>Ga0265309_10000019_pt1 | contig 46091 bp, 73 predicted proteins | sample Helome_FD_192492 | JGI IMG/M metagenome (GOLD analysis project Ga0265309, IMG submission 192492) | Marine sediment microbial communities from subtidal zone of North Sea - Hel_20160524 (Illumina Assembly) | ecosystem: Environmental > Aquatic > Marine > Subtidal zone > Sediment ...
ACTCCAGCTGCATTTAGTGTTATGTCACCTGAAACTGTGGTGTTATCCCATGTATCCACACCATCGTAAATTGGAAGTTGTCCTGCAGATGGTGTAACAATGTCGGTGTCTGTAAGTCCTGCAAACGAACTTGAAGTTCCAGCTGCATTAATCCATGCAGAACCATTGAATGTCAAAACGTTTCCATTGGTTGGAGTAGTCAGAATAACATCAGATAGATCATCTAAAGCAATAGTTGCAGTTTCCAATGCATCAAGTCTCGTTTGTACTGATGCCCCAACAGGATAGCCAGTTAGTGCATTTGCCAACTCTGCACTAGTTATGGCAGAAACTATCAAGTTTCCAGATACATCAGAAATTAACACCCTGCTCGCAGTCAGTCCAGTTACAGTTCCAACGTCTGAAAGATTTCTTAGAGCACCACCTGAAAATACCAATACATCATCTCCGTTTCTTCTGAATTGTCCGTTTACAGTTGGATCGGTTGCAGCATCAGTGAAAAACAACTGGTCATCAGCTTGTAAGATATTTGCAACTATAGCGTCAATGTTTAACTGGCCAGAGCTTGCGCCAATTCTAGATATTGAACCAAGTAGCTCACCAGCTGCATACCATGCGTGAACATCAGTTATCAGTCCCACATTATATTTTAGAAAGTTTAATGCGGTGTCAAATCCTATCGTTGTTGCAACAGTCGGACTAAATGCTGTTGTAGTGTCAAACTGCGTTTCTCCAATTGTATTGATTGCATTTTTGCCCATGTTGATTACATGAGTGCCAAGCATCGTCAGTCCTGTGGCATCTGTAAATTCTGCAATGTCTGTAATGACATCAGAAATTATAAACTTCCCACCGCTTGCAGTTGCTAACCTTAATGCTGCTGCACCTGCATCTCCTGAAATGGTTCCACGTGGAACACTTCCTGAGTCGACATATTGCAAGGATGCAAGGTTTGTAATTGACATTGTAGCCCAGTCCTTGTTTGCATCAATAGTTAGATCAGATAATAATCCAGAGAAAATGTTGGCGATATCAGAAAGATTTACCACACCACCGCCAGTATTTGCAAAGAGATCTGATCCGTCAGAGTATAATGAGACTGCAGCTGCTGGAGTTGCAAGATTATCGATAAAATCTAGATGGCCTATGTTTGTCATTCCCTGACCAGCCCCTCCACCAAGAATATCAAATCCACCAGTTGTTAGATCAACGTCTGTTGATGCTGGGAATTCAGCCCATCTACTTGGAAGCATGTTTGTTACAACGCCAAGCTCGTCCTCCCAGAATGGTTCGGAGTGAGTTCCATTAGCTTCTTTTGCATATGCCCATCCAGTATTGGCAGCTGGATTTCCAACAGGTGCAGTAATCTCTGTAAATTCTGCCTTGTCTCCAACACCTGCAATTCCTAGAATGTTGACATTGCCTGCAAGCGTGGTCAAGGTTCCAGACATGGTTGCCTTTGTTACGGAATCAACTGAGATTGTAAATGAGTCTCCTATACCGTCAACTGTGATTCCACCACCACCAGTATTGAAATCCAATCTTCTGTTAGTATCAAACTCAAATGTTGCTGCAAATACTGCAAGATATCGCAATGCTGTACCGCCTAAATTTATCGTTCCATTAATATTTGGAAGGATGTTTTTCAGAGTTTCAATTCTGTTCTCATCAAAATTAAAAACCTCTTCAGTTCCAGATCCAAAGAAGTGAAACCTGTTTGGTGAGAATAGTTCTGCTTGTCCAGTAAGTCCAGAAAATTGAGTTAATGTTAATGTGTTATCTGGATTAGTTGCATGTTGTGCTCTTAGTTTGATTCCAACTATGCCATTATTAGATTCCGTAAAGTCAAAGAAATCTGCAGAGTCTACCTTTAGTTCAAGGTTTCCGTCATCCGCAGAATTTCTTGCAGATAGCATAATCTCGTCATTTGCAAATCTGTTGAATCCAGAATCAGCAAATGGGCCAGTTGATCCAAATGTGAAAGCTTGACTGGCCAACCAGACGCCTCCAGTATTATCCCATTCTAGATGATCATTTTCTGCGGTTCCATTTGGTATGGTTCCAGCTCCACCTGCAATTGTAACAACTGATGCAGTGCCTGGACCATCATTGGTTACTACAACTCCTGGTCCGACAAAATTCAGAATTGGTTGCTGAGGTAATCCGATCCCCTCATCCTGGATAGTATGACCATTTGCACCAGTAACTACGGCACTTGTTGACTCTACCCTCCATGTACCACCAGTGTTTGCATGGACAACTAGAGACTCATCAAAACGAAGTGTTATTGTCTGCAAGTCGCCAACTATCAGATCATTTGAATCACCTGTCTGGATGTTTCCACCGTTGCCAAGTGTGGCCTGAGATATGGTGTATGGTAACGTGGGAGCAAAAGTTCTGATGACCAACTCCTGACCGTCAAATGCTGCATTGGCAATTACATCCAAGACAGAAGAATTTGGTTGCAAGTCATCAAGCTGAATGTTGCTAGAGTATTGTGGATTGTCATTTAGTGGGCCAATATCGATTGTATTGTTTGCATCAACTTCCACAGTAAAATCAACAGGTGGTCCCAATGCAAACGGACCAATCATTGAATCACCCTCCCTTGCCAGATAGTTTCCTGTAGGAGTATTTGGTGAATTGTTTATTGAACCTCCTGCAGAACCTGCAGTGGGATTTGCTTCTCCGAATTTCTTCAGTGATGCTATGAATGCCTTGTCAGCTTCAATGAGTGCCTCGTTTGCACGAGACTGAACGTCTCTTTGCTTTCTGGTTCCAGTGCTGCTGCTCATGTTGGCCAAATCCTCGTTGTCAAGTCAAACTTGTTTGTCATGCCTCCAGGTCCGTTCTTTCCCTTTGATAGTGAGATCACGTTTTTGGTGTTTACTCCCTTTATCGTGTTTGGTAGAGAGTCAGTGGTGTCGTTGATTTCCTCAGAATCTGTATAGTATACGGAATCACCAAACGCAATGTCGCATCGTCCTCCAGTCTCTTCTGTGTACACCTTTCTTTCAAAGTTGAAAATCTTGTCCAATCCTAGTACGAGATTTTTTGCCTGTGCATAGCTTACGATGCTTTGCTTCTTGATTAGCTGTGTTCCGATGTTTCGTGTTGGTTTAGCTTGCAACACATCTGCATTTGTGGCAACTATTGGCTTTCCCATTCTGTATCCGTCCATGTTAAATTGCATCTCAGTGGCATTTCTGAATCTTGATTTTACACCAAGATATCTGCCTTGACCATCAAATGAATCTCTAGTATAGATTCCACCCATCCAAAATCGTCTAGGATCAAATGCATCTGTAGGATCTACATTCGCTGCAGAAAATATTGTGGATGCACCAGGAATTCCTTTGTATGGATCTCCAGGAAGATCTCCTTTTTGTGGAAGTATGTCTGTTTTTCTTGTTTGGTTAATGTTCTTGATAATTCTCACATTGTCGCGCGTGTCAACCATCCAGATTCCAAGCTCAAAGTCACCTTCTGTCAAGTTGACTATTTCAGATAAAGGATTTCTTGTTAGCAAGAACTGCATCCAAAAAAGAAATCTCTGGATTGGCAAAAAGTCTTCAGACTGTGGACCAAACCAGGACGGAACTCCAAAGTGATCACGAAACATGTTGTTAAAGTCAAACGTAGGTAATGCAATATCACTTCCTGCAGCTCCACTTCCTGGAAACTCTGCATCGTCCTGACCTGTAAGTGGATTCAATGCATGAATCATAAAGCCAAGGAAAAATGGATTCTGGTCTTTGCCTCCTTGTATCAATGTAGGTGCGGATTTTATGAAGACTGCAGAATCTCCGTCAGTATCATCATCAATAATTTGTGTGGTTCCCATGTCTACATGATGATTTATCAAATCCCATTTTACAGAGTGTGCGCATTCCATCTGCCTGTTCTCAAAGAACACGCCGAACTGGCCAACAAGAGGAACCTGTTGTATTGCATAAGAACCAATTACCCATATTGCACTTCTTGCTGCTGGTGCGCCACCGACAGTAAAGACACATGCACCAGCATTATCTACATACCTGTCAGGTATTCCAAGTGTGAATGTTGGATTGCATGGATTCTTTATCCAAGGCTCTGCTCTGTTGTAATCAAATATTTCCTGGTCATCTGCCAATACTTTGGATTTGAATACTATCCATTCGCCAACTCCATCAAGATCAGTATCAACCCATTCAATGACGTTGCCACCAAACAATACTCCATTTGAGTCTGTTAACCCTGGTCCCCAGATTCCACTTGTAGGAGCTGCACCTGTTGCTGGATCTATTGCCAACACTCTGTATGCATCTGGAATGTCCACCCCTGCTATCTTGTGTATGGTGGGAATGTTTGCAGGATCATCTGTGACAATTCTTACAACTGTTCTAGGATGTAATGCATCACCAACAAAGGCATTTGGATCTAATGAACATACCCTTCCTTGATTTACATCAGTTGCATCTACTGCAAACTGTGAGCCAGCTAATGCATTTAGCCAAAGCTGTGTGTTTGCCTTTGTTAACGGGGAATAGTCAACGGCTGGTGCAAAAAATATTCTTACCCAAAACTCAGAGTTTGGTGGCTCGTTAACACTATCTGCGGTGTGAGCTTGTATGCATTTCCATGAGATGTTTAGCCTTCGAACTAAATTATTCAGACCGTATGAATTTCCAAAAGTCCAGATTGCAGGTTTTACAAATGTTCTGTTAATCCATATTGTGGGCGAAGTGGATGGAGGGTTTCCTCCACTGGATGTATGATCAGTTATAGACTCGTAGACAAGTCCCAGATAATTCACGAGACTTCCAAATTTATAGAATATACTACTACCATTCCATTCTTTTGCATTATTGAATACATCTTTTGCCCCTTGGAATTGCGACCAGTTAACAAGATAGCTTCCCGAATCCTGATCAGCTACCACATGAAGGTTTGTTGCAAGCTCTGGATCTTCATCTGTGTCAAGTGTGAGAACATTGGTTTTCGGTAATGCAGCACTTTCCAATGGTTGATGAATTAGTGTAACGTTTGGTATGTTTGAAAATACTCCAGTATTATCTTGGAATCCTTGAGGGAACGCCTGGACCTGTACCGTATTGAGATCAGCATCAGATGGACTATCATGATTATACTTTGACTTGAACCGAATGAATACTGCCTCAAAGGAACCACCGCCCTCGATAGGTTGTTGTTCAATATCTTTTATCTCATCAAATGCAGTCTGAAGTTTTACTGCCTCAAAGATATAGTTGTTAGACGTGTTAGGATCCAAATTGTTTCCAACCTTTGTCGTAATGTTAAAGGGTGTTGGAATCTCAACGTCTGGATCATCTGATCCCTTGTTTTGTGGTAAGTTTAGAATTCCGACAAGTTGGTTTAGTGCCTCAGCCCCAGCTGTTCTTTTTGCGGTAAGTGAGATTGTTCTCTTCCAAAGATGCTCAGACTGGTGAGGACAAAACAATACAAGCTGCTTGCTCTTTCCTGGTTTTCTTGGACGCTTAATTTTTCTTACATGAAACACGTCCTGGATGATCCTGCCTCTTGCATCTACAATTTTAACAAAAATTTTGTCATACTTTACAATGATTGGACCTCTTGTAGAAAATAATCCAAATGGTGATGTCAGAGTAATCTTGCAGCTTTGTGGTAATGCATCCTCGTATTCTATTGTGCTCCAGGCTTCCGACAAATCCACATCAGCCTCACCTGCCCTTTTTAGAATTACCAGTACCTCAGTGTACGGTGTAAAATTTGGCACTACGGACACTAGATGTCAAGACCCCTACTTCTTCTGAATATTAGCTCAACGTCAATTCTGTTGCGGTTGTAATCATCAATTTTTTTAAAATTTTCAAAGATTAGTCCTACTGCATTTGGACCAGTCCCAATTGGTGTGAGGTTGTTATCGGTATCACTAGAGTCAACAAAGCCAAATGTTCCAGCTTCCCATACTCCTAAAATTGCCTGTGCTTGGGATTTCCATGCTCTTAGTTTTGCCACAATTGGATTACCACCAGCAATTTCAACGGCAGGTGTTGAGGTATAACCAGAGCCTCCACTAACCACATTGACTGCCGTGACTTCACCACCTACGACTGTGGCATTGGCAGTGGCTCCAGTTCCGACTCCAGTAATTGTTACAGCTGGAGTTGCAGTATAACCAGTCCCTCCATCTATGACAGTAAATGATGTGACTGCTCCACCTGAGATTAAGGCAACGGCTGCAGCTCCTGTGCCACCATCACCACGCATGTTTGAAATGAATCCCTTTACAATGAATGTTCCCTCTACAATTCCTAATGGCTGAGTGTTGCCATCTGTTTTTTCTGCAGCTTGGTTGTTCCCTATGCCTTCAGGGTCGCCTCTTTCCAAAGTCAGAATATATGCTCCCTCTTTTGCAGTATCCTTGAAGTTTGCATCATCAGCATTGTTAAACAAAATAAAATCATCAGTTGCATTGTCAGTTAACGCAGTAAGATTGAAAATCCTAAATGACTTTGCAACAAGACCTACACCCATTATTAGTCCACTCCTGCGGTATCACTGATTCTAAAGTTAGCCTCTATTTTGGACTGGTCTTCGTTGAATACTGAAAACGTATTGTATGCATCTCGTGGTTCTGCACTACCAGCTTCTGACGTGATGATTAACTGCGTTAGTCCAGCTTGAATCTCTGCTTGTTTTTCCTTGCTTCTAAACAGATTGATTCTGCCATCCACGTTATCGATAAACTTCTTTTGAAAGTCATCCACTTTTTTGATGAATGCAGCTATTACTCCAGTAACTGCAAGTGCGGTTCCGATAAATGGGATTAGTCTTGTGACGCTTCCCTGGATAAATGATGCTGGATTCGAACCAAAACTCAGAAGATTAGAAAATGTCTGCCTTCCAAAAATCTTTCTCAGTCCCTCTTCTTTCTGACTGTTTGGAATTGTTAGTGGGTCTGCAAACTTTTCTTTGACTGAACGTGTGTCTCTGTTTTCAAATTCACCAAGTAGTCTGTCTACTTGCTTGTCAATTGCCTCAAGTGATTGCGGTGTAAGATTGTTTAAGTCAATTTCTAAAACTTGATCTACTACCATTATTCATCATACTCCCAGAATCTTGGAATACAGTGAACCAAGCTCCGTCTGGACGTTTTGCGTAATTTCGTTTTGTGCTCTTGTTACAGTCTTTTTTATTATCTGCAGCCTTTCAATTCCTTTTGGAGTAGCAAACTTTCTAAATATTATTTCTCCAGTAGGTAGGGGAATTTTCAAAGCTCCGTCTGGATTCTTTGGTCTTCTTGTTACGTTGTTTTCAGTTCCTTCCTCACGTCCTTTTGAGACATCAAACCCAGTCTTGGGATCTACATAGTTTGAGATAAAGTGAGTCCTGAACTTGTTTCCAACTTTCTCAGTCTTTCCCACAAATGTTGCATCAATTATTTTCTCAGAGAAATCATTCTGTCTCATCTTTTGGTGAATGTCTTCCAGGATTTCCTCGTTTGCTATTTTGTCTACTGCCTGCTTTTGTAATGTAGGTAAAACACTTTTGAGAATTTTAATCCTTGACTGAAAAACTTTCAATTGAGCTGTAGAGCTAATTATTATTCTGGTCATTCTATGGTGGTACTGGTGTCGCAGTCCTCGTAATTGGGCCTATTGATGTTATTTCTCCGTTGACTCTGAAAGTATGTGGGCCTGTCTCGTCAACTCTGTCAAGTGGAATTGACATTATTCGGCCAATGTATGTTATGTCAACTTCAGCATCACCAGCAGTTTTTGGCGCATGCATCCTTAGAAGAAAAGTCACAGATGGAGGTTCTCCTAGTGCAAGTTGTGTAGCCCACCACTTGTATGTAGTAGGATTGGCTGCACTGCCATCCTCGTAAAAATCAACGGTGTTTACAGTGTTAAAGTTGAATGTACCTAAAACGTCACTTTTTTTTGTAAATATGGGAGCAGCGGTATCTATTCTGTCAATGTCAAAGTCAGATATGTTTGGAGTGAAATTCCAATTCTTAATCATCAGGAGTTGTTTTGTTCCTTCCGCATCGACAAATTGGAAAGGTGAATTCTCATAAACAAAAGTACGATCAGCTGGTGTGTTAATCTGCAAAGACATGCAATGAAATACTAATTATAGTTTTTTTAACTAGCTATTTTCTTATTAATTTTCCTGATGTAAAATTAGTATAAAGAACTCATTGTAAGTCATCTTTTTCTTTCGTAGTTTAATCAATCTTCTGACTTCTGAGTGTACTGGTATGTTCACCATTCTTTCTGACATGAATAAGAAAAGGAATGTGATAGTATTAAGAAACGGGATTTTTTGTTATAACTTTGTGGAGAATCTCCACTATGTTTCTTAATTTTTATTTTGTATTGGGAAATCTTTCATCATTCTCTGCATAGATGCTGACATGATACTTGTCATCAACCATAAAAGAAATCAAACGTCCTTCAAAAGAAGTTTCTATATTACTGGGATCTAAACCGTTACCATAAACAAATTTTGAATTTTCACCAAACAGATATTCCTGCTTATCTTTTCTATTTGTCTTTGTTACTTTGTTTACTATCAAGTCCAATCTTTTACGTCCATTGTTAGAATGGTAGTCCTTACAGATTGCCTTGTGGATGAAGCTGCAGTATCTATGTAATTTACCAACATGGTCCTGTTTGTTCCGTTGAGATCAAGAGTTATAGTTGCATCATCTCCCAATATCACCTGGTCTTTTAGAGTGACTTCTTCTGCAGGAGACAATGCCATCTCCAGAGACAGTACACCACCCTCGTGTATTCTCGTATAGATTTCCTCAGTGGTAGCTCCCAGTGCTTTAAGATCCAATTGCTTTGTGACTCCAAACTGATCCACTGGGACATCAATCACCTTGAAGGTTCCAACAGAAGGAATCGTCACGTTGATTTTATCTCCAGGTGTTGCAGAAGTAGCTGGGTCTGTTGCTGAAAGTTCTTCTGCAGTAACTGTAAGAACACTGTGAGAACGTCTTACTGGAAAATTTTCAGAGTCCCTTCGCCATCCTTGTGTAACTGAAATTTTAACATCAGTTGAATAATTTGCATTGGTATCTATGGTGTCAAATATGACAGTCTCTATTGCCTCTATGTCAGGCTCGTGCTGCGGACCAAATGAACGATACCTGTAAAACAGGTGGACCAGAAATGTTTGTCCTAATACAGAAGTAGGAAAATCTTTTATTTTTTCATTACCAGTAATGTTTTGCACATCAATTGATGGGTACTTTCTTCTTTCGTCATTTTGCATTAATGCTGCATTGATTTGAACTGTCTCAGGATATGTTGCAGCATCAAGAATTGTCTTGATTTGTGCTGCAGTTAGATTAGCCATTTACCTTAGCTCCTTTTTTCCTCTGATCACCAGTAGGGAATCACAATTGTAAATCTGACCTTCATCCAATCTTATTGCCTCGTCTAATCTCTCTACTATCTCTTGCAATTCTTTGACTTGTTTTGATTTGTAAATAAGAGGCAAACCACATTCTTTACATGATGCTAGTTCTGGTTCAACAAATTCACCAGTCATAACACCGCCAGCTCTGGAAAAAAATTCACCTGGCATTGTCTACCGCTTCATGTCAGGTATTATTACCTGTAAAAATTTCTCGACTTTCTGTGATAGCTTGTCTTCAGGATGTGTGAACATGTAGTATCTAAGATTGGTAATCATTTTTTCTGAAAAGGAAAAAGAATATGAATGCTTTTTGAATTTTTTAACCATGACTCTTGGGTGGACTCTTTTTGATCTTTTCGACATTCATTAACTTTAGCGTATCAAGATATTCCTTTACTGAAGTTTGCCAGAATGTTTCGGGGTCTACAGCAAGTGGTGGCACTGCTCCATACACAAATAGAAATTGCGTCTCCTGGTTTAGTGATACTGCACCAGCAATTGACTGCATCCTTTTTGTATTTTCAGGAGTTACCTTGATTGTATATTCATAGATTGTCTTGCCGTCTACAAGGACTTCCCTTGTGGTGGGCTTTCCTTTATCATCTTCTTCTTCAATGATTTCAGTTATTGGTTGAGTCCAGATTCTTTTTCCGAATGTCTTAGAATCTCTATCTAAATCCGTAACCCTCTTTCCAACAAACTTTTCATTTCTACCAAGCCATGCAGATTCTGCAATTGTATCTCCTATATCATAATCATGAGAGTCATCTTTCTCACCATAATATCGTATAATACTGGCAAAGTAATATTCTCCATCAACACGTTTTTCTTTAACTATACGAGATGCTCGCCAGTCCTTATCCCAGCTGAAATTCTCCAAGTCTGTAACAAAATTTTGTTTTATTGACATTGACATATGTTATTAACATCACAATACGTATGTATTAAATCTTATTAACAATTCATTCAATTCTTAATAACAATTAAAGAAAGAAGAAAATCTTCTAGGCTGGTGCGATTGGTACTTGTACACCAGTGATTATTCGACCAGTGTCTGGATTGATTACCTTTGCCAAGTGATGACTCATTGTGACATATGTCTGGGTTCCAGTTAACTCATCAGTCTTTGTTGCGACTCTAGTTGGTCCCTCTAACATGATTCCACATGATTCCACACCGTTATCTGTTAGGATGGCTACACCCTGCTCGATAAATTGGTCTTGAACCATTGTTACTCCATCAAGGCCTCGTGCTGGTCTTGTTCCTGGTTTAGGTTCAAATGATGGGGTTGGTTGAATCCATCCTCTCAAGTAGGAGTTGTTATCATAAATTTTACCAGTAATGGCATTTACACCCATTGTGTTGAATATTCCACCAACGTTTGTTCCTTCGATGGTTGAATTAACTACTCTCATGATGTCTTTTGTTGGATCAACTACTGAACGGTCAGAGTCTATAGAAGTAAATGCTTCCCAGTCACCCAAGGCCACTACTGCGGTTATTCCATTACGTGCTTCTGTAACCACATCAAATGCCTTTCTTTGCATTACTTTGGTAGATGCAGTTGTGATGCTGTCTTGGAATGGATTGTGAACATTTCTTCGCATTGCTTCATCAGTAACACGAGACATGAGTCCGTATTTCTTGGTGTTTAGTGTAACTCTTTCATATTTGATTTCCTTGTTTCTAGGTAAGGTGTTCTCTGGAATTTGTTCCATGCCGTTTTGTTTAAGAACTTTGTCAAAGTTTAAGACAAGCTCTTCAGTTGGAACTCTTTCGAAAAGTTCTACTCCAGCATAGTTTCTGTCTTTTAATCCGTATAGTCTTTCAAATATCTTTACAACATCTACTGCCCTGTTTTCTGTGGATAACATTGCAGCTTCTTTTATTCTGTCGTTCTTTACGAAACTATCATAAGCTATTGAAGCCTCTCTTAGTTCTGGATCATGATATGGATTAGATAGGCTATCAACTAGACTCTGTGTTAGTGAACCGTCCATTGATGCCTTTTCAATTACTGATCTGTTATGAGATGCAACTGCAGGGTCATAGATTTTAGATGCTCCTACTTCGTTAGTGAAACCATTGTCTGGTGAATATACAGTAGAGTAAACCTGATGGTCTACTGGGTTTAGCCAGATTTGCTCTGTTGAGTTTCTTCTGAGTTTTGATTCGATTATTTGTGCCATTATGATTATGCTCCTGGGTTCTCCACTAATTGGAACCAACCGACAAATTGGTCTGTGTCAGCTCCTGTAACTGATTGATCAGGGACTATACCTGGTGTTAATGTCTCATTAAATGGAGTTGATGCATCCTTGTCTAACAATGCAGCTTCAATTCCTAGGAATCTACAATACTTTAAGCCTGCAGCATCAGTGCCGTCAAGCCATTTGTTTACAATACCTGCAACGGTAGTTGAAATTTTACAATAATCTCCTGGGAATAATGTCAATGCTGCAGTAATTGTCTCAAAGGTCAATGCGACTCTTTGTGGTGCTGCAACTCCACTCATCTCGGTATCGCCTGGAGAGCCTCCAGAGTTATCAACTGATTCAGTTGGTACAAATGGTGCGTGGCCTTCTGCAGCTAATGCTGTAGTTCCTATGGTTACATCACCATCTACAAGATAACATGCAACTCCACGTGCAATGTTTTCTGCAGCTTGAGGTCTTGATAGTTGGCCGTCATTAAGATCAGGAGTATCTCCTGGTTGAACGTTTCTGGTTGGGCCTACTTGGAATGACATTTCTAAATCACACTCGAGATGTTAATCTCGTCTCCATCACTTGTATCATTGTCATAGATTGAATCATTCATCGATGCAATCTTGACCATTGTTTTATTGCTGATAATATCACTTGCTTCTTGGATTTTTGCCTCTACGATTCCGAGGGATTGTTTTGAATTTATAATTTCATTCATTTTAGCTTCATGCATTGATTGCGGAAATAGGCTGGCATACTTTGGTGCTAGTTTTGCGAGTTTTGTTTCTCGCTGCATTCTTTCCATTGATGCCTCTAAATTCTTAATTTTTTTATCTTTATCATCTTCTTCTTCATTTGCTGCAGTTTTTTCCATTCTTTTCTTTTTCTCTTCTTCTGTCTCTTCTGCAGCTACCTCAATTTGTTCTGGTTCCTCTTCACGTGTGCTTAATGCATCTCGTGATTCTTCTTCTGCAGGAACTCCTTCTGCAATTTCGGTTGCAAGTTCATTTGCAACTGCTGCAATTTCTCCAATCTCTAAAGCAATTTCTTGCACTGATTCTGGAGTTAAAGTTTCTCCACCAATCTGTGCGCTCTTAACTTTATTTGAAAAGTCGCTTAGTATGGAAGCTGTTTTTAGCAGTTGTGTTTTAGTTCTCACGAATTCAACTAAATTAATTTTGGATATAAGGCGTTTGTTTTTCTTAATAATATTTTTCTTAATAATTTCTGTTCTTTCTTTTTGCAACAATTACTTTGTCAACGTTTTTGTTTTCAGTGGATAGCATAGCTGCGATTCTTGTAACGTCTGATTTGAATTCGTTTGCAGCTCCTGCAAACTGTGTCTTGCATGCAGCTCCAGTTCCAAAACATGTTCCGTTTAACAATGCAATGTTTCCATAAGCTGGCCTTTGATCAAGTGCAGCCAAATGAAGTCCAGTCCATTTTGTAATTCTTCCTTCTGGTTCTGTCATGTCAAGCTGGTACAATGCTGGAGAACAGAATGGTGGAAGGTCGCTAAACTCTATTCCCTCTGCAAGTTTTACTGATGCGTTCCATACGTTTTTGTCAGAATTAAAAAACACGTCATCGATTGTCCCTATCTTGAATCTGTCCTGGAATTCCTTGATATGATCCATGTCTAGAGGATTTAATCCAGCTACTAATTCAGGTGATCTTTTTATGAAATGCGATATGCTAGGGTGTAAAAACTGTGCTCCATACGGTGAATCATTGACGAATTTACTACTGGTGGCAACAAGAGGCATTCCCTTGAATGTTCCAATGTTTGCAGGAATTGATGGAGACGTTACTCCCCATTCTCTTCCGTTAATCTCATCGCCTTTCAGCAAGAAGTAACTTGCATGGTGTTCTTGTTTTTCTGGGTCTGGTATGAAACTAGTATCAAGTGAAGCTGTAAGATACGGTTGTTTTAATTTAAAAATTATTTTTTCACATGCAAGCTTTAGCTTTATTGTATCAAGGGATAACGAAGCTTGTTTGTATTTGCATCCTTGCAGTGGCGTCATCATAGAAACGATTGCATGTTAATCGAGTTAATGGTTTTGAAATTCTTATTAATTTTTAATTAGAACTGTCCGAGGTTCTGGCCAGTGATTGCCTTAATCCAGAAACACCTGCAGTTTGGATGTGTCGATGCTGGAATCTTTGGCCTGTTAGGATCTCCCTGGTCCCATACAGTTCCCTCCAATGGCAGACAAATTTTGTCATCAACCTTCGAATCCATCCGTGTCATAAAGATTAGCGGAGTCTTGTCTTGCTGTAGTAATTCTGGAATCCTTTCCTCTTCGCCTGTTGCTTCTGTAATTGCTATTGCCAACGCTGCAGAGAAACCTGAGCTAAGTAGGATTGAAAATAATCCACTAAAGAGAGAATCACTTTCTTGTTGTGTTTGTTCTTGACTTGACATTCTTCTTACCCTTTAGTGAGCTTGTAGCTGCTTGCAACAGTTGTAACTTTGCATTGTGCATCTTTTGCTGATGATCATCAATCTGGTTGGACACTGGCCATGTCTTTTCTCCTGGACTTGAATCACCGCCAGTTGATGAAGTGTCCTCCAGCAACATGTCACGCATTCCCATATTATCCATAGCTTTCTCCATGCTTGTCGCACCCCTGTCCACAAGATTCATGTTCATGTTGAATTTTGCAGGATCCACCTTTGTTTGGATTATGGGTTTTTCAAACGTGTGTAATATTCTTAGTGGCACAACACCGATTTCTCTTGGCTCGATATCAAATATTATGGCCAAAACTCTATCGTAAGCTTGTCTTTCTATTACCTGTGACAAGTTTTCCTGTTCTGGATTTATTTCGTCCTCGATGAATCCATCAGCTTCTTCCTGGTTTGCATCTCCACCCATATTTCCAGTCTTTCCTTTTGATAGCAAGAATAATGGTATGCCAGTCTTGCCAGCAATTGTCTCTATTTGCTGATTGTCTATTCCAATTAGACCTGTAATGTCACCAGGGTTGGATCCTGATGGGTTTAGTAAATCTACATTGTGTGAGACTGAAATGTCCTTGCCAAGATTATTGGCCAAATCTCTGTTAAAGTTATCCATGATTTTGTTAATCTGTGAGTAGTCTTTTCCTGGAACTGTATGCTTGAAGATGTATGGTGTATGGTACGTGTTGATAGCAACATTAAGATAATCTCTACTGTACAATACCAGTCCTACTTTGCCAATGTCAACAAGGGAACGAATGTCACTCTTTCCGTAAAAGTCACTGAACAGATCATGGTTCTTTCCCTTTTGGATGTAGATCATTCTGTTGGCATCAAACCGTGAGCCATTGGATGTAAGGCCAGTTACCTCAACTGCAATAAGTTCTGATGTTCCAAAATCCACAATGGGTCTTCTTAGTAGTTCTGGTCTGATCAATCGCAAAGCTTGTGGCATCTGATATTTTCCATCTTCGCCTCTCTGCTCTGGAAACATGCCAATTGCCGTTCTTCCCTGCTCTCGTGCAAACAGGTATGCATCAAAAATTAAATCTTTAAGATCAAGTGTCTTGAAAAGATGGTCTACCCATTTCTTGATTTGTGTGGGTGTCACAGGATCATCAAAGAAAGGAACCTCTATTGCAGTCTCCTGCCATTTCTGTAATTTTTCTGGATCCATATTCTCAGCATCTCGTGGAACAACTTCTGTTGTGAATTTTCTTACAACAAGCTTTTGAATGATTATCTGGGATTTTTCTATCCAGGGGTTTTCCTCGTTTAGTATTCTTAGTAACTGGCGAAGCTCTGCAGGATAAGGGTCAACTGATGGGAATATCTGAAAGTTTGCAAACGGGTCTAGTTTTTTGAGCCACTTTGTATTATTACTGGTTGGAAGACCTCTTGCACTTGATGGTCTTATCTGGCCGTCTTGCGCCCATGCAGGTGCTTGTGCAAACTTTACGGGTCCTGCCTTCCAAATTGAGTCATCAATGTCTAATTTGTACTCAACATCTCTTACTTTGACTATGGAAATGCCTTCTATCTGATTGATGTTTTCATCGCTAGGTGTGGATTCTTTCTTGCTCACGCAGGTATTGTTTTATGAATTGAAATAAACAGTATTATTTTCTTATTAATTTTTCATTATTACTTAAGATCGGGAATTCTGTATTCTAATTTAGGTACTGGTATCATGCCACAAGCTGCATTATTCATATCCTGCCCGTGTATGATTCCCAATTCTGTCTCTTCTCTGTCTGCACGAATAATATCAGTTTGTAGTTTTACCTGTTCTTTTGTAGGCTGTGGTTTTCTTGGCAATTTCTCATATTCTGGCTGTGTAATAATTTCAGTATAACTATCATCCCCATATCCTTCTTCCTTAGTGTAAACCGCACTTTTGCATCCACAGTTACAATAAGATCCATCAACTAGCTCAAAGTCTTCTTTGTAATCTATGGAATTATTGTATGTGAAAGTGTCTGGATTTCTATTTCTTTTTGAATATCTCATATAACAAGTATTGTCAAGACCAAAAACTGTGGACATGACATTTAATACTTGAAATCCAGGTTCCATCTTAATCAAACACCTTTGATCCAACTGCAGCTAAATGAAGGCTCTCAAATTGATAAGGACTATCACGACATGGGGAAATACACACATGTATGGGCCTCTTTTGTTTTACTTCATACTCATGGTTTTTGCATAATTTAACAACAATGTAAGGAGAATCAATTTCTACAATAATGCACCCACAATCTATGTAACCACAATTCGAGATATTTCTATTGAATATTTTAACATAGAATGAATCAGGGTCCATCATTGTTGATTGTCCTTAACATCATGACCATAATAACTTGGAGAAACAAATTCATTTGATTTACAGATTAGGTGTATTCTGTCATTAGGAATTATTGTAATACGTTTAGGAACAATCGAATGAAACCCACATTTGTAAATACCATTGCAGGGACAGTTCAGTGAGTCTTCTGTTCTAATCATGGATACATCCTCAGATAACAATCCGTATGAAAGCATTTACCAGCATCAATATTTGGAAAATCAATATCTATTGAATACTGAGCTTCTGCAACAATCATTAATTTTTTACAGTACATACATCGTTTCAATAAAGGCATCATGATTATCACGTATCGGGATTGGTTTTGAGCATGTATTTTTTACACATGTGATTGTACATGAATGTCAGTCCCATCAATGCCCAGTCAATCCTTTCGGATCTTATGTGATTGTCAAGATCACCATTGGTTTTGGTTGCTATTTGATTTTGATTTACTTTAATGAATAGCTGCCATACACTGTTTAGTTCCTCGTTATTCATTCTTTATTACTTTCCCTACAGTCACATACAAGTTTAATCCTCCGTTCTCAATATCGGTCAACCATTCCATATCCAAAATAATGAATCCGTTTCTATACGCTTTCATAGCTTGCCTTTCTTCTATTATTGGTTTTATATCGTGGATATTGTGAAACAATGCTTCTTCAGATATGTGATCAGCATTATACCTCTTTACAGATTTTATCTTAAATTCTATTGTTAATGACATGATTCTTAATAATTTATAAGCATTAAAATATTTTCCTAGGCTGAAACAATCTGTTGCGAGTGCGTGGATTATTCAAGCTAGCTGCAGTCAGACCACCATAAGTCTCTGTTCCCAATATCTTTTCTATTACGTCATCAAAGGACTGATCTGCAGTTTGTGGCTGCGTGGCTCCGTTAATTATTACTACAGGTGAATCTCCATGCTGCAAAGACATCCTACCAACAAAGCAACAAATCATCAGTGCCTTTGTCAGACCATCTAACTCTTCGCCTGGTGCATAGTATGATACAGTTCCCTGCTCTGTGACGTGCTCTGTGAACATCTCCATCTGTTTGACTAAATCCTGCATGTCCTTTGTGCGTACCTTCTTTTCATCAATTGGAGGAAACTGTATTGAGTGATTTTGTTTTAGAGATAATGTAAGCTGCGTCATTTCTGTCATATCCATTACTTTGATTAGCTCAATATCTTCAGGGTCTTTGAGATTCTTTTGTGTGGTTATTGTCTGCACTTCAAACTTTAGTGCGTTTTCCACTGAGCGAATCAGATGCTGCCCAATTAACTGATCTGCAAATGTCATGTGCCATTTTACCTTATCAAAAATTTGCTTGACGTCATCAGGGATTTGGTTCATCTGTTCTCTTTTCCATTGCTTGGCTAGCCTGACATATGCCAGCTTCTTGTATGGATCAATTTCTATTCCAACCATACCAAACACTGTTCTTTGTTTTGTGTAGGATAGTGCAACGATTAGTTGGTTCTTCATTGTTTGGAAACCTTCACCAGTGCATCAGCCAATAATTCTAACCATCTATCGTAAGATTGTTTTGCCTCTAATAGATTCTTTTCAGCTTCTATAACATTATTTTTTGAAGTGTTAACACCTTCCTTTATTTGGTCTAGCAATGTGGCATTTTTACTCATGTTTTTTCCACTTCTGTCTTTTCGCAATGCCATTTGTTGTAGTATGGTTGACTGGTAACAACCATGTCTCCTGCAGGTAACTTGCCAATTTCATAAGCCATACGATCAAGTTCATCTTTGCTGATCCCACCAAATTCTAATTGCATTACATCCTATTAGCTCGCACATAAATAAATCATCATGCCTTCCTCTCTGCCTCTTGTAAGATACGTGGCCTGATGGTGAAGTTATCCCGACTATCTGATTTCTTTGGTTGATCAGCTCTGCGATGCCATCAGATTTCTTATCATGGTATTGTACAGTGTGTTTCTTGTATTCTGTCTTTAACCATTTTATCATGAATGGCTTGTCAACTACCCAGCCATCAGCGTTTGTCTCTTCGGTCAGTCCTGCAGATGTTGAGACGTATTTAATTGGAAGGTGTGAAAATGCCTTTGAAACATCCTCATAGTCAAAGTTCTTTTCTAGCATCATCAGGTGAAAGTTAATCTTTTTGTTCATTGATTCAAAATGATTTGCAACAGTAGAGTATTTTTCCCTCTTAAACTCAATTGCATGTCTGACGTATATTTTTCTTTCAGGCCAAGTTCCTTGCATTCCAACCACACCAAATGAATCTCCTGCCTTTGCAGGATCACCTATTAGCAGATTAAGACTTTTCATATAATTTGATTGGTTCTAAATTGTGTGCATGGTTTAGATATTTGGTTAACAGTGCTTTCATTTCAGATTCGTTCATTGTTTGTATCACGGTCCGAAATTGGTTTATCGTCAGGTTTATTCCAGGGATCATGATTTTTCGATATCCTCCATACTCATAGGTAATGCTGAGAGGATTCTGTTTGTATTTTTTGTGGTTATGATTATCTGTATCTCATCACCTGTATCTTTTACAATTTTTTCTATTTCCTGCAGTCTATGATAGGTCATCCTTCTTTGCATATCAGAAAGTTTGTAATTGATACATTCCATGAGACAGTGAAGATACTCGGATTTTTGTGCAGCTAGGATTGTTTTCATGAAAATGATTAGAGTGTATTTTCTTATTAAGACTAATATTTTCTTATTAATTTATCCTAGTCTTTTTGTTATAACTTTGTGGAGAATCTCCACTATGTTTCTGTTTTTTTCTCATGCCAAAATATTCCATCTGGATCTTTTTCCTCATCATAATCGTCATTATCGTCATTATCGTCATCTGTTAACCATTCAGGTCTTCCTTGCTGGTCTTCTACAGATACGGTTCCAAAGATTGAATCTCTTCCTGCCTTGTATTGGCATAGATATTCTTGTTCTGGATCTTCTGCAGACGAAGCAATCATTTCATTTATCTCATCTGTAGTGTAGAGATTTCCCTCAGCTTCCCAGATGTCATAGACAAAGAATACAAAGTCACTTTCGTTATGATCCATGTCTATCTTGTAAAACATCTTGAGTGGTCCCTTTGGTGTGGATACCAAAAACAGGTCCGCACCGTTTGTTCTTACAATTGGGAGAATTGAATTGAATACTGGCGTATCATCAACTGTTCTCCATTTGGCTGCCTCATCCATGAATATGCACTTGTATTTTGTGTCACCAGTCAGTGCCTCTTCTGATGCAGAGTATGCCCAGACTACAGTGTTATTGACAAGCTTGATGCATATGCCTTCCTTGGTGGACTTCATCCATTGTTCTACTACTGCAGGAATTGACTTGAGCAGTACTGCAAATCTTCTAAGATCCTTTCTGGCAAGCGTTCCAGTTGTAGCTGCAATGATTGCAACGTTTGCCCCTGCATATCTTGAGAAACAAAGATGTAAAATTATGCGCAATACTATTTCAGTAAATCCCATCTGTCTACCTTTCTTGATGTGCATCTTCAGGGCCTTTCTCATCTGGGCTATTGCATCACCAAATGATTTTCTGCCATTGAAGACTTTGTTTGCAAGATCCACCTGGTATGGTGTGAGTGGCATCTCTTCGTTTGTAGCTGGATGCCTTGGCAATCCTACGATGTGCGTTGTGCAGCATGTCGCAGTATGTTTGTAATCAGGATTCCTCTCATGTAGTGTATCGTCATCACACCAGAAAGGCAACGTTGCTAACCATTCACATAATTGAAGAGGGGTGGCCTGTTGATGATCTGTTTGGTCTTTTTGTTCTAGCTCCTCTAGACGAGAATCAAGTGATATCATTGTAATTCAGGTATTACTTGGATAGTCCAATCAATGACAGATCTGCTTTCCACTTTCCTTTACTGACAGTGATTAGTTTCATGTCTCGTAATTTTTTAAAACCAACACTTGTCATTGATGCAGCTTGAGAATATCCTAGCAAGATGGCAAGACCTTCCTTTGTAAATTCCTGGCCCTCTCTTTGATATAGCAGTCTAACCAGTTCTCTTTCCTTGTCCCTTAGAGTTATCACTTTTTTCTGAATCCCTGGAAGTGATAGAATTGGATGTGATTTCTCAAAGTCATTTAGCTGGATATTCTGTTTTGGTTCTGTATTTGATGCAGATGCAACCTTTCTTTTTACAGTCTTAATTTTTGCTGGTTTGTCCTTCATCTGTTGGATCACTTTCTCTGAGATTCCTTCCCTGTGCAATACAATCTTGAATCCCTTATCCATGATTCCAAAGAGTCTCTTGTGATCCTTTTGATATTCCAAGACGGTCATGACAATATGCCCTTCACCGTCAGTTCCTTGACCATGTAACAATCTTGTAAATCTCTGAAGCTCTTGTCTTCTGGAACCATGCAGCCAGGAAATCTCTATTACTCTCTTGATGTCAGGCAATGAAACTCCCTCATCTCCAACCCTTGATACTATTGTAACTAAATTCTCGTGAATCTTATCCAACCTTTGTTTTGTATCACCGTAAACATGAGGTATGTTAAATTTCTTAGAGTATTGTTTTCCCATCTCGATTGAATCTGCAAAGACAATTGTCTTCATTGGTTCCTGTAATAGCTCACCTACCTGTTTTAGTCTGTCAGAATCATTCTTTACAATCCATACGTGCAACGGAGGATTTGCAATTATTTTCATCTGTTTGAAATATTCCCAGTTCATTCCTGTTGGTCTACCAGTAAGTGCAAAGATGAATTCCTCTCGGTTATCCTCTCTTTGTGGAGTGGCTGACAGTCCTATGGTATAATCAGTGGGAACCATTGCAAGTTTTGAGAATTCATTTGATGGTAAATGGTGTACCTCATCAATTATCTTTCCCTTGTATTTTTTGTCCTTCTTGACTCCTGCATAATATGTCATCACGTCATATTCATGAGGCTCCAAATCAGTGTAAAGCTCGATTCGTTCCTTCCACTGTTCTATCAGTAACCTTGATGGTACCACAACTAACCAGGGTCCACGTACATGCGTCATTGCCCACAGTCCAAGGAATGTCTTTCCCGTTGATGGTGGCAAAAATGCGCCAATGTTTGAATACTTTAGAAACTCATCGTAGCAATCTTTCTGGTAATCCCTTTGATCAAAGTCGCATCTCCTGTTAACCAGGTCTTCCTTTGCCACAGGTTTTGGAACAAATGGGAGTATTCCGTCCTTGATTAATGCAGCTAGTAATTCAAAATGTCTTTGCTTGTCTACTAATAGCCTACCGTCCTTTTCTTTTCGTTTAATGAAATTTCCATATTTCTCCCTGGCCTTTTTCAAATCATTACCAACCAAGTGATCGCCTTCAAGATAGATGTCAAGTGGATCAGGGAATTTCAGCTCGTCCTTTAATGCCTGTGGAATTCCACCAAGCCAGTCCACGTATTTGTTTACAAGAAAGATGTTGTAAGATGGAGTGACCTTTTCGAGCCACCCAAACTGGACATCTACAAATTTAGGAATAGAAAGATAGTATTCTCCCTCGTGTTTTCCAGGTAATATTACGTATGGATATTTGAAGAAATTGTCCAGTTCATCCTTGTCAATCTTTGCAGTCTTGATTGACATTGCATATTTTGTTACCTCATTTTGTGCCCAATCTCTGACCTCTTCTGAGCCTTCAGCTAGTTTTGTGAATTCCTGTAATGAATGGGTTGCAGTGTCTAGTGTACGGTTTAACTGCTCAATTTTTAGAGAAATGGATAGATCTTTAACTTCCTGAGTCAATTCAACAGCTTTCCGTTGTGATCCCTGATTACTGTAAGCATAATATCTGGATTGAATATGTATTCCTTTTTGACATTATCAGGTATTGGATCACCTTTTTTCTTTTCAAGTTCCATTATTCTCTCTTCATAGTTCCACGTCTTGGTAGCTCCAACGGATATGTTTACAAGGTATCCTAATTTGCCTGCCAACATAGATAGATGCTCGTCTTTCTCTGTAGAACTTCCCTCTTCTTTTTTGTGCTTATGAAATATGGTGGCCATTTCGTTTATGATGCCATCGATCAATCTCAGGTTGTGCTCTACATTGGACTGGCCTTTATTCATGCAATATATGGTACCCCCTAATCTATTAAATCTTATTAAGAATCAGACTGATTGTTAATAATTAACGGAACAGCTGCCTTAGTGTCTGGTCATCTGCAAACTTGTTTGTAGTCCATGTACTGATGCGGTTTGGATTGTTTGTAGGCAGTACGTAATAGTTGTGCGTTACTGCATCTCCTTTTGGGAATCCGTCAGTTACTCTGATTCTACCATCATCAGTTACTCTTGTCAATGTAGGAGGATCTGTAATTCTTATGAGTCTCTGCTTGTCAAACTCATCTCTCATTATTCTAAAGTTCTCAAAAGTCAATGGTTGTGTTATCGAGTCACCTACCTTTGGTCTTAACTGCGGTGCTTGTTTGAACGAATAGAGAAATTGTTCTGATGGAGTATCCAGAAATACTTTGTAGATTTGCGTATCCATTGTGTTGTTTTATCCCCCTAGACTGATCATGGTGCAGCCCATACACCATCAGCTCTTAAGAAATTGGTAGTTCCTCCACCAGATGCAGGCACTAATCCTTTGAGTGCGCTTGTAAAGAGATTAAGTAATGCCGTTGCTCTTGCCAATGTCAATGATTCTGGAACTCCTGTTCCCGCTGTATCTCTTCCAATGAATGAATTAGTTCCAATGTTTGCCATTTTTGCTAATGTAACTTGTGCATCAGTTATGTTTGCAGTATTTACTGCATTATTGCCAAGTTCAGTTGTTGTAATTGCATTGGTAGCGATTTGTGCAGCTGTAATTGTATCATTTGATATGTTTGCAGCAGTAATTGTAGTAGCTGCAATATCGCCACCTGTAACGGAACCAGCTACAATTTGAGATCCTCCGACTGAGTTTGTAGCCATTTGATTAATACCAATAGTTCCATTTGCAATGTTGGCGTTTGTTATTGTAAGGGCTGCAATTTTTGCACCTGTAACTGCAGCTGTTGCAATTTTCGTACCTGTAACTGCATTGGTTGCTAATACGTCTGCATCTACAATTCCATTTCCCAAGTTTGCATTTGTAATAGTTCCTGCAGCAATCTTTGCACCTGTAACTGCAGCTGTTGCTATCTTTGTACCTGTAACTGCATTGGTTGCTAGTTTGTCTGCGGTTACAGCTTGAGTCCCAAGAATTGCAGACGTTACAGTCAAGAGTGCCATCTTTGAACCAGTAACTGTTGCGTTTGCTAATTTTACACCTGTAATTGTGTTACCTGCAATTTTGTCTGTGGTTACAGCATTGGTTGCAAGCTTTGCACCCGATACTGCCAAGTCTATAAGTTCGCCTGTACCAACAGCGTTGTTAGCGATTTGAGATGCTCCGACTGAGTTGGCAGCTAGTTGTGTAGCTGTGATAACTCCGTTTCCGATCTTTGCTGCGGTAACTGCAAGATCTACTAATTCACCTGTACCAACAGCAGCGTTACCAATTTGAGATATCCCTACAGAGTTGGCAGCTAGTTGAGCAGATGTAATAGTTCCTGCAGCAATCTTTGCTGCGGTAACTGCCAAAGCTGCTATGTTTACGCCCTCAACTGCATTATTGGCTAGTTCAGATGTTGTAACTGCATTGGTAGCGATTTCAGTGGTTCCAACAGCTCCTGCATCAATATTCCAGACTGTGCCTCCTGATGAAACGGTTATGTCACCTTTATCTCCATCTGAGACTCCTGCAGCTGCTGCTCCGAAATCAACATTTGCACCGTTGGCTCTTCCAAAGAATTGATTTGTAGTTGAGTTATACCATATGGATCCATCTGTTAATACTGAAGGGGTTCCAGCTACATCTCCAAGTGAAATTCCTGGATTGGTTGCACTATGAGGAAATGTTTGTGTCAATCCTGCAGTGTAGGTATTGGTTTGATCTGTTTGCACTACAGTTGCAGGTAATGTCAAAGTGACAACACCTGCATTATCCATTGTAGCATCTCCAGACATTGTAACTGCAGTTGCAACACCAGATGCATTTCCTAACCAAAAGTTAGCTGATGCAATATTTGGCAGAGATGCATATCTTGAATTGATGAAAACATTCAAAACTCCGTTTGTTGGATTAGCCCTTCCAATTCTGCCAAGAACCTGAATGCTTGCAGTTCCAGTTGGCCTAACATTTGTAAGTGTGTTGCCAGTTGTTCCAGATGTAGAAAGATAGATTGTTTGATTTGTAGAAAATGCACTTGTATCAAAATCTTCTAGATTTCCAGTCTCTACTATGAGACCAGTTTGACCATTTGAGATATCCTCTTCAACTATTCCTAGTGCTGGGGTTGGGTCATTGGCATCAGCTAATACTACATTTGCCCTGCCAAGACCAACATTCCATGTGTCTTCCCTTACAGCATCGCCTTTTGCCAGAACAGCCCCTGAAGTATTCTGAACTTGAATGTGAACTTGGTTTGCGTCTATCTTATTTGTGATATCAGTCGCATTAAATCCAACTACATTACCTTGTATGAAATCATGTTCACCGTCACTACTCAGTTTGTATCTTATTGTAGGATTCACTGAACCAGTTGGTGTTAGGAAAATTGAATATCTTCCTGGAGTTGAAGTTGCAGAAAAATCGTCATCAGCTGCAATCTGTACTGCCCCACCTCTACGCCATGCAGCAACAACATCTCCATCCCATCCATATCCTGTTAAATCAAATAATGTATCATCAAGAGCCGTTACAAGTGGAGAGGCAATTGTTCCGTTTGCACTTCTTCCTATGAAATTTGCACCATTTCCACCGCCATCATATGTCCTTACATCAACATCGGCAGTTAGTCCTTCAGCCACTACAGTTACAGTTTCTTGTAAAGTTGGGTTTCCTGCAAATACTAGAGGGCCACCGCCAGTTTCATCATCAATAATTCCTGCGAGTTGTGCAGAAGTTGTATTTGCAAAGAATGAAAGGTTATCCGTGTTTCTGGCAATTGATGCATCTAAAGTTACAACTCCTGTGCTTGACATGGTTGCATCACCGCTTACAGTTTGTGGCAATCCATTGGTTCCAGCGTCACCGATTAGAATTTGTCCGTCTGGAATTTCAACTCCTAGCTGTACAGCTGTAGAACTTGCAAGTGTTATTTTTATTCCCTGAGTTACAGTCATAGTTTTGAATTGCATCAGTTTTGTAACTGCATCAACAGAATCATACCAATTGATTATTCCAGGACCAGATGCTATATTTTCTCCACCAGCTATTCCATAGGGTAAAAACACCAAGTCAGTTGTATCAATAACAATAGGAGCTGGTGTAGTTAGCTGCCATGATGTATCTTTATTCACTAAGCCTTGTGTGATGACAATGACTGCCCCAGCTAAGAAATCAACACTGGTTGCATTGAAATCTCCTGGTCTTGTCCAAGCTCCTGCACCTTGAGTAATCCAAACTCCGTTTTCTGATTGGTCTGTTTGGCCTACAAGAAGTATTCTATCAAAAGTTGTTAGTACTCCATCAATTGTTTGTTCACCTGACAACGTTGCAATGTTTGTAGTTGCAACAAGTTCTGCGGATCTTTTCCATGTATTTTCCGCATCAATAAAAACATCTGTTCTATTGTCAAAAGTATTATTGATGGCAAATACTCTGTTGCCAGTAAAGTTTAATCGAGGTTGTTCAGGAAGATCAACACCTTCGTTTTGTATAATGTGTCCACTTGAAGCGGGTGTTTGCCAATTAGCGTTTACACCATCACTTGTGAATACTGTGCCAGCTGGACCTATTAGTAATTGAGTCCATCTAATCCCACCAAAACCATCTGTTCCAACAACTACTCCCCCTTCAGTTACCGCAGAGGCAAGAGTATCTGGATGAGTTATAGAAAGCAAGTCATGAGGTCCTGATGGAGGAACAGCTAATGTTCCGTCATCTCTAAGGAATTGCGTTCCGTCAGGAGTTCCAGTACCGAGATTTGCAATTGGTACTAAGCTACTAGCATTTAATGGAGCATATCCATTAGCTACTCCCTTGTTTGCTGAATCTTCCTTTGCGTCTATCTGTGGTTGAATTGCTGAAGTTACTCCATTTACAAAACCTATTTCATCGGCAGTTGTTACTGATGAAACAATTATCCCTGATCCATCACTAACCATTGCAGCGTTTGGAGCTTGAAGTGAATTAGCTCTAACATATGCAAGTATTCTGGAAATAGAAGTATTGAAACTTCCTGTCCCTCCTTCTGAGATTTCAAGTATCTCGGTTCCGTCCAGTGTTACCTTTGGATTTAGAGAATTAATTGTTGCAGTCATTGTTATGCCCTGCTCCCTACTGGTTGGAATCTTTGAATTAGAATCTCTTTGGCCTTTTGGTAAACCCCTTCAGCTTGCAGTTTAGCCTGGTCCGTCCCAGTGGATTTTTTCCAAAACAAGGCAGTGGCATATTCGGTAGTAATTGCCACAAACCAGCTCTCTAAATTATCAGGATCAAAATTGTTTAAAAATAATGCTTCCATTGCCATGCTTGCATCTTCGTTTGCCCTCTTGATTTTCTCAAGGATTATATCATCTACAGTACCCACTTCGGCAATGTCTTCTTCGATTCTTTCATCATCGGCATACAGTGGAATTACTACTGACATGCATAATTTTTTGTATTAATTAGATTTACATATATTTAATTTCTTATTAAGAATGACACAAGCATTGACATTTTTTCCAAGTGCATAGATCATGTTTATGCTGCGCACATTTGAAACTAAAATAATGCAATGGTGTCTGTATCCAGATGGATTCATCTGGTTTGTCTTGTCTATTTGACATTGTTCTTGTCCTTTATCTTTTGGATAATTTTTTCAAGGTAGACAATCTTTGTTTTGTCATTTACGTTCATGTAGTTCATTATTTCATCTATCTTGGCATGGATGTTGGTTATCCTCATTTCATGAAGCTGCATGTTTGAGATCATCAATTTCTAACCTTCTTTTTGTAAAACATTCTCCAAACATGATCACATTCAAGGCATTGCCAACGATCATAATTGGATTTATTATCTGTAAATGACACATGCTCACTATCACATTTAGGACATTCCATTATTTCTTACCATCCAATTGCTTACAAGCTGTTGCGGTTCTTTGATGAATGGGTACATTCTGAAAATATCTTTTACATCGTGGGCATTGAGTTTTAGCATATTTGCCAGGTTTTACAAGTCCAGTTAATCTAGGCATCAGGTTACATCCTCGAATTCTAAAATTATTTCTCCAAGTCTGTCATATTCGTCCCATTCTCCAACAAAATTGGATTGTCTTTTTTTGAGACTGGCTATTTTGTCTTGGAGGTTCATTAGTTCACTCCCATTTCTCTAACAATCATCTCAGATAGTCCGTCTGCATAGATGTCTTCATGTCTGTCTGAGCCATTGAAAATTACTGTGTATGTGTCAGATCCATTTTCATATTGAATCAATACGTTTGAAATTTTCTTTGGATTTCTTGGGACTTTGAGATATAATGCGGTTTCACTGAAAATTTGTGGTTTTACTCCAGTGTATGCAAAGAATGGAAATCCATTTACACGAGAAGCTTTAAGTTGTCTAAAAATCTCTTCTGCTACTTCGTTGTTTTGTGTTGTAATTGTTTTATTCATACGTATACTGTACAATACACCATATATTAATTATACGTATAATGTATAGTATGTCATTAAATACTTTATATTAGATACCATGTTATGAAATGTGTGAGTAAAAGAATAGTGATAACGCCTTGCTGTGAGCATGAGCAGGCCACCCAGAAGAAAAAGAAAGAGATAATATATTGTACACGATGTCATAATCCGTTTGTTGAAAATTAATTTTTACCTTATGTTTCCTTGCACAATATTTCTTCTATTTCGTCAAACAGTTCCCTGGCATGGAAATCGCTTCCATTATGGGTCTTGATTAGTTCTTTAATCGTGTGAATATCTTTGACACACCAAGGACAGATACATTCAATCACTGCTGCTTTTCCACGTGTAATTATGCCCTTCAGATACCAATCATCCAAACTGATTGCTTCAGTTTGACAGATTAAACATGAATCAGTCACTTACTTTCCTGATCTTTCATGAAAGTTATAACAACACTTGCATTCTCTTTCTCTGCACTCCGAATTAAGAATATGCTCACAGATTCCACAATCACACATTTTTTACGTGTCTCCAGTTTTGTTTAAGAGCTGAATTATTGTCTCTTGGTTGGAAATAATCTGTTGACTAGAATCCAGTAATACCCATTGATGTATTGTCAATACAAAAAACAATAGCCCAAACATTATTCCTGTCTGTATAATTATGAGTCCAGAGCTAGAAGTCATGGTTAGTTTTTGAGTCCAAGATCTGGTAGATAATCACGTCTGAGGTATTCTTTACCTTGATCCAATCTAATGTCTACCTCAATCATACTGATCATTCTTTCTATTTTCCATAGTTTTTCCTCCATATATTCAGGAGAATAGAATTTGTCTTTGATCATAAATCCCTCTTTTGGGAGTCTGTTGTTTTCATTCATTGCCCCAGTGATATTACATCGCATGGTTCTCATCCAGCATTCCAGGTGTTCCTGTGTTATCATTTCTTATTAAGAAATATTATCATATTAAAGTCATACGTATATTATAAAGCAGCTCAGGGCTATTTCATTTTGTGTTTTCTCCATCGTGTTTCCTTGGACAGGGAACATTACAATCAATTCAGGGAGATTTCATACTCGCCTGTTAAATTGTCAGACATTTCGAGACTGTGGATCCCATTGAAATGCTCTAGCTTTTTCATCATCGCTGCTGGAATAATCTAATGTCTAAAAACTGTAATTCGTAGTTTAGATTTTCTGTCTACTGGTTTTGTTCTCATTCTTCCACCACAGCAAGGACACCAAAGCCCTTCCCATTTTACATGTCTTTCGCAGTTTCCACACCATCTGTTCTCAGGATAATATGACCCATTTCTGGTTCGATGGGCTTTGTACATAGACCTGCATTTTGACACACACCAATTCATATTCTTATCTTCGCCTTGTAAACTGGGTCCAGGACTTGATAAAAGGATTTGTAGTTCCATTGTTCAAAAAAGAGATTTGGCGCATCTCGTTCATCAATGTTGATTACTATTACACCGTTTTCTTCCATGTCTCTTTGCTGTTCTGCATCCTTTGTCGATGTCTTGTCCCCTGTATGATGCTTGTCCTGCACTCGGATTGCATGGAGTTTTTCCTTGTCAAACATTCCAATATCAATAGATGCCTTTTTGTAGATCTCGTTGTAGAGACTGTAACATTCTTCTGAGACAAAATCACTAATTGATTGCTGTGTCCAAAACAATGCATTTGGAAATACTATCTTTAGAATTCTCAGTGTTGTTCTTTCCCCACGTCCTATGAATTGCGCACTCATTGAAAGTATCCTTTTCCTTCAAACAGTTGCAGTCTGCTCTTGTCATAAATTTCGTAAATGTCATCGTAATCGGTAACTCCTTCTATTGTTTTTAACAGATCTAGGGCTTTTTTCCATGCAATGTTTCTTTCTGGAGCTGTGCATTTTGCAGAGCATTTCTCCACATGAGGATATTCAAAGCCAGGTGAGTTTAGCTTGAACAGTACCTCCTGAATTAGATCATAGTTAAACGGGATTGTTTCCAGGGCTTCATCCATTTTATGTAATATCTCCATGCATGCCTTGTCATCGGCATGATTTGGTTTGTAATTTGGATTAAGGATTGGTTTTCTCATTTTAGCTATTTTTTAGCTTTCTCAAAAATAACTTTATATTTTTCATTTCTCATGTTTAGTTGTTTGATGTGTTCCTGGCATCTCTTGAATTTTTGATTATTTACAGTAATTATGGTTGCTGATTTTCCACACATAGAGCATTGCACTGTCTTGCACTGTGTTGGAAGTCTTATTTTCTTCATGTATTTTTTCTGGTTTTTTCTTTTCTCGGTTGGCCTGTCATCAGCATATGCCTTTTTTGGCATTGGATACCAACTCATTGGTCAAAACACCATTTACAGTCAGGAGGATGATTTTTGTACAGTTTGATTTGGTCCTTTACCTTTTCTTGATTTTTATGTAAAAATTTTATGATTCTTCTGAATCCAGTGTGTGTGATTATGGTAGTTTGAAATTTCAAACCATTGTAGGAAGTGTAAGTTTCAGGCATCGTGTAAGTCAAGGGATATATCCACCACAATTTTCATAATCCCTAACAAACCTATTGTATTGTTTCCATTCAAGAACTTGACTAAATGTAATTCCGTTAGGTTGTAGTTTTCTTTCCATTTGTAGAATCTTTTGATTTGTGTCGCTCCAATATTCTTCATCATCTTCTTTTGTGGTGCTCCAAAATTGTTTATCTTGTTGTGGCATTTTAATTAAAATACATCCAGTTTTGTCTGGTCTCTGCATTGCTTTGCATGCATTTCTTGCTGGTATGCATCTAGATTATTGAGATCCTTTCCGCAAAGATTGCACTTGGAATCTTTTAGAGTCCCAGGATATTGTGATTTTGACACGGGTCTATCATTCTTTACTCTTGGTGATAAGAGCTAATTCGTGGATTGCATGCCAGGAATCACAATCAACACATTTTGTAAATATCCGACTGTCAGGACTAATAGTGTAATTTTCAGGGTTTTTCATCATAGCTTCACCAATAATCTTTATTTCTTCATTGGAAAAACTCATCAGTATTCAGAACTCCTTTTTCTGATCTGTTCATCCATTAGTTTTTGATTAAAAACTTCAAGCTTCTTAATCTTATCGGTTATAATTTCAAATCTTTTTTCAAACGAGTTATTAGAGTCTACCAATTCGTTTACTACTTCAGGTTCGAGTACTCTTTTTTTAATTATCATTTTTTCTTTGGTTCTCTAATTAACAAGATAGTGTTTTTGTTTGGAAACCACCAAGATATAATTTGATGAACCTCAAAGTTATGTTTTTTTAAAATTGGCAGTATTGGATTTAAACTCACGGACCCATCTTTATCATACTTGATATGAATTCTTTCCATGTCCGTATCACATACTCCAAGCATTACAGATATTCCCAATTTACGATTTGTCATCTTTTTTGAAATTAACTGTTTAACTTGTCTAGATTTCATTTTATTTTATTATTATTATATTATTGTAATACATACAACATACATACATACATACAACATGCAGTTTAGTTAAACTTCTTTTGTTCAAATCTTTTGTCTTTTTCCATCTTCAAGTGCATCATAAATCCGTCAAGTTGGCCTGCAGTTAGTGCCTGCGACCACTGATCAATGTTTTCTGTTTGGATCATTTCTTGCATTTTCTCCCTGAACTCATTGGCTTTATCAGGGTCTTTCATCATTTCTTGATAATCCATTACCTTGTTTCCCACCTTAGCTAGTTCCCGTATGCACTCTGAAAGATTTGAAAATTGGCCTTCAGGGTTTTGGTGTGTTCGAACCTTTTTTTCGTATTCGTCAAGGTCCCTCATGTCAAGCCTCAAGCTGATACTAATGGATCTTTTTATCATGATTGATTTCCCTGTATTTCACATACTTGAGGAATTGAGGCGCAGTATCCCACATGTCTACACTCTTTACTTTCACAGAACATACATTCCAATCTATTTTGGACAAATTTTATCTCAATGACTCGGTTCATTTTATTATCTTTTAATAATACACGATCTGGATCAATTGAAATTTGTTCAATTACTGGACTAAATTTTGCAAATGTTTCATCTTTTTTCATCATTTCTTCCAACATATACGTGAGATATCCTGCAAAACTGTTGACTCCTTTACTGTACATATTTTCTTTATTTGCCTGATAGACATTGAAGAATTTATCATAAATTGTATCCTTGACGGTAATTGATTTGAATCCAGCTTTAGGCATTAACTTTTCTCCTTTTTTGTTAACCAAATCTTGTTTAGTTCCTCGGCTTTTCTAATTGCTTTCTCTTTGATTGTATCTGGCATGGAATTCAAGACAACATAGTATATTTTATCAGGAGTTTCTAGTACTGCAAACTCAACAATCTTTGCCATTAGTTTAATCTCTTCCAGACTTCAGGTTTGTAAGCTGCTTTCATTATCAGCCAGACCAGGATTCCTTCTTTCTTCTTTTCTTGTGCATAATCATAGAGTAACTGAGATTCCTTTGGGCCGATGTATGGTTTCACGCTTGAGAATTTTAACTGTGCCTCGTGCTTGTATCCTTCCGCATCAGTCCATTCCACATCAGTTTTACCGAGGGATAATGGATGACGAAGAATTTTTGTTGCACCTTGCTTTTTCATTCTTTTGAGGAATCGTGTCTCATAGGAATTCCCTTTCCTTTTGTTTGGATGTGTCATTTTATAATCACGTAAGGTTCGCCATCAATACTAATACCCACATAATTTTCAAACCAGCCTCCCATTCTGTGGTATTCAACTCTTTCAGTCATTTCCTTTTCTTTGTTTGGATGTGTCATTTCTCAGTATACCTCTTACCGCATAGACAGATGAAGATTTGGCATGAATCGCCTGAGCATGTAATCTTTTGAAGATGCATTGAACAAGACAAACAGTGTGGAATCATTCAAGTTTGCCTGTCCATTTTTCACATAAAAATAGTTTGTGTGCGGTCAACTCGGCAAGTCCATTAAGAGTATCAATAAATCTTTTTCCACATTTGTCACATTCCATAAGTAATCATTTTGCGGTCTCAGAAAATTCTCTAAGATATTCTTCATCCAATACCACGTATGGATCACCGCTTCCTTTGGTGTTGGGCATGGAAATGAAATTAACATTATCAATACAGGATCTTATCTCATCCTTGAAGAATTTATGAAAAGGATCATGATATTTTTCAGGTACATAGATTGTTTGTATTTGCATAATTTGTGCAGGAATGTTGAATTCTGGAAATGAGTAAATCACATTTACGCCCATGCGACACAACTGTTGATTAAAAAACAATTGTACAGCTTCTGCAGTATTGGCTCTCTGTTTTGCCTCGATAAGATATGAGGATTTACCCTTAGTTATGAAAAAATCTGGCCTGGTCCTTACAAACAGTGAGGACGTGTTATAATATTTTTGCAAGTCAAGTATTTGATTTGCATTAAACTGCTTCTCATATCCGTAATCAATTACCATGTCATTATCAGAGAGACCAAACCTTTCTCTGATCTCTTGCTCAGTTACTGTGAAACTTTCAGGTTTTATTGTTTGCAATTGCAAGCAGCCTCCGTGCATTCTCAAAGTGATCTTTGTCTACTTCACAACCAATGAATTGTCTTTCCAGTTTGTTGGCAGAGATTCCAAATGTCCCAGATCCTAAGAATGGATCATAGACAATTTCATTTTCTACTGTTGTATGTTTAATGTAATAGTCAGATTCTGCAGTCGATTGAGCCCATTCATGTTCGTCCTTGTCAGGTTTTGTGGATTTGACAAGATCAGAAACATAGTCTCCCTCATACTTTCCTTTTGTAAACCATAGCATGGGTTTCCATGCAACCATTGTCTTTGACGCATGAACCGATGTGGATGGTCCTGAATGAATTATTGCAAGAGGCCAATGAAAGTCCAATCCGTATTTTTTCATAAAATTACAAATTTCAGGTATGTTTTTCTGGCCTACAAAAGTGATTAGAGAGCCACCATCTTTTAGAACTCTTGCAGCTTGTTTTGCCAGGTCTTCAAACAGGGGAAGAAATTCATCATGGTATGGAGGGTCTGTAAAGATTAGAGATATTGAACCATCAGGAATTGGAGCTTTTTGAAATTCACAATTATGAAGGGTGATTGATTCGGGAAGAATAATTTGATCATGTTGAATCTGATCTTCACGTATACGTTTCTTTTTTAATTTTTTTAGTTTAATGTAGACTGAATTTGTAGTGGTTTTATTTTCATTGTTATCTATGGCCTCAAACAGCTTGGCAAATTTGGGATTTGTTTCAGACTCTTCCTTAATTTCCTCTAATTTTTTGATTGTGTTTGAGGACAATCCAGTATATTCTGCAATCACATCTCTAGATTTCTTCTGTGAACTTTGTGGAGAATCTCCACTATGTTGATTTATATCATTTCTGTTTCCTTGACGTTTTTTAGCTTCTTTTTTAATCTCAGGCTCTAAGGCATTTTTTATTGATAAAACTTCTGACTTTGTAAAATTCTTGCGTACACTATTTTCATGAAATTCACCTAGCGTTAAATCTTCAAGATTTACAATATGAACAGGTATTTCAGTCCAGCCAATCTTTTTACAAGCTTCAACCCTTCTTTGACCTGCAATCAGATTATAGTTTTCATCAACTACAATCGGATGAAGTAGGCCAATTTCCTTAATGCTTGAAACCATCATTTCAAGATCTCCAAACTCCTTTCGGAATCTAATACCAATTTGTATTTCAGATATTGGGAGTTTTGGAGTATCTAGTTTTTGTCTCATGCTAGGTTCCTCACTACTGCAATTTTCTTGAATTGCTTTTCGTCTGTCTTTAACAGCATTATCTTTGAGAGTAAAGAGTCACCTGTAGGAAGTCCAATTTCTTTTGAGATGACACACATTGATCTTACATAGTTGCCATTTTTTACTTCCTGGACTGTTGCAATAGGATCTCTCTTTACGATGTAGATTGTTTCCAGGTCTTCCTTTGACTGGATTTCCATCTCACCCTTGCTTGTAAGTTCTGCGAATTCCTCAACTGTGAGCCAGTCCTTGACCAGCTCCCATGATTTCTTTTCTGCCTTTTCATGTTGAATCTCTTCTGCGGTTCTGTTAAGTTTCAAAAATTTGTTTATTTTGCTAAGATGATATCGTATCTTTCTGAATTGTCTTCTGTCATACCATTTTCTTGTTGATTGTAATCTGTCAAGGTCTGATGTAACCGTCCAGGTCCCATCAGCTCTTAGGAACATAGAAGCTGATCCAGCTGTAGCGGTGTAAGTTTGATTTCTCAGTGGATCATAAGTTGTGCCATCAGTACAACTGTTTTCCCAAATATCGTGTCGTTGATTCATCAATAATTGTTGATTGTGATAATTAGAATCGGTCTCCAACCTGGTTCTCCATTGTTCGAATCGATCAGGTTCTGACTCTTGCATCTCATCCAATGGTGCAAAGTCCCAGGTTCCAGTATTGTCTTGATTGCTTCCAAACCATGCAAAAGAAAAAGTATTGGTGGCGGTACTATCCGCATTGAAATCAAGGTTGCCTGAGGTTCTCAACCTCCAACCGTCAAACCGTGATCTCAATCTGTTGCCTGAATCCAATGGTCTGAACACATGCCTAACGTACACATTTTTTTGGTTGCAAACTCTTCGCATCCTTTGATGCAGCAAGGTTTTGACTTGATGATCTCAATTACATCCTCACCAAGGTCAAGATTGATTAATCTCCCCATCTCAACCACTCACCACTGGTTTTGCAATGAGACGTTTCTTGACATGCTTTGTCAGGATAAACTTGGTGAGTTTCTCATCAGTGACTTCCTTGGCATCGTGAAGTACCATAAACACACCTTCGGTTTCATGGTATCCATACAGATAGTACCCATCTTCGAGTTTTTCTGTTATCAATTTCTTGATGTCTCGAACATGTTTTTTGTTTGTAGGATCATAACGTTCTTCCTTATGTCCTTCTGTTTTTGTCATGATTTGTAATGTTTCCATGATTGTAATTTAGAAAATTGTTTTTAATTCGTTGCAGTGTTTATGCGTCCAAAAATAGACGGTATCATTCCCATAAATCAAATTGCTGTTTCTTATGGTCAGCCCATTGACGATAAAATGATAATTATAATTCATGATTAGTTCCAACCTCTTATTTTTTTTGCCTGCATCATATGCTTGCACTGCAAGACATGTCCATGCTCATTCTTGAAATTTTGTGTACTTCTGTTTAGAAAATCACCACACCCACAATACTCTGCCTCGGATGGATTTTTTGTTATTCTTCCAAGATATGCAATGTAATCCTCACGAAATAATTTTTCTGTCTTTATCACGTTGTAATAGCAAAACTTTTCAGTTTCGACAGTGAATTGTATCCTTACGTCTTCTGACTTTTGTACTCTCTTTTTCTGGGAGAATATCTGTTGTGAGGTTTCCATTAGAATTTTCTCCTGTTGGTGTAATCGACTAATTCATTGACTTTTTCACGAAATTCTCCAAAAATGACTATTGCGTCTGTAAGACTATCTATTGTTTTTGCTTGTAATGGTTTTAGATTATAGATTTTTGAATTTTTTCTCTTTTCCTTTTCAGCTTGCTCAAGAAGTCCAGCTAATGCTGCAATTGCCTTTGGAATATTTCCTAGCTCCAGGAGCTTTATGACATCATCACAAAATACTATGACTGCATCTGCGTGGACCATTATTTTTTATCCGCCTTATGATGATGAGTTTTCTGGTGTTCGTCACGTTCTTGTTCTATGAGAAAATGTCTGGTGCATCCACCGCAACCAAACTGAAATCCAATACCTGCCAATTTATCATTATTCAAGAGGCTATAAGCTCCTGCGCAAATTTTGTCACTTCGGATTGAAATTTTTCTGGGTCTTCAATTGCCGAAACCTCTAGCACTGCAATCTTTTGCATGGTTTTGTATGTTTGATCTTCCTTGTGCTTCTGACATACGATGTAGGTCTTAATTCCGTGACTGAAATCAACCTTGATCAGAGATATGGCTGGATCCATACACACGAAGCATTGAGTCATGTATCTTCAGCAACCTCCATTTCCATTGTATCCTTGAGGCAATTGTACAAAAGATCAGAGTCACATGACTTTTCAAATAACACATTCATGATTGCGATTCCCTTTTGGTTTTTGGTCTGGAGGGTCTTTGTAAGAAGGCAGCTTGCCACTCGCAGAAATTTTGAAGCGTCTGGAGTATGACCTTTCTTGTATTGCTCGATGAAGAATGGATGATTTCTTAAAAGTTTGGTGAGCTCCTCAATGGTCTCAGGTACAACGGAAAATGAGATCTGAGGGTTCTGCTTGCGCAGTTCGGGTTTCTTGTGCATGTGGTATCCTAATACACAACAAGTTTCAATTTAAGTCTGTCTTATTATCTAGTCAGTCAAACAACATAAACAACAAATGCAACACAAGTAACTAAGGTAATGTTTTTATGATTAGATGTTGTCAAACTATGATGTAGTAGAATGGGTTAAGTGCATGTGGTGTGTTTACTGATCTGTTTTACTACAACTGTTTTTTTGTTATAGATTGATCTGTTAGTGGATTGGCTATTTATCAATTTCCATAAATGGTAATGAATAGTTGAAATAATACAAAAAAAGAATTTTGTAAACGCTAAAATAGCTTATTGAATAATTGCATTTACAAATAATGTAATTTCAATTATTGGAAAATTGTAATGTAACTTTTCATTTTATGGAATTGTGTTTTACAAAAAATGAAAAATGGAGTTATTTCTTATTCAATATCTCTTTTAGAAGAACTTCCATGTGCTGTATCTGTATTCCCTGGTGTATTGAATTCTCTTGTTGCAGTGATAATTTCTTTTGGAGGTCCTCAATTTCATCTGACTTTGTTTCTAACTCTATTTGCTTTTCGCGTAATTCGGTATTCTCTTGCTCTTTTTTCTCTATCTCTATCTTGTCTCTTTGCGTGTCATCTATGGTAAGATCAAGAACAGCTTTTCTAAATTCCTCAAAACATTCCTCCATTGTGGGTTGCAGATAAGTTCCATCAAGACCTCTTTTGTGAGCCATTAATTTTTCTGCAATGTTTGAATTTACCGAGTTGTTTAGTTTTAGGATGGTGTTGAATCTCTTTCTAAATCCGTATATGGGAGCTTTGTCAAATCTGCGACCTACTCTGGTTCTTTTAATTCCTGCCTTTGGTATTGTTCTTTCCATTATTTCCCGTGCAGAAAGTACAGACATTGGCCCTCCTTTTGTAGATCTGCTATTGCTAACAATGGCAAATAATGGTGATTCATCATCTATGATTTCACCGTTTATCTTTCTGGCATTGTGATATGATTTTAGTGCATCATAAGCTTCTGGTGTGAGAAATGCCCAATATCCTTCAATGGAGTTATCATAAATTCTAATGCCACAGCACCCGTCAGGCATCTCTACTATGTGCTTCATACGCAATACTGGGTCAGTAATTGAACCAGGTCTTGCACCCGTTGAGGCAAGAAAGTGAATGAGTGCCTTTGACCTGAGATTTGGAACCACACTAAGCATTTTGTTAATCTCATCAGTCGTAAATGGAACTGCCCCTGCCAGGATGGATCCGTCCTCTGGTAACTGTTTTAGTAGTATTTTCTTGTGAATTGGAATGCGGTTCATTTCCAGCATTAAAAATACAGAGTTTAACATGCCCTTGATTGTGTGATTTTTTATCTTTCTTTTCTTGTGGTGATCGATATAATACATAATATGATCATGAATTGTGTCACTATTTTGAGCAAGGTATTTGTCCCAATCAGTAATCTCAAAGAGTCGTTCATACCTTCTGAGTGTTCTTTCATAGCCCTCTCTTGTTTTTTGACTGTTAATTGAGCTGCTAAATACGTCAATGGCAGACAGTTTTAACATGATTTCAAAAATCCTCTATAGTTAGTACAGTAGCACCTACTTGTTTACAATATGGAGTAACATCATCAGGATTTCTAGCATAAAGCCATTTGACTGTCAAATCAGGCATCTCAATTTTAACTTTATATTTAATGTCTTGTTCTATCAATTTCTTTCTAAGTTTAGCAATATTGTCTTTTGACCATCCTTTAGTCGTAATATCTAACCCTCTTTTCATATATTATCTAATAAAATAAAGTATAAAAATACTCACTTTTCACTTTAACACGTACAAATCTTACTGTAGTTTATGAGTAAAAAATGACTTTATTCATGTTGGATCTTCCCACAATGCCTGCATTTCAACGTGCATTTGTCACATAGTTCCCAAGGGTCCCATCCATGAGGACACGCATCATTAGTCAAAATGAGTCACTTTCATTCCTGGTTTTTATTGCTGGTAGACCTTCTTGAGATATGAATTTCTGACAACCACATTTTTGGCCACCATCACAATATTGTTTTGTATCATCATGTAAGTGTCCACATTGGCAGCAATGATTTGGATGATAAACAGAATAACATTCAGAGTATGGCCTCATTAAGAAACGTGCATATTGGCTACAAAGATCACATTCTTCTTCAGTCAAATCTAGTTATTCTCCCACAATCATCACAGACCATGATGAGTTTACCCCAGTTATTCATACTTGTTATATCATGCATGTTTACACTCTTACAGAACTTGCAGATTTTTTCAGCCATCTAACCATTTCTCCTTTCATAGTCTTCACAACTGCCTGCCTTTCCTGATTTGATATCCTTTGATGTGGCTCCGCAATATTCGCAGATACCTGTCCCATTAGTAGAATGCAATCTCATTTCTCCAGCACAATGTAAATCAAGAGGATCCATCTAATCCCTTTCCTTCATTCCTTTTAGTGGGAAATAATTTCCACCATCTACGGTTACACCTGCTTGAATTAATCCATATGAGACATAGTTACAATCTGGACTAAGACACTCCTGCTCGATACTTGGACCCAATTTGCGTAATTCGTCATAGCTTGGACTGCCATATCTTTTTGACTTGAATTTTCCTTCTATAGCTAGTTTCATTATTTCTTTGCGAGATTGGCAATAATGGCAAATAGGGCATTCAAATACGTAATCATTAGGATCATCTCCAAACTTTTCTTGTGCAATTTGTAAATATTCTTCTTTCTTCATGGTATCACACTCATCTTTTGTCCTTTAAAATCTAAATTCACAATATTTTTTTCACATCGTATACACCATACTTGAAATCCTTTTTTGGTCCAACCACATTCTGTTCTTGCCCAGTCACGAGGACTGATATCTGCAGGTCTTTCTGGCATGCAAGTGTTACAATGAAAGTACATGCCAATATCACTGTCTTCGTATTTACCTTTCATATTGCTAGACACTCCATCTTTGCCACCAAGGGAGTTTTGATTTCCATTCAAGATAAGCCAAGAAGGCATCATATCTTGGGATTTGTTTTGGTGGACCTCTCACATATGCAGGGGAATCTATTACTTTAGATGTCATCCTATATGATGCGCAAATGTATGTTGGTTTGGATTCTCTAAATGATTCAATCCTAACTGGTCCATCTGCAAGTTTGTCACTGTGTTCTTTTTTCATTTAATCATCATTTCCTTTTTCATCTTTCTCATAATATTCCGTAATTATATTAATAACAATATCAGTCATCTTTACGATTCCCTTTCCATTCTCATGCAGTCGAAGCTGATGCTTTAGAAGTGATACGCCAACAAACTCATTTAGAACTATTGTTAACCTGTCTGGCTTGTGTTTTTTGGTTGATGATTTACTTTTCATTTCCATTGGCAGCTCTTCCATTCATTAGCTCCACAGACTCATTATACAGTTTCAGGTTTTTGAACTTTTTGCTGAATCTTAAGCTCGACAGAAACCTCTGCGCAGTCTGTATCTGGATCTTCAAGCCATTCAACTTTTTTCTCCAATAGATGAAATGTTTCCATAACCTGGGTGGGGTCACTTGAATCAAATATTTCAACTATCTTTGCCTTTGATCTTACGATAACTTCCTTTGGATGGTTGAAACTCCTTACTGTGTTTTGGTTTTGGTCAACAACTTTAATTTTCATAGTATCTAATCATATCAACACATGTTAATAAATATGTGTAAACATGTGGGCAATAATGCCCTAATAGACAAATATAAGTATCCATGCGCATATTTCTAGTAAGATATGGCTACTGATAGAAATAAAGGAAATCGACAAACTGTGAGTTTATACGATGATACAATCAAGTGTTTAAAAAAAATTGGTAAAATTATGGTTCCAGAAGATGTAAAACCACCAAGTTATGATAGTATAATTTTAAAGATATCAAAGGACTGGATCAAGCATCATGATTCCGTCAATGATGAGAAACAAAATGGTTGATCGTACTGAAGACACTAATCAGGAATGCATAGATTCCCTAATTGAAATAATCAGAGTTGTGAAAGAAACCAAAGCTCAATTGAAACTATACGAACAGGTTTTGATAGAATCACAAAATGAATTTATCAGAAGATTTGCAAAAGAGTCACAAATTGAATTTCTCAAAAGGTTTGCAAAAGTGAAGTGATTAGATGAGTAACGAAACAGAAAATCAAATCACCACTAAACAAATGCAGCAATATTTTGAGAACAATGATGTCACTACTGCGGATATTTCATTTCTAATGGGAATGTATTCTGCTAAACATCCTAAAGATAAGAATTGGAATGATATCGTACAATACTATATTTTGAAACTTCAAGATGATTGGTATGGCACATATCTCAAAAAAGAACCAGAATATACCACTGACAAGAAAGAATGGATAGGCGTAAAGAAAGATGGGAATTAAAATTAGTGAACCAGTAATTGATGAAGAAGGAGGCTCCATTTCTGTCAGTATAGACTATGATGTAGGAAAGAAAGACTGTGATCATGTGTGGTACAAATCACTATTACTTTTTGTAAAGACATGTGACAAATGTGGAAGAATAGAACCATTAGAGGATGAAGATTCCAAATGAAGACACAAAAAGAAATAGAGGAAAAATATGAAGAGCTCAATGAACGAATGAGAAAACAATCACCTTGGAACTTCTTTGGAATTGCATCAACTGACGGTCAGAGATACATACTGGAATGGGTGTTGAGTGATGAAGAATAATGCCTGAATACGCAGGAGATCACAGACAATGTGATTGTTGTGAAATGGCAAAGTACACAAGTCAAGATATTTCATGGAATCCAAAATGTGTACTGTGTGGAAAAGACCTGGTAAATGCAAAGAAGGGAGATTTTTTTAAATGAAGAGTGATTGGCAATGCTCCCATTGTTTTAAGACATATAATTTTGAAGAATGGAGAAATCTGAAAACAGTATGGATAGATGAGAATCAAAGGCAATATGGAAAGACTATGGCCTGCACGTGTGGAAAGTTATTTCATGTAGACAAGTGGAAATTGAGGACAAGGCACAAACTGGGATATATTGTATCAACTGTACATCTTGAGCTTGCACATCCTAGTAACATGAATTTTTCAACACTAGATGAAGAAACAATGTGGTATGAGACCATGATATTTACAGCTGACAAGGCAGGGAAAACTCTTAATTTTCAAGTTCGATATCCAGACCAGAAAAGTGCAATAGAGGGACACATACTGACATACAAGATGCTGCCAAGAATTGCTGAGAAACCAGAAGATTTCCCACAAGATGAAATCAAAATATTTCTTGATGTGTTAGATAGAGACGAATACCAGGAAGAAAAAGAAGAATTTCAGAATACTATATTTAGAAAAGAAAAGAAGGTTTAAGCCTTTTTGGTGGCTTTTGTGATTCCGCTTAATGCTGCTTTGAATCCGTTCTTTGCAAGAATATCAAATCCTGCAACAGTTGCAACCAAAGCTGCTAGAATCATAAATAATTCCACATCACCAATACCTTCAGCCAGGTTGTTTACGGTATTGCCCACAAATGCAATTCCAGTGAACACAGCAATCATAGCGGAAGCTGCAGCTTGTCTTAGATCAAATGACTCTATGCCATTTTTGAGAAATCCAAAGATGTTTTGCAGAAGTACCCCAGTTACAGTAATTATTACGATTACTCCAATTGGGTCTAATCCGAATATTTGCATTGATCAATTCCCAGAAAAAATGCATATAGAGATTGTTTTTTTCTTATTAATTTTTCTCAGAGTAGACATTCACTTAACAGTCCAAGATAACCCTATTGTTTATGAACTGGAAGAAAAGATTTGCAAAGATAATGGGCTCGTACATCACGGGATACAGTGGAGGTCTTGCATTACTATTTCCGCTTACTGCACTTAATGACTGGAGACTTGACTGGCTATCGTTTGTAACCTATCCTGCAATTGCAGGCATATTGGTCGCAGGTCCGCAGTTAGGAAAAACTTTAATCGAATATGGAGTAACTGAAGAAGAATGAGCTTCATGAATTTCATAAGGAGGAATTTCTTCATCAGGAAAGCTGGTGAGTTAGAAATGACTGCATTTGCAATGTTTTGTGAAATGTTTGATCCACACGATGACTGAAAGATATTAGTCAGCCGTTACCTTGATGAGCAAATCTTGTAGTTTGTTATACACCTGACCGTGAATGTTTACACTCAATGTTTCAGGCTTTGACTTTGTGAATATTTCCTGCAAGTCCAGTATCTCCTGTTTTTCTACTTGCCATTGTCCCTTGTCAGTTAGCATCTTGGTTCTGACTTTTCCCAAGAGTCGTGATAGCTTGCTCATTTCCTCAACGTTCTCTGGCTTTCTTGTGTTGATAAGGCCGATAAGTGCTGCGCCTACTGTAAAATCAGGATAAGGTGCAAGTACTTGTGCAGGAGTTAATTTTTTGAGATCTTCTGGGGATCTGTCTTCTTTACTGCCATCTTTAAGATTTGTTCCATCGGGATTTAGTATGACATCTTTGAGATTTAGGATTGCAGTTTTTTCTGTAGGCATTTCTTAATAGGAATATTTTGAAAAGTTATTAATAATTTACTTATTTCTTAATAAGAATTATTGGTTCTAAATATTTTAATACGATAATATTTCTTAATAAGAAATGAGACTGATTCTTTCTTCTATAGTTGTTTTTACAGTGGCATTATCAATATTATCGGCATCAGTATATGCACAACAAAATGAAGTAACAATTCCAGCATGGGTTAAGGGAGTCGCAAACTTTTGGGCTGAAGATAACATCAGTGATAGTGAATATGCAGAGTCACTTACATTTTTGATTCAACAGGGAATTATCAAAATTGATTCTGAAGCAATGCCTCAAGCATCACAAATTTCCCTAGCTGATGAAGAAAAGAGGCTTTACGAATTAGAATTAGATCAAAAAGATGATAAAATCAATATATTGGAGAATGACCTTGAAGATACTGGATTGGACAACTCAAAATTACTCCAGAACATAGTTGAAAAAGATCAGGAAATTGAACATTTACAAGATGCACTTACTGCGTCTGATGAAAAGTTTGAGAATTGGAAGAAAGACAATCCTGTTAAAACTGGAAACATTGGTGGTAAAATGATCAATGCCGAGACAATAAAAGAAATGGAAGATGAAATTGATAAACTTAAGCAGACCAATGCAGAACTTGAAGAAGAGATACGTGAATTAAAATCCAAATAGAATCTAGTTTCCTAGATTTAGATTTCTCAATGCAGTGACAACTTGTATCAATGATGCTCCCACTGGTATTGTCTGCCTTGCAACAGGTGTTCCACCAAAGAATCCAATCAATGCACCGTTTGCATCTGATGTGCCTCCCTCAATATCTATTCCTGAGACAAGGGTTCCATCAGAAACTACGCCAAGTTGCACCAGTCCATCTTCTGTTCCACTTGTTATGTCCTGAGAACTGACAGATATTCTACCATAAACCTCATCAGAGCTAGCGGAATTTTCTGCCATAAAGTCAATGTTTCCCAAGGTTCTGCCATCTGCAGGAGTGTTATTGTTTTGGATTATTTGCAAAACCATTGCAGCGGAATCTATTGTCTCGGTTCTCCAAGTTGTCGTGGTGTCATTTACGTCAATGGTTGGGTTTGTTCTGCTTGCACCAGTCCATAATTCAACACTATCACCTAGGTTTTCAGATACTATTTGGATGGATGTGGCTTGTGCATTAATCGCATGCTGTCTTCCAGATTGTAGGAATTCAATTACATCCTCGTCAATTCTAAAAAATGCATCTCCATTAATGTAAAAGTCATGAGTGTTTCCATTCTCAGTTAAATATTTCATACCTCCTGCATCTGCCATTATTGCTTCCCTATTGCCAACTGCAGCTCCAGGGAAAAACAGAACCTCTTCAACAAACGCATCGTCCCAAATATTTGATGCGCCTCCGAGATGGAGTGTTCCAGTAGGTACTGGAAGAAGACTTTGGTTTATTGCAGTAGTGATAAGATTAGACAAGGCAGTATTTGCGCCAACTGCTCCACCAGGAGGCGCAGCCCATGTTCCATCGGCTCGTAAGAAATTTGTAGTTCCTCCACCAGAACCTGGAGCTACTCCCTGCAATGAAGTTGTAAAGATGTTAAGTAATGTTGTAGCTTGAGTCCCAGTTAACTCTTCTGTGTTTCCAGCTCCTGCAGTAATTCTTCCAAGGAATCTGGACGTTGCAGAAACATTTTGCATCTTTGCATATGTTACAGTGTCATTTGGAATCGTAGCTACTCCAGCTGCATTTAGTGTTATGTCACCTGAAACTGTGGTGTTATCCCATGTATCCACACCATCGTAAATTGGAAGTTGTCCTGCAGATGGTGTAACAATGTCGGTGTCGGTGAGTGCTGCAAACGTGGTTGCAGCTACACTGGCTGAAAGATTTCTTACAGCGCCACCTGAAAATACCAATACATCATCTCCATTTCTTCTGAATTGTCCGTTTACAGTTGGATCGGTTGCAGCATCAGTGAAAAACAACTGGTCATCAGCTTGTAAGATATTTGCAACTATAGCGTCAATGTTTAACTGGCCAGAGCTTGCGC
>Ga0265309_10000022_pt1 | contig 43412 bp, 41 predicted proteins | sample Helome_FD_192492 | JGI IMG/M metagenome (GOLD analysis project Ga0265309, IMG submission 192492) | Marine sediment microbial communities from subtidal zone of North Sea - Hel_20160524 (Illumina Assembly) | ecosystem: Environmental > Aquatic > Marine > Subtidal zone > Sediment ...
CGGGCGCACCGGGGCGCTGACGCCGGTCGCGCGGCTGGAGCCTGTGTTCGTCGGCGGCGTGACGGTGACAAATGCAACCCTGCACAACCAGGACGAGATCGATCGCAAGGATGTGCGCGTGGGGGACACCGTGATCGTGCGGCGTGCCGGTGATGTCATTCCGGAAGTGGTGCGCGTGGTACCGAAAAAGGGCAGGCGCCGCGGGCCTGCCTACAACATCCTGGCTACACATCCCGTATGCCCGGTGTGCGGCTCACACGTACACAAGGCCGCGGACGAGGCCGTCGTGCGCTGTTCCGGCGGACTGTTCTGCGCCGCGCAGCGCAAGCAGGCCATCAAGCACTTCGCCTCGCGCCGCGCCATGGACATCGAGGGGCTCGGTGACAAACTGATCGAACAGCTGGTCGACCGGGAGCTGGTGAACGATGTCGGTGATCTCTACACCCTGTCGGTGGCTGCAGTGGCGGGCCTCGAGCGCATGGCGGAGAAATCCGCCAGCAATCTCATCGCGGCAATCGAGGCCAGCCGGCAGACCACCCTGGAGCGCTTTATCCATGCACTGGGTATGCGGGAAGTGGGCGAGTCAACGGCACAGATCCTGGCGCGCGAGTTCGGCGACCTGGCGCCACTGATGGCAGCCGACGTGGAGTCGCTGCAGGCGATACACGACATCGGTCCGGTGGTGGCGCAGTACATTGTGGACTTCTTCGCCGAAGACCATAACCGCGGCGTGATCGACAAGCTGCTCGACTCGGGCATCCGCTGGCCACTGGCCGTCCGTCCGGCCGGGTCAGGGCTGGCCGGCAAGACCTTCGTGCTGACCGGCACGCTGTCCGTGCCGCGCAACGAGCTGAAGGCGCGGCTGCAGGCACTGGGTGCGAAGGTTACCGGCAGTGTGTCGAAGAACACCGATTATGTCGTGGTCGGCGACAACCCGGGCTCGAAATATGACAGGGCCGTCGAGCTGGGTATTGAAATTCTCGACGAAGCGTCCTGTATGGCGTTACTGGAGAAAAGTTAGCCGGCGCTTTGACAGCCTGTCCGGCAATGGCTGCAACATCAGCCTGCCGGTAGTGTCACCCCGCCTTCTGCATGTCGCCGGCCAGCTCCCGCACCAGCGGGTAGAGCTTTTCGGTCTCGTTCTGGATGCGATCCAGCACCAGCCCGAACATCTCCTCCGTTTCCTTCAGGAAGCGCTCATGGTCGTGGATGGCCAGCGAGCCAGTATTTTTCCGCGGGCACCACTGTTTTGTATAGGTGGTCATGATTTTCCTGATTTCCTGTGACCCCGACATGAAATTACGCGCCATCTTCTGGGTCTCGTGGTCATCGTGGGTCAGCAGCCTGCTGTAGAGATTCTTGTCGACCAGCTCGATGTGGTGCTTGACCTTGTCCATGTAGCGCTGGAACAGCTCGCAACATGTTTCGGTATCGCACATGGAGCGTTCCCTGAAGAGATATAACAGGACGTTGGAGAGTTCCGTGATGTTGTGGTTTTCGGTATGCAGTTCGTCATAGGTGATCATTTTGCAATCCTCTGTGTTGCCCCCGTGAGAGGTTGATGTTTACATTATCAGGATTGTGTGCCGGCGACAAAGCCCGCTTGTCTCCCGGCCATCCGGCCGGGTCGGCCCCGGCTACGAGCGGGACCGGTATAACCGGTGAAAACGGCGGGTAAAACCGGCAGTCAGACGGTGTTTTATACTGCAGGGTACAGGTTATAGTCAGGTATGCCGGGGTTTGACCCCGCCTGACCCGGGAGGATATGACTGTGAACAAGTGGTGGTTGTTGTTGCTTGCCTTTCCTGTGCTGGCCGCAGATCTGCAGCGCGAGGCGCGCTGGGCGAATGAAATCGAGGATGCCATCCTGGTCGGCGAGCCAGAATGGCTGCAGTCCGGCGACCACAGGTTTCTCGCCATCTACACCGAAGCCGAAGGCGAGGCGCGGCACGGCGCCGTGCTGCTTATGCACGGCAGCGGTGTACACCCGGACTGGCCCGAGGTCATCAACCCGCTGCGCGAGCGTCTGCCGCAGCATGGCTGGGCAACCCTGTCCCTGCAACTGCCGGTGCTGGCTGCAGAGGCAAGCACCGAAGACTATTTCCCGGTGTTTCCCGAGGCATTGCCGCGTATCGATGCCGGTATGCGTTTTCTGGCCGAACAGGGCCATGACCGCGTTGTGGTCATCGGCCACAGTCTCGGCAGCAAGATGGCGGCAGCGTGGATCGCGCAGACCCGCACGACTGCGTTGCAGGGTTTTGTGGCCATCGGTATGACAGCCGGGCAGCACGGTGGCCATGCCGGCACGCTGGATGACCTGGCCGCGATCACAATCCCGACCCTGGACCTGTATGGCGAGCATGACCTCGAGGCGGTGACCGGCAGCGTGGCAGCGCGGTCGGCTGCGGCGCAGCGTGCCGGCAATCGCAGCTACAGCCAGGTCGAGGTGGCAGGCGCCGATCACATGTTCCAGGGGGCCGACGGTCCGCTGCTCGACGCAGTGTTGCAGTGGCTGGAGGCCCTCGAATAATTCCGCAGGATGCGGGCAGGCCGCCTGCACAACCGGCCGGGTTTCATGTTTGCCGGGCAGTCACCCGTGCAGGCGGGTCCGGGTTGAGCGGGCGATGATTGCACCATCGGTGTGCCACAACCTCAGGATTTGCCGCATAAAACGGTAATAACCCCCTGATTTACACGACTTGCCGGCCCTGACACGCTATATTAGTGTGCATGTTTCATGCGCGGTCTGTGAAGCCATGCTCAAGCCCCTGAATCTGAATCTGCTTTCCTGGCTGGTCATTGCGATCGTCCTGCTGGGTGTGATCAGTGCGGTGACCGTGTTCATGAATGCGCAGACCTACCGTGACCTGGCGTTCAATTTCCAGCGCCAGTACATGTCGCAACTGATCGAAAGCGGGGTCAACGAGATTCTCGCCGAGCAGGCCGGTATGGCATACCACATGGGGCAAAATATCCGCAAGGACGCGCGCTTTCGCGATGCCTTCGAAACCGGGGATGACGGTGAGCTCAGGGGCGTGCTGGAGGCACAGTTTCACAGCGCCCCGGTGAGCTCCGGTCTCATCGATGTGGTCGGTATCTACGTCTTCGATGCCGATTACCGACTGCGTGTGGCAACGATGCGTTATCCCGCACTGGCCGAAGAGGGTGAGTTTATGTGCGGTGGGCTGGTCGAAGGTATGCAAATACCCGGTGCCGGGGGTCGTCCCGGTCCGCTGAACGAATTCTGCCTGCACGAGGGTGTCACCTACATTGCCACCATCGTGTCGCTTGGCGACCTGAAGCCGACAGGTTTTCTCCAGGTGGTCTACAACCCGATTGCCGGTATCGGCAAGCTCGATGAACGCCTGGGCATGCCGGTGCAGATTGCCGGGCTGCAGGGTGATGCTGCTGTCACATCGCCTGACTGGGCAGCGCGCACCTCGGGAAACTTCGTTCAATCCGACTACATAGTGAAAAGCCGCGCGGGTGAGCCTGTGCTGGCGATTGCTGCAGCGAGTAATGCCGATGAACTGATTCTCAAGATCGACAAGACCAACAAGCGTCTGATGATTATCGTGGCGCTGGTGCTGCTTGTCTCGGTGGGGCTGGCGTTGCTGATTCTGAAATATTCGGTGTTCAAGCCAATGCAGAGGCTCAGTCACCAGTTGAAATCGCGCTGGGTACAAGGCTCCGGCAGCACGCATGAGTCCGCCACTGCCGACAAGAAACGGACGGTCACTTTTCATGCGCTGGGCGAACTGTACGAGACCCTGCACGATATGGCCATACGTGATCCGCTGACCGGTACCTACAACCGTGCACTGCTGGAAGACCGGCTGAGTCAGCTGCTTGCCGAACATCGCCGCACACCCGGCATGGCAGCCGTTCTCCTGATCGACATGGTGCGGTTCAAGTATGTCAATGACATGCTCGGTCACCATACCGGCGACCTGCTGCTGCAGAAGGTGGTGGCGCGCATCGCCGAGGTGCTGCGCGAATCGGACACACTGGCGCGCCTTGGCGGCGACGAGTTCGTCATCCTGCTGCCGGATACCGATGCGGGGCAGGCGGAGCAGGTGGCGCAGAAGATCATCCAGTCGATGCAGCGGGACTTCAGGGTCAGGGGCCACAAGCTGTCGGCGTCGGTCAGTATCGGCATTGCGCTGATGCCGGACCATGGCACGGAAGTCGATGAACTGCTGCGCAACGCCGACTATGCGATGTATACGGCAAAAAGCGGCAAGCAGGACTATGCGACGTATGATCCCGCCACCACGGATCGGGTCGCCGCGCACCGCATGGATGCCGACGGCATGATTCGCGAAGACATCAGGCGCAACGATCTGTTTCTCGTTTACCAGCCGGTTATCGAATTTGCCACCGGCAGCATACATTACCTCGAGGCGCTGGTGCGCTGGCGCCAGCCGGACGGCAGGGTGCTCATGCCGGACAGCTTCATCCGGGCGGCCGAGCAGAGCGGGTTTATCAGGCAGCTTTCCGAGTGGGTGATCGACACGGCCTGTCGTGAACTGGTCATGCTGCAGGCGATCGAGCCCGGTCTGCGCTCCGGCATCAACCTGTCCATGCACAACCTGCATGACTTCAAGCTCATGATCCGGCTCGAGGAGGCGCTGGCACGCAACAAACTCGGTACCGAATCATTGCTGCTCGAAATTACGGAATCCGGCGTGATGCTGGACCCGGACCAGGTCATCGAAATACTCGAGCAACTCGCGGCGATGGGCCTGAAACTGTCAATCGATGATTTCGGCACCGGGCACTCTTCACTGGTGCACCTGCGACGCCTGCCGGTGCATACGCTGAAGGTCGACAAGTCGTTCGTGGTGGACATGGACACGGACGAGGAAAATGCCTCCATCGTCAGGGCGACCATTGACCTGGCCCACAGCCTCGGCCTCACGGTTACCGCCGAGGGCGTGGAGTCGCGTTCGGTGCATGACCTGTTGAAGGGGATGCGCTGTGATTACTATCAGGGTTACTACATCGGCAAGCCGATGACGCTGACGGAGGTCGAGCATTGGCTGGGTAATGGCCGGATGCGGCTGCTGGAGATGCAGCGCTGAGTAACGCGACAACGGAAAAATGATTCACGATATAGACGCACAGGATTGATTGTTCAGCCCGGCAGGCTGAGCCTCGCAAGACAGAGATGACAAGAATAATCACAATAACAGGCGGTATTGCAGGCGTCGGCAAGACACATCTTGCCGTCAACCTGTCTCTCGAACTGGTGCGTCGCGGGCGGCAGGTCGCGCTGTTTCACATCCCGGATGGCGACACGCCGGTCGAACGGTTCATTGATATACAGCCGCTCATCGAGCGCCGCCAGCAGACAGCAGCCGAACAGGAACAGCAGCATGTCATCAATCGCGGCTATCTCGGCATCGATATCCTGTCCTGCCTGATACCGCTGGCGGAGTGGCCGACTGCGCCGGATGAACTGCTGATGCCGTGCGTACAGTCCATGGACGTCGAGGAGGGATACGACGAGTTCATCGTGGATACATCCGGCATGGCGCCGCGTGAACTGGTCGGCTGCTGTCTGGCATCCCCGGTCATCATGCTGGTGGTCACGCCCGATCCCCGGTCACAGGCAGAGGCATTCGCTATGTTGCGGGTGCTGCAGATGAACGGTTTCAGCGGCGACTTGCGCCTGCTCGTAAACCGCGTGTCCAGCGCCATGGATGCCCACGACATTCACTACGTATTCAACCAGGAAACCAGCCGGCATCTCGGCATGAAAACCCGCCCGCCCTGGGTGATCCTCGAGGATTCGAGTGTGCCGCGTGCGGAGCGCTACCGGCAGGCCTTCAGTGCCGTATTTCCGGACTCGGAGGCAGCGGCGGGGATTGTGGTGATTGCCGACGACATCGACTCGATGCCCGGCGATGCGGCAGCGGATCCCCTCACCGCCTGGTGGGCGCGCTTCATCGACATCATTCGCTCGCCGATTCAGCTGCCGGGTGATGCCTTGCTGGATATAACGCCGGCCAGTGGTGATACGGATGACGGGGTTAATGCATCCGCTGCCGGGCCGGCCATCACGGAACAAATGCGCTAGGCGGAAGCCGGCCGGCAGCCGTGGCTGCCGGCCGGGACAGGCGGTTTACTTGATGTCGATGGTGGCCGAATTTCTGGCCTGCTCGACGTGCTGCTGCAACTTCTGGTTGGTGAGCATCATTTTCAGCCGGTCCTTGACATCTTCGAAGGGCGGGGGTGTGCTGTCGCGGATGTCTTCCAGGCGGATGACATGCCAGCCGAACTGGGTCTTCACGGGTTGACTGGTGTAGCTGCCTTTATCCAGCGCAGCCGCGGCATCGGAAAACGGCTTGACCATCTGTCCGGCACCGAACCAGCCCAGTTCACCGCCCTGCGGGCCCGAAGGTCCGGTGGATTTTTCCTTTGCCAGTTCGACGAAGTCGCCGCCCGCGTCCAGCGACGCGATGACCTCGTTTGCATCTTCCTCGGTCTCGACCAGGATGTGGCGGGCATTGTATTCCTTGCCTGATTGGCCGATGTTGGTGTCATACATCTCGCGGACTTCTGCATCGCTGACTTCGGTGTTCGCCATGAAGGCCTTGATGGCGGCACCGGCGAGTGTACTGCGTTCCAGCTGGTTGAGCGTGGCACTGATAACGGGGTCGGCATCCGCGCCATTGCTGACGGCTTCCTGCCGCATCAATTCCAGCGCGATCAACTCGTTGAGCGGCCCGTCCGGATTATCGGCGTCCGGCTGGGCGCCTTTTGCGGCACGCTGGCGGTTATACACGTCCAGTACCTGCTGCGTGATGGGTGCGCCGTTGACCGTTGCAATGACATCACCGGTTACGGCTGCGGGGGCACTTCCTGGAGTGTTGAGCGCGGACTGCATCTGGTCGCAGCCGGTGACGGAGAGCATGGCTGCGGCGAACAATAGATAACGAACGTTCATTGAGTATACCTTCTGTAGGTTTTGTAGAATCAGCTTTCTTCGGGGGTTCTGGCCTGGATGCTGAGGGCATGAATTTCGCTGTGCATCATATCATCTACGGCATCGTAAACCAGCCTGTGGCGCTGGATCGGACTTTTGCCGGCAAATGCGGCGGCAACGATGTTGACGATGTAGTGGCCGCCGCCACCGGCGGCACCGGCATGGCCGGCATGTTTGGCGCTTTCATCGATGATCTCGAGGCTCAGCGGCTGCAGCGCCTGTTCGATGCGCATACGGATCATTGCAGTGCGCATGTCAGACATTTCAGGGCAGTACCTTGCGAAAGGGTTTGACGACGACCTGTGCATAGACGCCAGCCGCAACGTAAGGGTCCGCATCGGCCCAGGATTGTGCCGCCTCCAGCGAGGGGAACTCGGCGACCACCAGGCTGCCGCTGAAGCCGGCCTCGCCCGGGTCCTCGCTGTCGATGGCCGGGTGGGGGCCCGCCAGCAGCAGGTGTCCCCCGGCCTGCAGTGCCTGCAGGCGCGCCAGGTGGGCAGGGCGGGCCTGCAGGCGGTCGGCCAGGCTGTTGTCGCGATCCTGGCTGATGATGGCATACAGCATTACTGCTTGTCCTCCGTGGTTTCCATGTAGCGGCCGAGATAAAACGCCTGTCCGAAGACAAACACCAGGGTCAGTCCCATCATGCCGAACAGCTTGAAATTGACCCAGGTTTCCTCGCTGAAATTGAATGCGACGTACAGGTTGATGATGCCGATGAAGATAAAGAACACGATCCATGCCCAGTTGAGCCGGTCCCAGACGGGCGCCGGCACCGTAACGGCATGTCCCATCATGCGCTCGATCAGGCTGGTCTTGCTGAACAGGCGGGCGCCCGTGAAGACGGCCGCGAACAGCCAGTTGACCACGGTCGGTTTCCACTTGATGAATACCGGGTCGCGCAATGCCAGCGTCAGGCCGCCGAACACGATGAGGATGCCGAGCGTAATCAAGTGCATCTTTTCGAAGCGGCGGTTTTTCACCCAGAACAGCCCGGTCTGCACGAATGCCGCGGCAATGGCGACCGCCGTTGCCACGTAGATGTCATACATCTTGTAGGCAATGAAAAACAGGATGATCGGAAACAGGTCGAAAAGAAATTTCATGGCTGGCCGGGTTGTGTGATCGGGTGAAAGGCGTTGCGATTAATGCAGCGAGCGGTCGACGTTCCATTGCCGGTGATAGCGGGCCATGACCTCGCGAACATGCTGTGGATAATCCAGCGCGTCCATTTGCTGCATGCCCTCGGTAAAGAAGCGGGCGGCATCCTGCGGCAAATTATCGGTCAATCTGGCAAACGCCTGTTCCATCAGTTCCGTATTGTGACTGCGCGTCGCCACGATACTCTGGTTCAGCAGCAGCACACGCCAGGGGCGACCCGGATTGACCTTCTCGAGGTCCTGGCTGATGACCGGCGAAACCGCCTCGACGATGGTGCCGATGATGTCGTGGAGAGCTGCCAGGGCATGTGTATCTGACGTGGTATTGGCGAACAGGGCGAGGGCATCGACCACCGGCTCCAGCGTGTCGATCACACCGTCATGACGGGCAATCCACAGGGCCAGATTGACCGTCAGCATGGCCAGCGTCTGGCGCAGACTGTCGTCGCCGGTCTGTTCGACCCGGGCGGCGAGATTTCCAATCAGTTGCAGGGCATATTCGCCGAGCTCCGTCACATCGCCCGTGCCGGCATTGCCGCCGGACTGCAGGTCGGATTCGGCACGTGCCAGCACCTCGAACAACTGGTCGAAGGCCTGTTCCAGCACCGCGAGGCTGGTTTCGCTGTCTTCGGCGGGGATCCCGGCTGCGGCACAGGCATCCAGCAGCGCCGTGGCATCCGTGCGCAGGGTGTCCAGTTGTCCCGTCGGTAGTTGCATGGCATTCACTGTGGCGATGGAGGCGCTATGTTAACAGTCTTCGGCCCGCTGTCGCGAACGGGGATACCCCGACGGGATTGTGTTTATGTCAGCAGCGGGCTGGCCGGTCCTGTAAAATAAGCCGGATGACGCACTACGATCTGCACAGCCATTCGCTTGCCTCGGACGGCACCCTGAGTCCGGACGAACTCGTACAAGCTGCCGTGACGGCCGGCGTGGATGTGCTGGCACTCACAGACCATGACTCGGTGGACGGCATTGCCGAGGCACAGACCAGTGCCGCGCTGGCGGGCATGCGGCTGGTGCCCGGCGTGGAAATCTCCGTGAGCTGGCAGTCGCAGACCCTGCACGTGCTCGGCCTGGGCATCGATCCGGCAAACACGTTGCTCGGGCAGGGCCTCGGGCAGTTGTCGGCGTTCCGCGACTGGCGCGCGGAGGAAATCGGCCGGCGCCTCGCCCGGGCCGGGATCACCGGGGCCTGGGACGGCGCCTGCCGCCTGGCACAGGGGCGGATCGTGAGCCGGACCCACTTCGCCCGTTTCCTGGTCGAGCAGGGCCATGCCGGCAGCGTGCGCGAGGTGTTTCGCCGTTACCTGGTCAACAACAGGCCGGGTTATGTCAGCGGCGACTGGGCCGCGCTGGATGAAGTGCTGGCGTGGATCCGCGCGGCCGGTGGCATGGCCGTGCTGGCGCACCCGGCGCGCTATCGTATGAGTGCAAGCAAACTGCGGCGCTGCATCGGCGAGTTCCGGGAATGTGGCGGTGCAGGCATGGAGGTCGTGTCCGGCAGCCACACACCGGACCAGGTCAGGAGCATGGCAACACTGTGCCGCAATGAGGGCCTGCTCGCCTCGTGCGGCTCGGATTACCACGGGCCGGAAAATCCGTGGGTCCGGCTGGGCGAGTTACCGCCGCTGCCGGCCGGCTGTACCCCGGTGTGGGAAAGCGAACACTGGCCGATGCATTGAAATCTATCTCGCGCAAAGCCGCCAAGACGCAAAGGAAATATAAATGCTTTCAACCATCGCACGTCATCCCCGCGCACGACTGCAGGGATGCAGGAGGTAGGGCACCAACAGTAGGCGCTTTAGGCGATGCATGGAGCAATTGCCGAGGCGGGAATCCAGTCTTGGTCAATATGTTCGAGTTAAAGTATCGTGCGCGGGTAAATAGTCAGCTGGTGGAGCGGATCGCATCCGTGATTAAACGCGCACGCGGTGCGTTCATACAGCTGCATGTATAAACCGATAAATTATTTATTTTGATGTTTCTTCGTTTGCCGCTGGATTGCAGGATACATCCCTGTATCCTGCCCTACGGGCCGACCTACGGTCGTCCAAATTCGATCCAGACGAATTTGTCCCGCCTGCGCGGGAATGACAAAGATTCTTTGCGCCTTGGCGGCTTTGCGCGAGATATATTTTTTGATATATGAGCCAGTTTTTTCAGATCCATCCGGTCAATCCGCAACAGCGCCTGATTTATCAGGCAGTGGAAATTATCCGTCAGGGCGGTCTCATCGCCTACCCGACCGATTCCAGCTATGCGCTGGGCTGTCATGTCGGCGACAAGCGCGGCATGGAACGCATCCGGCGCATTCGCGGGCTGGACAACCGGCATAATTTCACCCTCATGTGCCGCGACCTGGCGGAGATCTCGACCTATGCAAAGGTCGACAACAGCGCCTACCGCCTGCTGAAGTCACAGACGCCGGGGCCGTACACCTTCATCCTGCCCGCCACCGGCGAGGTACCCCGGCGCCTGCAGAATCCAAAACGCAAGAGCATCGGCATTCGTGTGCCGGACCATCCGATTACCCACGCCCTGCTCGACGAGCTGGGCGAGCCGCTGATGAGTTCCACACTGATTCTGCCGGGTCAAGACATGCCCGAAACGGATGCACAGGATATCCGGGAGCAGCTGGAACAAGAGCTGGACCTGGTGGTCGACGGCGGCAACTGCGGGCTGGAACCGACCACGGTGGTGGACATGACCGGTGATATTCCTGTCATCGTACGTCAGGGTCGGGGCGTCATCGAGGGTATCGACTGACGGGTGGTCGCGGCGTGCCCCTTAACGGGTGCCACCGGTTCCTAACCCTTTACGAATCTGGAAAATCCGGCTCATTTAAACTACAAATCCTCGCGCAGAGACGCAGAGACGCAGAGACGCAGAGGCGCAGAGTTGCAAAGGAAAAAACATCAATCTCATGACAACACGACCGGAACCCGGTGACGGAGCCTCCATTCTGCCTGCCGAACTGAATTCGCCAGACGTCTTGGTTATAATCCGCCGATGTCCGAACTGAGCCTTGTGCAGTTGATTGCGATCTGGGTCGTGCCGGTATTGCTTGCGATTACCGTCCACGAAACGGCGCATGGCTGGGTGGCGGCAAAACTGGGCGACACCACGGCCTACATGCTCGGCAGGCTGACCCTCAACCCGCTCAAGCACATTGATCCGTTCGGTACCATCCTGTTGCCGGCGATGATGATCATGCTGGCCGGTTTCGCGCTTGGATACGCCAAACCGGTGCCGGTGAACTGGAACAACCTGCGCCATCCGAAACGTGATATGGCCATTGTCGCTGCCGCCGGTCCGTTCGTGAACCTGCTGATGGCGGTCGGCTGGGCACTGCTGATTCGCCTGGGGCTGTCGCTGGGTGAACCCGCGGAGGCGCTGGTCTATATGGGTGTGGGCGGCATTTTTATCAATGTCATACTGATGGTGATCAATATGCTGCCCCTGCCGCCGCTGGATGGCGGGCGCGTGGCGGTCGGCCTGTTGCCGGGACCGTGGGCCTACCGTCTAAGCCGGATCGAACCGTGGGGCTTTTTTATCCTGATCGCGCTGTTGTTTACCGGCATGCTCGGCTGGCTGCTCTGGCCGTTGATCGAGTTTTGCATCACAGTCCTGGCCTCGGTATCGGGCTTGCAGGCGCATCAGTTTATGTTGAAACTCAACGCACTGATGGGCAGATAGGAGAATCACTCTTGGGCGGTATACACACTCAGGGCCGGGTGCTGTCAGGGATGCGACCCACCGGTCACCTGCACCTTGGCCACTATCACGGTGTACTGAAGAACTGGGTCAGCCTGCAACAGGAATACGACTGTTTTTTCTTCGTTGCGGACTGGCACGCACTCACCACCCACTACGAGGACTCGGGCATCATCGCCGAGAGCCTCTGGGACATGGTGATCGACTGGCTGGCTGCCGGCGTCAACCCGTCTTCCGCCCGGCTGTTTATCCAGTCGCAGGTGCCGGAGCATGCCGAGTTGCACCTGCTGCTGTCGATGGTGACACCGATCGGCTGGCTGGAACGGGTGCCGAGCTACAAGGACCAGCAGGAAAAACTGCGCGAGCGTGACCTGGCCACCTACGGCTTCCTGGGTTATCCGCTGCTGCAGGGCGCCGATATCCTCATCTACGGCGCCGACAAGGTGCCGGTCGGCGAGGACCAGGTGGCACATGTCGAGCTGACCCGTGAGATTGCGCGCCGCTTCAATCATATCTACGGACGGGAAACAGGTTACGAGGAGGCCGCCGAGGCCGCCATCAAGAAGATGGGCAAGAAGAACGCCAGGCTCTACCGGCAATTGCTCAAACGCTACCAGGAACAGGGCGACCACGAGGCCATCGAGGTGGCACGGGCGCTGCTGGCCGAACAGCAGAACCTGGCCATCAGCGACCAGGAACGCCTGCTGGGTTTCCTGGAGGGTGGCGGCCGCATGATTCTGACGGAACCCGAGGCGCTGCTGACGCCGGCCTCGAAGATGCCCGGACTGGACGGGCAGAAGATGTCGAAGTCCTATCACAACACCATCAGCCTGCGGGAGCGGCCGGACGACGTGCAGGAAAAACTGCGCACCATGCCGACCGATCCGGCCCGCGTGCGCCGGACTGACCCGGGTAATCCCGATATCTGCCCGGTCTGGCAGTTGCACCAGGTGTATTCCGGCAAGGAGGTGCAGGACTGGGTGCGCGAGGGGTGTACGACGGCCGGTATCGGCTGCCTGGATTGCAAGCAGCCGGTCATCGACAGTGTGCTCGGCGAGCTGCAACCAATCCAGGAACGTGCGCGTGAGTTCGAGCAGGACCCGGGGCGGGTGCGCGCGATCATCAACGAGGGCGGGGAGGCCGCGCGCGCCGTGGCGCGCGCCACGCTGGAGGAAGTACGCGCGGCGATGGGCCTGAATTACTGAACTGCGACTATTGTAGTGACGCTCCCTGCTGGAGCGGGGACAAACTTGCATGCACGATAGTCGCGTTTACATAAAAACATCCGTCATCCCCGCGCAGGCGGGGATCCAGCCTCAAGCGTTAATCCGCTCGCCATTATTGATGCCTGTTCTGTATGCGGCAAAAGGGACAGGAGGTTTTTCGGTATTATTTAACGCGGCAATAACTATCAGCGCCGGTGTTCTGATCCAGACTGGATTCCCGCCTGCGCGGGAATGACGGTAATGAATGACCTGTCCCGCAGATGTAGTAATATAAGCGACATGGACCACAAAATAGGGTAGTATCCGCTGAACGACTGCACAGCGGTCCGCGACCCCAGCAAGATACTCAATGAGCGAACGCCCGAGCCACGACGCCACGCCAGAGATCCATCCCCAGGAAGAGCTACCCCTCGCCGTTGTTCAGGGCCAGGCCGTCGAGGAACTACCCGCCGATCTCTACATCCCGCCGGATGCACTGAAGGTTTTTCTCGAGGCCTTCCAGGGACCGCTGGACCTGCTGCTGTACCTGATCCGCCGGCACAACCTCGATGTCACCGCTATCCCGGTGGCCGATATAACGCGGCAATACATTGAATATATTGAACTTATGCAGGACCTGCAGCTGGAACTGGCGGGTGAATACCTGGTCATGTCGGCCACGCTGGCCGAGATAAAATCGCGCATGCTGCTGCCGCGCCCCGCCGGTGTCGAGGAGGACGAGGAAGATCCGCGGGCCGAGCTGATCCGGCGGTTGCAGGAGTATGAGCGTTACAAGCAGGCGGCCGAGGATATCGACGGCCTGCCGCGCCTGGGTCGTGATGTGTTTCAGGCCGGGGCGGAGGCGCCGGACCAGAAAGCCGTCCAGTTGCCGCCCGAGGTCGAACTGCAGGACCTGATCGCGGCGTTCCAGGACGTGATGAAGCGTGCCTCGATGTATGCGCATCACCACGTGCAACTGGAGGCGCTGTCGGTCCGCGAGCGTATGTCCATTGTACTCAGCAAGGTCAGTGGCGGCCGCTTTACGCCGTTTACCGAGCTGTTTACCGTCGAGGAAGGGCGCATGGGCGTGGTGGTCACCTTCCTGGCGATACTGGAGCTGGTCAAGGAGTCCCTGCTGGACCTGACGCAGTCTGAACCCTACGCACCGATCCACGTCAAGGCGGCCGCCGGCAGCCAGGACCAGTCGGTGCCCGAACCCGGCGAACAAGCCACGGCCTGAATACTATGGAAGTCAAGCCACTCAAACTGATTGTCGAATCCATCCTGCTGGCCGCTGGCCGTCCCCTGACGCTCGACCAGTTGCTGGCGATGTTCGATGACAAGGAAAAACCCGAGCGTGCGGACCTGCGCGAGGCCATCAAGGCCCTGCAGGATGACTACGCGGAACGCGGGATCGACCTGGTACAGGTCGGTGGCGGGTATCGAATCCAGGTGCGTGAATCCATGCAGCCCTGGGTGTCGCGCCTGTGGGAAGAAAAACCGGCGCGCTATTCACGCGCACTGCTGGAGACGCTGTCACTGATCGCCTATCGCCAGCCGATCACGCGTGGCGAGATCGAGAGTGTGCGCGGCGTGGCCGTCAGCACCAGTATCATGAAGACCCTGCTGGAGCGTGAGTGGGTGCATGTGGTGGGGCATCGCGATGTGCCGGGGCGTCCCGCCATGTACGGTACGACCAAACAGTTCCTGAACTATTTCGGCCTGAAGAACATCGACGGGCTGCCTTCGCTGGCCGAACTGCGCGACCTGAATGCCATCGGCGAAGAGCTGCAGCTGGACCTGGCCGAGATACCCGGTCTCGGCATGGAGTCGGCCAATGATGAAGCAGGGGATGAACTGCAGGAAGAGACTGCAGACGCTGACAGCGACGCCGACAGCCCGGGCCCGCCGCAGGATGCCGCTGCAGACGAAACCTCCGCTACCCTCCACTAGAACACCCCGGCAGTAGTGAAACTTCCGTGTCATTGCGGGCGAAGCATGGCAATCTCCGGGTATGGACTCAATGAGCTCGAGATTACTGCCTCTTTTCGTTCCGCGCCCTGACGGCCTGACCGGGGGCATCCGGTTCCGCGACACCCGCGATGGCTGAGCGCCTGCAAAAAGTCCTGGCACGTGCCGGCTTCGGCTCGCGCCGCGAAATCGAATCCTGGATCCGCGCCGGCCGTATCACGGTCAATAACCGGCCGGCCGAACTCGGGGTCAGCATCACCGACCGCGACCGCGTCAGCATCGATGGCCGGCCGGTGACATTCAGTACCGATCCCGGCCGCAATATCCGCACCCTGATTTACCACAAACCCGCCGGTGAACTGACCACGCGCAAGGACGAGGAAGGTCGGCCGACCGTGTTCGACAGCCTGCCGCGCATCCGTCACGGCCGCTGGATCTCGGTCGGCCGTCTGGACATGACGACCTCGGGACTGCTGCTGGCGACCACCGACGGTGAACTCGCCCACCGCCTGATGCATCCCTCCTACGAAATCGAGCGGGAATATGCGGTGCGGGTGCTGGGCAAGGTGAGCGAGACCATGCTGCACAACCTGCTCGAGGGCGTCCGGCTCGAGGACGGCATGGCCGCGTTTACCTCCATTCGGGACGCGGGCGGGCAGGGCGCCAATCACTGGTACCACGTCATCGTGCGCGAGGGCCGCAACCGCGAGGTGCGGCGCCTGTGGGAGTCCCAGGGGCTGCAGGTCAGCCGCCTGATCCGCGTGCGCTTCGGGCCGGTTGGATTGCCGTCCGACCTGCGCGCCGGTCGTTTTCGTGACCTGTCGCCGGCGGAGACACGCGCGCTGTACGGCGCGGTCGATCTGCCGGTGCCGAAGATCGTGCAAAAACCCCGCCCGCGCGCACGCCGCGGTCGCCGGGCACGCTAGACGGTTTACCGGTGCTGACGCGTCGCGGCCTGCTGGCAACCTACCGGTCGCTGTTGCGGACCTTCGGCGCGCAGCAGTGGTGGCCGGCCGACACGCCGTTCGAGGTCATGGTCGGTGCGGTCCTCACCCAGAATACTGCGTGGAGCAATGTCGAGCGCGCCATTGCCAACCTCGCCGGGCGCGGCAAGCTGGATGCAGAACGCATACTGCGTGCGCGCAACGACCACCTGGCCGGCTGGCTGCGTCCCTCGGGTTATTTCAACATCAAGGCGCGGCGGCTGAAGAATTTCTGCCGCTGGTACCTGGAGCAGGGCGGCTACCGGCGGCTTGCGCGCATGCCGACGCAGCGTCTGCGCCAGTCGCTGCTCTCGGTCAACGGCATCGGCCATGAAACCGCGGACGATATCCTGCTGTATGCCTTCGACAGGCCGGTGTTTGTCATCGACGCCTATACCCGGCGGCTGTTCTCACGGCTGGGGCTGGTCGCCGGGGATGAGGCCTATGATGACATGCGACTGGCGATCGAGGAGTGTCTTGGCCACGATGCCGGTCTGTTCAATGAATATCACGCACTCATCGTGCGGCATGCAAAAGAGCATTGCCGCGTGAAACCGCAGTGCAGTGATTGTGTCCTGAACGTGTCCTGCCCGAGCGCGCACGCCGGCGCGCCATAGGGAGGTGGGCCTGAATCTGCTAAAATACCCCAACGGGTACCCGGCAAGTGCAGGCGCTGATGTGAATATGATTCCGGCTGACAGACATGATGCACGAGGACGCGCTGCTGCACGCATGACGCGTGCTGATCGTGGCGCCCTGCAACGGTTGTGCTTCGTTGTGATTGCGCTCGCACTGCTTGCCTGTGAGGGCAAGCCGCCGCCGGATTCGGCAGACAAGGCGCCGCAGGCAGGGATGAAGGCGCATCCGGAGGCAACGGCCGAAGCGCTCGAGGCCGGCATGGTCAATCCGGGCTATGCGGAGAAGCCGGCCTGGTTTGCCAACTCGTTCCTCGATCTGCGCGACGATGTTGCAGAGGCCGCGGCGTCCGGCAAGCGTGTGCTGCTGTACTTCTACCAGGATGGATGCCCTTACTGCAAGAAACTGCTCGACACCAATTTCGCGCTGGCCGATACGGAGACACGCACCCGCGAGAAGTTCGAGGTGATCGCCATCAACATGTGGGGCGACCGGGAGGTGACCGGCCTGGACGGCGAGGAAACGACCGAGAAGACCTTTGCCGGGTCGCTGCGCGTGATGTTCACGCCGACCCTGCTGTTCCTCGACGAGTCTGGCAAGGTCGTGCTGCGGCTGAACGGTTATTACCCGCCGCACAAGTTCAATACCGCGCTGGACTATGCCGCGCAGTACAACGGCAGCGAGCCGGCCTTTAGCGAGTACCTCGCCGGGGTTTCGCCGTCCGCCGCCAGCGGTGTCATGCACCAGGATGCATCCTTCCTGCCCGCGGGCAGCAGTCTTGCTGCACGCGCATCCGGCAAGCCGCTGCTGGTCATGTTCGAACAGAAGGAGTGCGCACCCTGCGACGAGTTACACCTCGACATCCTCAAGCGCCCGGAAAGCAGGGAACAGCTGGCGCGCTTCGACGTCCTGCTGGTGGATATGTGGTCGAATGAATCGCTGGTACTGCCGGACGGCACGCAAACGACGCCTGCCCGGTGGGCCCGGCAGCTGGGCGTCCAGTATGCACCGTCACTGGTGTTTTTCGAGGATGACCGCGAGGTGTTCCGCACCGAGTCGTACCTGAAGGCCTTCCATACCCAGTCGGCCATGGACTACGTGGCCTCGGCTGCCTACCGGGAACAGCCCGAGTTCCAGCGCTTCATCGCCACGCGCGCGGAGGCGCTGGAGGCGCGAGGCATTCATCTTGACCTGATGAACTGATATTGTCGGCGACACGCCTGAACTATATCTGTATGGAGATATCTAAATAATGCGCCACAGACCGCTCCTGAAACTGCTGATGACCCCGTTTCCGTATTCCGTCGGGCTGGAAACCCCGGTAAGCGATGCCCTTGAAAAGATGCAGGCGCATGCGTTTCATCATCTGCCGGTGACTGATGGTCATGCACTGGTGGGGGTCATCACGGAGCGTGACATCAGGAACCTGCAGGCGGGCAGTCCGTCGAAGGAAGCCGGTGACGCACTCGCAGTGAAGGATATGTATATCCATGATGCGTACATCGTCGATATCAACGAGCCGCTGGACAACGTGTTGCTGGAAATGGCGACACGTCACATCGGTTCGGTGCTGGTCACCCGGAAGGGGAATCTGGCCGGGGTATTCACCAGCAAGGATGCCTGCCGCGGATTCGGCGAGTTTATGCGGGAACGGTTCCCGCACGACGACGGCAATGATGTCGCATGATGGTTGCGCCGGTCCGCGACAGCGGCCAATGGTGCAGGCTGTTCGCCGGGGCCGGGCTATGCAGCAAATTACAGGGTAGCACTGCGGCAAGAAGGTACTTGCTCCCTTGTTTCCCTGTCCCGAGAAATTACTGGTAACGGGTGGTGACATGATGAAGATATTTTATTTACTGGTGACAGCCATGTTGTTGGCGGCGTGCTCCTCGCAAAGAGTGATTGTCGACCAGCAGGGTACGGACATGTCGATGTACAATCGCGATCTGGCCGAATGCCGCTCGTACGCGGAACAGGTCCCGACCGGGTCCGAGGCCGCCAGGGGCGCCGTGGGTGGCGCGCTCATCGGTGGTGCCCTCGGTGCGATTGTGGGAGACAATGCGGGCAGGGGGGTCGGTGCGGGCAGGGGGGCCGGTGCCGGCGCCGTGGTCGGCGGTGCGCGCGGCGGCGGCCGGGCGGAAAACGAGAAAGAGCGGGTGGTGAAGAACTGCCTGCGCAACCGTGGCTACAAGGTGCTTAACTAGAGAATCCCGGGCAATAGCCCGCGACTTACGGACACAAATAACAAGGTTGACGATATGAAACAGTTGCAGACGGTAATTACAATCTTCCTGGCCACGACCTCGCTGGCAGCATGGGGCGTGGATCCGGTACCGGATTACCCGGCGGAGAAACTCAGCGAGCATGTCTGGGTGATCCACGGTCCGACGGAATTACCCAATCCCGGGAACCAGGGCTTTATGAATAATCCGGCCTTCGTAATTACCAGTGCCGGCGTCGCAGTCATCGACCCGGGTTCGACCCTCGAGAGCGGCCGCATGGTTCTGCGACAAATAAAGAAAGTCACGAAACAGCCCGTCACCCATGTGTTCGCCTCGCATATTCACGGCGACCACTGGCTCGGTAACCAGGCCATTCGGGAAGCGTACCCGGCAGCACGCTACTTTGCGCACCCCGTGATGATCGAGCAGGCCAATGCGGGTGAGGCAGAAAACTGGGTATCCATCATGGAGCAGCTCACGGAAGGTGCATCCAAAGGTACCGAGGCCGTCATTCCCGACCAGCCCCTGACGGATGGCCAGGAGATCAAGGTGGGTGATGTGACCCTCAGGGTTTACCTGACGGACTGGGCCCATACCAAAACAGATGCGATGATCGAGGTTGTCGAGGACTCGCTGCTGGCGACGGGCGACAATGCCCTGTACAAGCGTATCGGCCGCATGGATGACGGGTCTTTCCGGGGCAATCTCGCTGCCTGTGAGCAGGCCCGCGAGCTGCAGCTGCAACACTACATACCCGGCCATGGTCCCTCGGGTGGCCCGGAGGTGATCAAGCCCTTCTGCAATTACCTGCAGGTGCTGTATGAAAAAGTGGCCGAATTGTACGAACAGGGTCTCAGCGACTTCGAAATGAAAGATGCTGTCGTCGAGAGCCTGTCGGCTTTCCAGGACTGGTCCGGTTTCGAGGATGAAATTGGCAAGCACATCAGTCTGGCCTTGCTTGAGATCGAACAGGCCGAATTCGAGTAACCGCTAAACGGGTCCTGGCGCTCAGTTGTAGATACCGGTTATCCGCCAGTTGCCGCCCCGCAGTTGCATGCGCACATGCGTCGGGTTCTGCTCGAGCGGACCGAGCCGGATCAGGAAGCTGTCGAGGCCGTCAAAAAAGGCATAATCGATGGACTTCATCAGGTAGTAGGGGGGGTCCGCTATCGCCTCGCGGGCGGCGCGCTGCAGCGTCTCGCGCACCCATTCCAGGTCAATCAGCTGATCCGCCGTATCGCTGCCCAGCTTGCGCAGGTTTTCATGTACCCAGTCCAGCACGCTGCCCTGCGTCGCCTGCCCGGTGGTCGCCTGCATGCGGGCATCCAGCTGTTGCACGACGCCGGCGCGCACCGCCGCCAGGTCCACCAGCGGGGCCAGCTCCTCCGGGTTGTCGCGGCCCAGCACATCATCGATCTGGTAGATCCGGTAATAGGGCCAGGCCAGAAAGGCAAGCAGGACAGCAAACAGCAGGGCGTAGATAAACTTCATTATTGCTGTGCCGTTAACCCCCTCTCCCTTCGGGAGAGGGATGGGGTGAGGGGATATATATATTCACTGACAGGCACTTGATATTTACGCAAGTAGTCTATCACAGCCCGCGTGAACGGCAGGCGTCAGACACTGTTAGTGTTGCGCCAGCAGCCCGGCCACACTCAACTGCTGGCCGGTGATGTCCGTGCTGGCGGTACTGCACAGGTACAGAAACGGATTGACGATAGCCGCAGGCTGGAGAAGCCCGGCGCTGTCCGTGCCCGGATAGGCGATGCGGTACAGGCCGGTCAACACCGGTCCGGGGTCGATGCTGTTGACGCGTATCGAGGTGTTGCTTTCCAGTTCGTCCGCGAGTATCTGCATGAATGCTTCCATGCCTGCCTTGGCCACCGCGTAGGCGCCCCAGTAGGCCTTGCCCCGGCGGCCCGTGGCGTCGGACACGATGACGATGGATGCATCCTTGCCCGTATTGAGCAGGCCCAGGCAGGCAGTGGTCAGCAGGTAGGGTGCATGCAGGTTGACCTGTATCGACTGCAACCACAGTTCATTGTCGTAATTGGCGAACGGCACCAGTGCGCCGAGGTGGGCCGCATTGTGCACCAGGGCGTCGAGCCGGCCGAACTCCTGCTGCATGGTTTCCGCCAGCTGCATGTAGTCGTCCGGTGTCGCGCCCTGCAGGTCCATGGGGTAGAGGGCGGGTTCGGTGTGTCCGGCCGCAACGATTTCATCATAGGCACGTTCCAGTCCGTGCACGTCCTTGTCGAGCATGATCACGGTCGCGCCGTGCCTGGCCATGGCATCCGCCAGCGCGCGGCCGATACCGTTGGCGGCACCGGTCAGCAGAATGATCCGCTCGTGCAGCAGGTCTGCGGCAGGCTGCCAGCCGGCAAGCGATACAGGGGCTGTCATGTCAGTGCGCCTTGTCGTTTTCTTCGCGGGATTCGACGGTGCGAGCCATGTGTTCCACCTGCTCGACCTTGGGCGGTTCCTTTTTCGTGCTGATGCCCAGTTCGGTGAACTTGCGCGCACCGGGCAGTACCCGCGAGTCATAGGAGGCGACCGCCTTGTTGTAGGCCGAGACGCTGCTGTCCAGGCTGCGCCCCAGCTTGGCAAGGTGCTCGGCAAAGGTGGTCAGCCGGATAAACATCTCCTGGCCGATTTCACGAATGGTATCGGCGTTCTCGGCCAGTACCTCCTGGCGCCAGCCATAGGCGATTGCGCGCAGCAGGGCGACCAGGCTGGTCGGTGTGGCAAGGATGACGTTCTGTGCGAGTGCGTCCTCGATCAGCGTATGGTCGATCTCCAGTGCCGCGCTGAGAAACTGGTCACCGGGAATGAACAGCACCACGAATTCCGGGCTGTATTTCATTTGCTGCCAGTAGGCCTTGGCCGACAGCTCCCTGATACGGGCGCGGACATTGCGCGCATGGCGTATCAGGTGGTGCTTGCGTTGTTCATCATCCGTGCTCTCGACCGCGGACAAATAGGCATCCAGCGGCGTCTTGGCATCGACCACGATCTCGCGCCGGTCGGGCATGCGAATCACCATGTCCGGTCGTTGCGCGCCCTCGCCGGTTTGCAAGCTTTCCTGCTCGATGAAGTCGCAGTGCTCGACCATGCCGGCAAGTTCCGCCAGCCGTTTCAGGGTCAGTTCGCCCCATTGCCCGCGCACTTCCGGCCGGCGCAGTGCCTGCACCAGGTTGCGTGTTTCGTGCTGCAGCAGGCGGTGTGATTCCGCCATGGTTTCCAGGTGTTTGGTGAGTGCGCCATGCGCCTGCTGGCGTTCATTCTCCATCTTGCGCACCTGGCCCTCGGTCTTGTCCAGGGCCTCGCGGATCGGCTTGACCAGGTTCTCGACGGCCTTCTCGCGCTTTTCGAGTTCGCCCTCGGCCTTGATATGAAATTGCTCCAGGTTCTCGCGGGCAAGCCGCAGGAACTGCGCATTGTTGCTTTGCAGGGCATTGGCGGCCAGTGCGTTGAAACTGTCCTTCAACTGGCTGTTGAGCTGCTGCATGGACTGGTGCTGTACGTCCATGGCTTTGCGCTCGAGCTCCAGGCTGATCTCGAGTTTCGCGCACTCGTTGCGCAGGCGGGACAGTTTTCCCGAAAACAGCAGGAAGGCGACCAGCGCACCGAACACGGCGGCGCTGGCCAGCGCCGGCAGCAGGATAAAGAGGAATTCAGCGGGCATGGTGGGCCATCATAGCACCAAGCGCCGGACGGGTTCAGCGGCCGTCCAGCCAGTCAAGCAATTCGCCCGGGGTTTTGATCGCGGCGTCGGCCTGCCAGGCATGCGCGTCATCGCCCTCCGGTATATAGCCGAACAGCGCAACCAGTGTGTGCATGCCGGCGTTGATACCGGCCTCGATATCGCGTTGTGCATCGCCGACGTAGACGCACTGCGCCGGTTGCGAGCCGGCCTGCTCGCAGGCATGCAGCATGGGTGCCGGGTGCGGCTTGCGCTCATCCAGCGTATCACCGCTGACGACACAGACGGCGCGCTCATACAGGTCAAGGTCGTGCAGCAGGGGTTCCGTCAGCCAGCCGGGCTTGTTGGTGACGATGCCCCAGTTGATGTCGCGCGCCTCCAGCCGTTCGAGCACTTCAAGCATGCCGGGAAAGGGACGTGTCTTGCGGGACAGGTTCGCCCGGTAGACATCCAGCAGTCGCGTACGCAGGGCCTCGAACTGCGGATCGCTGTGTTCCAGCCCGAAGCCGAGATCGATCAGCGCAATGCCGCCGTGCGAAACTACCGGGCGGATATGTGCATAGGGCAGGGGTGTCCGGCCGTTTTCTTCCAGCACCGCATTCAGGGCATCGGCCAGGTCCGGTGCGGTATCGAGCAGGGTACCGTCCAGGTCGAACAGCACGGTGCGGATAGCGCCGGCAGCCGGTGTGGGACGGAACGCAGACATCAGGCTTTGCGGAAGCAGGCCAGGTAGTTCACCGAGACGTCGCTGCCCAGGCGGTATTCCCGGGTGAGCGGGTTATAGCTCATGCCGGTCAGATCGGTCAGCTGCAGTCCGGCGGCACGGGCCCATGCCTCCATCTCGGAAGGACGAATGAACTTGCTGTAGTCATGGGTGCCTTTCGGCAGCAGGTGCAGGAGATATTCGGCACCGACCACGGCAAACAGCCAGGCCTTCGGGTTGCGATTGATGGTTGACAGGAAGACATGGCCATCGTCCGTGATCAATTGCCCGCAGGCCGCGATCGCGGCTGCGGGGTCCGGCACATGTTCCAGCATTTCCAGGCAGGTGACCACGTCATACGTGCCCGGTTCTTCCTGTGCTACCTGTTCGGCGGTGGCCTGCCGGTAGTCGATCTCCAGTCCGGATTCGTACCGGTGCAGGCGTGCGACGCTCAGCGGCGTCTTGCCCATGTCGATGCCGGTCACCGTGGCGCCGCGCTGCGTCATACCCTCGGTGAGCAGTCCGCCGCCGCAGCCGACATCGATCACGCGCAGTCCTGCAAGCGGGGCAAGCCGGTCGATATAGTCAAGGCGCAGCGGGTTGATGTCGTGCAGCGGCTTGAACTCGCTGTTGGGATCCCACCAGCGGCTGGCCAGTCGCTCGAACTTCCTGATCTCGTCGGGATCGACGTTGTGCGGGGTTTCACTCATTGCTCGCTTCCGATATTGCCTTGCCAGACACGGGTACGGTCGAGGATATCATCGCCGTCCAGCGTGGTCAGGCGGCGGTTTTTCAACAGGTGCTGGCCGGCGACCCAGACATCCGTGACCTGTTCCCGTCCGCCGGCATAGACCAGTTGCGAGACCGGATCGTACAGCGGTTGTGTCTCGAGGGTATCGAGGCGGACGGCCGTCATGTCGGCCCATTTGCCCCTGACCAGCGAGCCGGTCTCATCCGCCAGGCCAAGCGCGCGGGCCCCGTTCAGGGTGGCCATCTGCAGTACCTCGTGGGCCGGCAGCGCGCTGGCATCGCCGCTGACGGCCTTGCCGAGCAGGGCGGCAGTGCGCATTTCACCCAGCATGTCGAGATCGTTGTTGCTGGCAGCGCCATCCGTACCCAGTGCCACATTGACCCCGGCCGCTGCCAGGGCAGTGACCGGACAGAAGCCGCTGGCCAGCTTCAGATTGGATTCGGGACAGTGCACGACGTGGCCGCCACTCGCGGCGTAGTCGTCGATTTCCTGTGTCGTTAGCTGGGTCATGTGTACCGCCAGCATGTCCGGCGCGATCATGTCCAGCGTGTGCAGGCGCGCCAGCGGGCGTGCGCCGGTTGTTTCCACTGCCTTGTCCACTTCGTCAGCGGTTTCGTGAACATGCATGTGTATGCCGATGTCGAGTTCATTCGCCAGTGTGCGGATGTGCTGTAACGGCTCATCGGACACCGTGTAGGGGGCATGCGGCGCGAACTGTGTCCTGATCAGCGGATCGGCACGGTATCGGTCATGCACGTCGATGCCCTTGGAGATATATTCCTGCGCGTCCCCGGCCCACGCGGTGGGAAAGTCGAGCACGATCAGGCCGACGCAGGCACGTATGCCGCAGCTGGCCGCTGCGCGCGCGGTGACATCCGGGAAGTAATACATATCATTGAAACAGGTGGTACCGGAGCGCAGCATCTCGGCCATGGCAAGCTGCGTGCCGTCATGGACGAATTCCTCGTTGACCCAGTGCGACTCGGCCGGCCAGATATGCCCGTTGAGCCATTCATGCAGGTGCAGATCGTCGGCCAGCCCGCGCAACAGCGACATGGCCGCGTGGGTATGTGCATTGACCAGGCCCGGGATCAGCAGGTGGCCGTCGAGTTCATGTTCGATATCGACCGTGTATTGCTCGCGCGCACGGTCGCTCGGCAGGATATCGAGGATCCGGCCTTCATGGACGACCAGGCTGTGATGTCCGAGTAAGGTGCCGGCCGGTTCGACCGGTGCGATCCAGCGACAGTGAAGCATGCTTTCTGCGGCTTTCATGGGCATGCAGTATAGCCGAGGTAGCGGATCGAAGGGCCCCCTCTCCCTCCGGGAGAGGGTCGGGGTGAGGGGGTATTAGCTGCGAAACCGCCAATTTATCCCCTCTCCCTGTCCCTCTCCCGCAAGGAGAGGGAACCGTTCGATCGATGCATGCATTACGCGATGTTGTGCATGTATACGTCCTGCTGCGGGTACGGGATACTGATGCCGTTTTCGTCGAACGCCAGCTTGATACGTTCCATCAGGTCGGAACGTACCGCCCAGTAGTCGGCGTTCTTGACCCAGGGCCGGACATTGAAGTTGACACTGCTGTCGGCCAGTTCGGCCATGGCCACGGCGGCGGGCGGGTCCTTGAGGATGCGCTCATCCGCCGCGAACGCCGCCTCGATCAGCTGCTTCGCCTTGCGGATGTCATCGTCGTAGCCGATGCCGAACACCATGTCGATGCGCCGCGTCGGGCGCGCGGTGACATTGATAATCGGTCCGCTGTAAATATGGCTGTTGGGAATGATGATCTCGCGGTTATCGCCGGTCTTCATGAGGGTGCTGAAGATGCGGACTTCCTCGATCACGCCGGCCTGTCCGGCCGCCTCGATGAAATCACCGACCTTGAACGGCCGGAAGATGATCAGCATGACGCCGGAGGAGAAATTGGCCAGCGAGTCCTTCAGCGCCAGGCCGATCGCCAGGCCGGCGGCACCAAACACAGCGATCAGGGACGTGGTGTGCACACCAAGCTGATCGAGGGCGGCGATGAGGACCACCACCAGCAGAACCGTATACAGGATGTTGCCCAGAAAGCTGGTCAGCATCACATCCAGCTTGGCACGTCGCATGACGCGTTCCGCGAAGCGCGCGACCATCTTTGCAACCATCCGGCCAACTACAAAGATTGCCAGCGCAATGGCGAGCCTGACTCCCCAGGGTATGAGGTAGGTCTCGATCATTTCAGGCTTGAGATATTGTTCGAAGTCCATCATTTTCTCCATACAATAAAAAACCCACCGCCAGTGAAGGCGGTGGGTTCATGGTTGCACCGGTCGGGTGTTATTTGACCTGCTGGGTTACACCGATCTTTACTTCGACCCGACGGTTCGCTGCGCGACCCGCGGTGGTGGCGTTGCTGGCGACCGGGCTCGACTCACCCATGCCGGATACGGACATCAGGTTGCGGTCCACGCCCTTGGAGGCCAGGTAGTCACGTACGGTGGTGGCGCGGCGTACGGACAACTGCTGGTTGTAGTCCTCGGCGCCGCTGCTGTCGGTGTGGCCGACGATCTTGATGTCGGTTACGCGTGCCGTGCTGCCGATCTTGCTGCCAACATTGTCGAGCTCCGCCTTGCCGGCCGGCTTAAGTGAGGCTTTGTTGATGTCGAACAGGGCGCCGGCGGACAGGCTCATGGTTTCATACTTGGGTGCTGCAGGTGGTGGCGGAGCCGGTGGCGGGGCCTTGGCCTCAACCTTCGGTGCCGCGCCGCAGTCCACGGTCATGTCGCTCTTGTTCCATGAGCCGGTGCGTACGCAGTTGCCGCTGCTGTCGGTAATGTAGTGGCCGCCGCCGCCGGCAGCGCCGACATAACTCTGGTTGGCCTTGCCGGCATGATGGGCCATTGCCGTGCTGGAAAGCAGCACACCTGCTGCTACGGAGATGATGACTCCACCGATTCGTAATTTGTTCTTCATTGCTGCCACTCCTGTGGGTTCGTGATTATAGGAAGCTGTACGCTGTATGCCGTATTCTAGCCGCATATTGTGGGGTAAACCACCCTCGCAGGGCAACTTTTTTCGGAATCAATCAGTACAATAGACAGGTTCACACGAGTTCACTGTTATAGGGGGCGTTATGTCAGTCACAGAATCTTCCTTCCAGGCGATCGAATGGACCGGGGACGGCTTGCGCCTGCTGGACCAGCGCCGGCTGCCGGGCGAGACCCGCTATCTCGACTTCACGGCGGCCGCGCCGGTCGCCGGCGCCATCCGTGACCTGGTGGTGCGCGGTGCGCCGGCCATCGGCATTACCGCCGCCTATGCCGTGGTGCTGTCGGCGCAGCGGCACCGTGACCGGGACGACTGGCAGGCAGGGGTCGCGGCGGACATCGAGGTGCTGGCAGGGGCGCGGCCAACCGCGGTCAACCTGGTATGGGCGCTGGAGCGCATGCGGACATGCATGTCGCAGCTGCAGGGCGATCCGGTCGTGGCGTTGCTGGATGAGGCCAGGCGTATTCACGCCGAGGATGTCGCGGCCAACCACCGCATGGGTGACAGTGGTGCAGACCTTATAAATACAGGGGATTCCGTGCTGACCTATTGTAATGCCGGCACGCTTGCCACCGGCGGTTACGGCACTGCGCTGGGCGTCGTGCGCAGTGCCTGGGCGGCCGGAAAACTGGCGGATGTCTATGCCGGCGAAACGCGGCCATGGCTGCAGGGCGCCCGCCTGACGGCCTGGGAACTGGTGCAGGATGCCATCCCGGTGACGCTGATCACCGACAACGCCGCATCTGCCCTGATGCAGGCCGGCAAGGTGCAGTGGGTGATCACCGGTGCTGACCGGGTAACGGCCAATGGCGACGTCATCAACAAGATCGGCACCAGTCAGCTGGCCGTCAGCTGTCGCCACTACGGTGTGCGGATGATGGTCGTGGCGCCCGTGTCGACGCTCGATATGTCCATCGCGGACGGCAGCGGGGTCACCATCGAACAGCGCCCGGCGAGCGAAATACTCGAATTCGGCGGACAGCCGATCGCCGCGGCCGGGGCCCGGGCCTGGAACCCGGTATTCGACGTGACCCCGGCCGGGCTGGTCGATTATCTGGTCACCGAGGCCGGCGTGGTGGCCGCCCCGGACATGCGCAAACTGCAGGCCCTGGTCGGGATGCCCGCCCAGGGCTCATCCGCGCGCTGATTCGATCAAATTCTCCGCAGACGGCCTCAGTGCCTCCACAAATCGATATTTCCCGGGTGTAGTGGGGGAGTCGACTGTGCTAAAATGGCCCGTCTTTAATGCTGTGATTGCCGCCAGAGGGAATAACAGCATCTGCGTGTATTAACAGGGAAGCGTATTTTACCCATCCAGATGACCGATTTCGCCAAAGAAGTCCTGCCCGTCAATCTCGAAGACGAGATGAAGCAGTCCTATCTCGATTACGCCATGAGCGTGATCGTCGGGCGCGCGCTGCCGGATGTGCGCGATGGCCTCAAGCCGGTCCATCGCCGTGCGTTGTTTGCCATGAGCGAGCTGGGCAACGACTGGAACAAAGCCTACAAGAAATCGGCCCGCATCGTCGGTGATGTCATCGGTAAGTATCACCCGCACGGCGATACCGCCGTGTATGACACCATCGTGCGCATGGCGCAGCCGTTCTCGCTGCGCTACATGCTGGTCGACGGGCAGGGCAACTTCGGTTCGGTGGATGGCGATTCGCCGGCGGCCATGCGCTATACCGAAGTGCGCATGGCGAAGATCGCGCATGAACTGATTGCCGATCTCGACAAGGAAACTGTCGACTTCATTCCCAACTACGACGAAACGGAACACGAACCCTCGGTGTTCCCGACGCGCGTTCCGAACCTGCTGGTCAACGGGGCCGCCGGCATCGCGGTGGGCATGGCGACCAATGTCCCGCCGCACAACCTGGGCGAGATCATCAATGCCTGCCTCGCGCTGATCGAGAATCCGGATACCGATGTCAGCGGCCTGATGGAGCATGTGCCGGGGCCGGACTTCCCGACCGCCGGCATCATCAATGGTGTACGCGGCATTCATGAGGCCTACCGGACCGGGCGCGGTCGCATCCACATCCGTGCCCGCAGTCATATCGAGGGCGACGACAGCAAGGGCCGGCAGCGGATCGTGATTACCGAGTTGCCTTACCAGGTGAACAAGGCGCGGCTGCTGGAAAAGATCGCCGAGCTGGTCAAGGACAAGAAGATCGAGGGCATCTCCGGGCTGCGCGACGAGTCTGACAAGGACGGCATGCGCATGGTGGTCGACCTCAAGCGTGGCGAGGTGGCCGAGGTGGTGCTGAACAACCTCTACCAGCATACCCAGCTGCAGAACGTGTTCGGCATCAACATGGTGGCGCTGGTTGACGGCCGTCCGCAGCTGCTTAACCTCAAGCAGTGCCTGGAAGCCTTTATTCGTCACCGCCGCGACGTGGTCACGCGGCGCACGGTGTTCGAACTGCGCAAGGCGCGCCAGCGCGCCCACATCCTGGAAGGCCTGGCCGTGGCGCTGTCGAATATCGACGAGGTCATCCGCCTGATCAAGACCTCGTCCAACCGCGCGCAGGCAAAGCAGGCGCTGATGGAGCGCAGCTGGATGCCGGGCATGGTCTCCGGCATGCTGGAGCGGGCCGGCGCCAGTGCCTCGCGACCGGATGACCTGGCCGACGGCTTTGGCCTGATCGACGACGGTTACCGCCTGTCCGACCAGCAAACGCAGGCAATCCTCGAATTGCGCCTGCACCAGCTGACCGGCCTGGAGCAGGACAAGATCGTTAACGAGTACCGCGAACTGCTCGACCTGATCGATAAGTTGCTCGCCATCCTCGAAAGCCCGGATCACCTGATGGAAGTGATCCGCGGCGAACTCACCGAGCTGCGCGAGCAGTTCGCCGACGAGCGTCGTACCGAAATAATGACGGACCACCTCGACCTCGCCATCGAGGACCTGATCAGCGAGGAAGACGTGGTGGTGACCCTGTCGCACGCGGGCTATGCGAAGTCGCAACCGCTCACGGATTACCGTGCGCAGCGACGCGGCGGCCGTGGCAAGACGGCGGCCGGTGTGCGCGAAGAGGACTTCATCGACAAGCTGTTTATCGCCAGTACGCATGACACCATCCTGTGTTTCTCGAGTCGCGGCAAGGCGTACTGGCTGAAGGTCTACGAGTTGCCGCAGGCCGGTCGCACGGCACGCGGGAAGCCGATCGTGAATCTGTTGCCGCTGGAAAACGGTGAGCGCATCAATGCGATCCTGCCAATCCGCGAGTTCTCGGCCGACCATTTTGTCTTCATGGCCACGGCCGGCGGCACGGTGAAGAAAACCGCGCTGTCAGGTTTCTCGCGTCCACGCGCGAATGGCATCATCGCCATCGACCTGCGAGACAATGATTACCTGATCGATGTGGCAATTACCGATGGCGACAAGGACATCATGCTGTTCAGTGACGCGGGCAAGGTAATCCGGTTCAGTGAGGGCGATGTGCGGCAGATGGGGCGCACTGCCTGCGGCGTGCGTGGCATCAAGCTGCCGAAAGGCGGGCGTGTCATCTCCCTGATCATTGCCAGTGACAGCCCGGTGCTGACCGCGACCGAAAACGGTTTCGGCAAGCGTACGGCTGCTGACGACTACCCGGTCTACGGCCGCGGCGGACAGGGCGTCATTGCCATCCAGGTCACGGAACGCAACGGTGCGGTAGTGGGCGCAGTGCCGGCCGACGACAATGACGAGGTCATGCTGATCAGCAGTGGCGGCACGCTGGTCAGGACGCGGGTAAACGAAATTTCCGTGATGGGCCGCAATACCCAGGGTGTACGGCTGATCTCGCTTGCCAATGACGAGGTCCTCGTCGGTATCGAGCGTATTCTCGAGGAGCGGGACGATGACGATAGAGATGATGCTGAGTAAGCGGTACACCGCGTGAAGTCACATGTACTCCCAATATGCACTGCGACATGTATGAAAACACAATTCCCTCTCCCTTCGGGAGAGGCCCAGGGAGAGGGGATATTTCACGATTTTTTCTTTATCCCCTCTCCCCAGCCCTCCCCCTGAGGGGGAGGGAGTATATGGAGTAGTGATGTCTGAGATATATAATTTCAGTGCCGGTCCCGCCATGTTGCCGGTGCCCGTCATGGAGCAGGCGCGCGAGGAACTGCTCGACTGGCACAGCACCGGTATGTCGGTGATGGAAATGAGCCACCGCAGCAAGGAATACCTGTCGGTCGCGACGCAGGCGGAGGCGGACCTGCGCGGCCTGCTCGAGATTCCCGACAACTACCATGTGCTGTTTCTGCAGGGTGGCGCCACCAGCCAGTTCGCCATGGTGCCGCACAACCTGCTGCGGGGGAAGACGGGGGCCGATTACATCAACACCGGCGCCTGGTCGAAGAAGGCGATCAAGGAGGCGCGGCGTTACTGTGATGTGAATGTTGCCGCCGATTCCGATGACACGAATTACAGCACTATTCCCGACCGGGCCGAGTGGCATCTCGACGACAATGCCGCCTACGTGCACTACACCCCGAACGAGACCATTGGCGGGGTCGAGTTTCATTCCATCCCGGATACCGGTGATGTGCCGCTGGTCGCCGATATGTCATCCACCCTCCTGTCGCGCCCGCTTGACGTGGCGCGCTACGGTGTCATCTATGCCGGTGCGCAGAAAAATATCGGGCCGGCCGGCCTGACCGTGGTGATCGTGCGTGACGACCTGGTCGGCGAGACGCTGGATTTCACGCCCACCATGTTCGACTACAAGGCGCATGCCGATAACGGCTCCATGCTGAATACACCACCGACCTTTGCCTGGTACCTGGCCGGGCTGGTATTCAAATGGATAGCGGACCAGGGAGGACTGGTCGCCATGGCGGAAATCAACCGGCGCAAGTCCCGGCGCCTGTATGACGCGATCGACGCATCCGCTTTTTACGCCAGTCCGGTCGACGCCGCCTGCCGCTCCTGGATGAACGTGCCGTTTATCCTGGCCAATGACGGGCTGGATGGGGATTTCCTGGCACAGGCAAAGTCGGCGGGCCTGCTGAATCTCAAGGGGCATCGCTCGGTGGGCGGCATGCGCGCGAGCATTTACAATGCGATGCCGGAGAAGGGCGTCGATGCCCTGATCAGCTTCATGGCGGAATTCGAACGCACGCATGGGTGAATATCAGCGGTTACCTTCAGCGTAAATGCGCAATGGGCGAATAACACGTAGTTTTTAACAACTACTCTATACTCCCTCCCCCTGAGGGGGAGGGTTGGGGAGAGGGGATTAAAAATTGTTTCATAAAACGATTAATATTCCCTCTCCCTGTCCCTCTCCCGAAGGGAGAGGGGATCGCTGCTCTTTGTGTCCTCTGCGCATTTGCGGTGAGAATGTTTTTTTAGACATAAGAGAGAAGTAATGGGGTCTGCTCCCTCTTTCTCAGCATAGATTTTGTATTCTTCGCGCACTTTGCGGCAAGGCCTGTTAATTGACATGAAAAAGATACTGACACTGAACAATATTTCGCCCGTCGGGCTGGAGCACTTCCCGCGCGATGCCTACGAGGTCGCTTCGGAGATCCAGCACCCGGACGCAATTCTCCTGCGTTCGCACAACATGCATGACATGGAGGTGCCGCCTTCGGTCCAGGCCATCGGTCGTGCCGGTGCGGGCGTCAACAATATTCCGGTCGAGCGCATGAGCGAGGCCGGTATAGCCGTGTTCAACGCGCCCGGCGCCAATGCCAATGCGGTCAAGGAACTGGTCATCGCCGGTATGCTGATCGGCTCGCGCAACCTTTGCCAGGCATGGGATTTCGCGCGCGGGCTGGAGGGCGAGGATGCGGCCATCCACAAGGCGGTCGAGGCCGGCAAGAAACAGTTCGTCGGTTTCGAGTTGCCGGGCAAAACGCTGGGCGTTGTCGGTCTGGGCGCCATCGGCGTGCAGGTCGCGAACGGTGCGCTGGCCCAGGGTATGAACGTGATCGGTTTCGATCCGGATATCACGGTCAAGCGTGCCTGGGAAATGTCCTCGCAGGTTCGCCAGGCGGCCAGCATCGAGGAACTGCTCGCCAATGTGGACTACGTGACCTTCCATGTGCCGCTGGTCGATGCGACGCGTAACATGATCAACAAGGAACGCCTGAAGCTGGCGCGCAAGAATCTCGTCATACTCAATTTCTCGCGCGACGGTGTGGTCGACGATGCGTCCGTCGTCGAGGCAATCGACGAGGGCAGGGTATATGCCTACATCTGCGACTTCCCGAACAACCTGCTCAAGGACCACCCTCGCGTGGTGACGCTGCCGCATCTCGGTGCATCGACACAGCAGGCCGAGGAAAACTGTGCGGTGATGGTCGTCGAACAGGTGCGCGATTACCTGGAGAACGGCAATGTCCGCAATTCGGTCAACTTCCCCGAACTGTTCATGGCCCGTAACGGCGGTTCCCGCGTTGCCATCGTCAATGCAAACGTGCCCAACATGCTGGGCCAGATTTCGACCTGCATGGCGGATGCCGGCCTGAATATTCTTGACATGCTGAACAAGTCGCGCGGCGAGCTCGCCTACACGCTGGTCGATGCCGACACCGTGCTGTCCGGGGATTGTGTCGAGCGGATTGCCGCGATCGACGGTGTCCTGAATGTGCGCGCACTGTGAAGAAAAAGGGGGTCCGACCCCCTTTTTTCATAAAGGCAAACAAAATATATTGAAGGAAGTTTAAAAAAGGGGTCTGACCCCTTTTTCTTCGGGTTGATATATATGGATACTGACGACAAGTTGTCTGAATTGCGCGCGCGCATCGATGCACTGGACGAGCAGATCCAGGCGCTGATCAACGAGCGTGCCGCGTGCGCGCAGGCGGTTGCCGGTGTCAAGCTGGAGGCGGACGAAGATACGCATTTCTATCGTCCCGAGCGCGAGGTCGCCATCCTGCGCAGGGTCAGCGAGCGCAATACCGGTCCGTTGCCGGACGAGGAGATGGCGCGGCTGTTCCGCGAAATCATGTCGGCCTGCCTGGCGCTGGAAAAACCGCTGACCATTGCCTATCTCGGTCCCGAGGGCACCTTCACCCAGTCGGCCGCCCTGAAACAGTTCGGCCACTCGGTTGAAACGGTTGCGCTGGACGGTATCGACGATGTGTTCCGCGAGGTCGAGGCGGGTGCGGCCGACTATGGCGTGGTGCCGGTCGAGAATTCCACCGAGGGCGTGGTGCGCCACACGCTCGACCTGTTCCAGAACTCGCCGCTGCATGTCTGCGGCGAGGTGCAGCTGCGCATCCATCATCACCTGCTGGTGCGTGAAGACAATTTCCCGATCACGCAGGTGCTGGCGCACCAGCAGGCGCTGGCACAGTGCCGCGCCTGGCTGGAGGCAAACCTGCCAAGCGCAGTGCACGTGGCGGTCGCCAGCAATGCGGAGGCCGCCCGGCTGGCCAGTGAGACGAATGGCACAGGGGCAATTGCCAGCGAGACCGCTGCCGAGCTTTATGGCCTGGTCATTCGCGATCGCAACATCGAGGATGAGCCGGACAATACCACGCGTTTCCTCGTCATCGGCAGGCAGGCCGCGCTGCCCAGTGGCAACGACCTGACCTCGCTGCTGATCTCGGTGCGCAACAAGCCCGGGACCCTCTACCAGATGCTGCAGCATATTGCCCGGCACGGTGTCAGCATGACGCGCATCGAGTCGCGTCCGTCGCGCAAGGGTGTTTGGGATTACCTGTTTTATATCGACGTCGAGGGCCACCGGGAAGATCCACCGGTGGCGGCGGCGCTGGCGGACCTCGAGAAGGAGGCGTTTGCCGTCAAGGTGCTCGGGTCCTATCCGCGGGCGGTGATTTGATTACATAATTCCGCGGGTGGTGATTCGATTACATAATACCACCTCGCGCAAAGACGCCAAGACGCAAAGAAGAAAACGCCACAGAGGACGCAGAGTAAACCGGAATATAATTGCTGCATGCCGTGTCCACCTTTGAGGTCATCCCCGCGAAGGCGGGGATCCAGCGTAAATCTTGTTGTTGCTGTCAATACACGCAACAGGTGTTAAAACTGTGCAAGGAAACATGGACTGGTCGGACTTTATCGCGGTTGCAGTTTTAACGCTGGATCCCCGCCTTCGCGGGGATGACGGTATATATAACAGGTGTTAAAACTGTGCAAGGAACTATGGACTGGTCGGACTTTATCGCGGTTGCAGTTTTAACGCTGGATCCCCGCCTTCGCGGGGATGACGGTATATATAACAGGTGTTAAAACTGTGCAAGGAACTATGGACTGGTCGGACTTTATCGCGGTTGCAGTTTTAACGCTGGATCCCCGCCTTCGCGGGGATGACGGTATACATAACAGGTGTTAAAACTGTGCAAGGAAACATGGACTGGCCGGACTTAATTGCGGTTGCAGTTTTAACGCTGGATCCCCGCCTTCGCGGGGATGACGGTATACATAACAGGTGTTAAAACTGTGCAAGGAAATATGGACTGGTCGGACTTTATTGCGGTTGCAGTTTTAACGCTGGATCCCCGCCTTCGCGGGGATGACGGTTCGTTCGCGGGGATGATGTTTCGTTTAGGCGCCATTGTATTCGGGACAATGGCAAATGCATTTCTGGATAATGAAGTCACCATCAGAAAATAATTTCCTCGAGCTCGCCGCACCCGGCGTGCGTGCGCTGCAGCCGTACCAGCCGGGCAAACCGGTGGAGGAGCTGGAGCGCGAGTTCGGTATCCGCGATGCGATCAAGCTCGCATCGAACGAGAATCCGTTCGGTCCGAGCCCGCTGGCGGTGGCCGCGGCGAACGCCGTCATACCGACCATGACCCGCTACCCGGAAGGCAGCGGCCACCGGCTGGTGGCGCGGCTAGCACGCCGGCACGGCGTTGTGCCGGAATGTATTACCCTCGGTAACGGTTCCAATGATGTCCTCGACCTGGTCGCGCGGGTGTTCCTCACCCCGGCACACGAGGCCATCTATTCACAGCATGCCTTTGCCGTGTACCCGATCTCGGTACAGGCCACCGGTGCGCGCGCGCAGGTGGCGCCGGCCCATGACGGCAGTCGCGGACCGGCCTACGGTCACGATCTCGAGGCCATGCACGATCGGGTCGGGCCGGACACGCGCGTCGTCTTCATTGCCAACCCGAACAACCCGACCGGTGGCTGGCTGGCGACGGACGCACTGGAAAATTTCATTGCCGCCTTGCCGGCGCATGTCATGGTGGTGGTCGACGAGGCCTATTTCGAATATGTCGGCGAGCCGGCCTACCCGGATACCACGCAGTGGCTGGACCGGTTTCCCAACCTGATCGTGACCCGGACCTTTTCCAAGGCCTATGGCCTGGCGGGCCTGCGCGTGGGTTATGCACTGTCCCACCCGGACGTGGCGGGGCTGCTGAATCGCGTGCGCCAGCCGTTCAACGTGAACCTGGTCGCGCAGGCGGCCGCACTGGCGGCGCTCGATGATGACGCATACCTTGCCAGCAGTGTCAGCCGCAACCGCGAAGGGTTGCGCCAGTTGCTGGACGGGTTCAGCGCACTCGATCTGACCTGGATCGATTCGGTCGGCAATTTTGTCGCGGTCGATACCGGCCGCTCCGCTGCAGAAGTGTATGCCGCCCTGTTGCGCGAGGGTGTCATCGTGCGCCCGATAGCGAACTATGCAATGCCGAATCACTTGCGTATAACGGTAGGCAGTAACGAGGAAAATGCGCGCTGCCTGGCTGCGCTGGGAAAGGTCCTGTGATTCAACGGCTCTGTATTATCGGTGTAGGCCTGATCGGCGGTTCGCTGGCGCGGGCGTTGCGCCAGGCGGGGGCCTGTGAGGAGATCGTCGGTGCCGGCCGCGATCCGGCACACCTGCAGCAGGCCGTGGACCTCGGTGTCATCGACCGCTATGAAACGGATATCGCCGCGGCCGCCAGGGATGCCGACATGGTGTTCGTGTCGGTACCGGTCGGTGCCATGGCGGCCGTGTTCGGCGCCCTGAAAGACAGCCTGTCCGACAGTGCCGTGCTGACGGATGGCGGCAGCGCCAAGGGCAGTGTCATTGCGGCCGCGGAACAGGCGTTTGGCCAGGTGCCCGCGCAATTCGTGCCGGGTCACCCGATCGCGGGTATCGAACGCAGCGGTGTGTCTGCCTCCATCCCGGACCTGTACCGCGACCGCCGCGTGATCCTGACGCCGTTACCGCTTACCGATAGCGGGGCAATTGCGCGTGTGCGTGCCATGTGGGAGGCCACCGGTGCCACGGTGACCGAGATGGACCCGCTACATCACGACGAGGTGCTGGCCGCCACCAGCCACTTGCCGCATGTGCTGGCCTTTGCACTGGTCGAGAGCCTGGCACGCCTGCACGACAAGCGGGAGATCTTCGAATATGCCGCCGGCGGCTTTCGTGACTTCACCCGCATCGCATCCGGTGATCCGGACATGTGGCGTGACATCTGCCTGGCCAATGCCGATGCCATCCTGGCCATGATTGAACGGTTCTCAACCGACCTGCAGGTGCTGGCTGACGCGGTCAGGGACCACGACAGTGACAAGCTGCAGGAGATCTTCACGGCGGCCAAGCAGGCGCGCGACGGTTTCGCGAATACGCAACTGGCGGAGAGTGAATAATGGCTGACGTTCGCTTCAGGGCAGGTTCGGGCGGCAGCCTGTCGGGACAGCTGCGCGTGCCGGGAGACAAGTCCATTTCGCACCGTTCCATCATGCTCGGCTCGCTGGCCGACGGTGTGACCCGGATCAGCGGCTTCCTGGAAGGCGCCGACAGCCTGGCGACGCTGGCCGCGTTCCGCGCCATGGGCGTCGCCATCGAGGGACCCGACGACGACGGGGTAGTGGTCAACGGCGTTGGCCTGCATGGCCTGCGGGCACCGGACGGCCCGTTGTATCTGGGCAACGCGGGTACCTCCATGCGTCTGCTGTCGGGGCTGCTTGCGGGCCAGTCCTTCGATGTCACCCTGACCGGCGATGCATCGCTGTCGGGTCGGCCGATGAAACGTGTGACGGCCCCGTTGTCGGATATGGGCGCCCGCATCGACTCCACCGTGGACGACACCGCGCCGCTGACGATCCACGGCGGACAGCAACTGCATGGCATAAAATATGCCATGCCGGTCGCCAGTGCCCAGGTGAAGTCCAGTCTGCTGCTGGCAGGCCTGTACGCCGACGGGCGCACCTGCGTCAGCGAGCCGGCGCCGACGCGCGATCATACCGAGCGCATGCTGCGTGGCATGGGTTACCCGGTCACGCACGAGGACGGCTGGGTGTGTCTCGATGGCGGGCATGGCCTGCGCGGGATCGACATCGATGTCCCGGCTGATATTTCCTCGGCGGCATTTTTCCTGGTCGGTGCCAGTATCGCACCCGGTTCCGACCTGGTGTTGCAGCATGTCGGTATGAACCCGACGCGTACCGGTGTCATCGACATCCTGCGCATGATGGGTGCACGCATCGAGGTCGACAACGAACAGGATGTCGGCGGTGAACCGGTCGCCGACCTGCATGTACAGTTCGCAAGTCTTGCGGGGATCGAGATTCCGCCGGAGCTGGTGCCGCTGGCGATCGATGAATTCCCGGTAATTTTCATTGCCGCCGCCTGTGCCGAGGGGCGCACGGTGTTGAGCGGTGCTGCCGAGTTGCGCGTCAAGGAAAGCGACCGTATCCAGGTAATGGCCGATGGTCTGTGTGCGCTGGGTGTTGCGGCCGAGGCCACACCCGATGGCATGATCATCGACGGCGGCGCAATCGACGGCGGCACTATCGACAGCCATGGCGACCACCGCATTGCCATGGCATTTGCGATGGCCGCGTTGCGCGCACACGGTGAAATAGAGATACATGATTGTGCGAACGTCAATACGTCGTTTCCCGGTTTTGTCGAACTGGCTGCGAATGCCGGACTGGCGATTGAGAATGTGTAGGGTGCGCTCCGCGCACCGTGCCTGCCGCATGAAACGCACTTTACAATGACTGGCTAAATCAATGTCTGTACCTGTCATTACCATCGACGGCCCCAGCGGTTCCGGCAAGGGCGCCATCAGCCGCGCGCTGGCGTCCCGGCTTGGCTGGCATTATCTCGACAGTGGCAGCCTTTACCGGGTGCTGGCCTATGCCGCATTGCGTGACGGTGTGTCGCTGGACGACGAGGCTGCGCTGGTCGCACTGGCCGGACGCCTGTCGACAACCTGCCGGTTGCCGGCGGCGGACAGTCCGGCCGTGCTGCTGGATGGCCGGGATATCAATGCCGACCTGCGCACCGAGGCCGCCGGCAAGGCGGCCTCGAAGCTGGCCGTCCTGCCGGCGGTGCGCACCGCCTTGCTCGACTGGCAGCGCCACTGCCGGCAGCCGCCCGGGCTGGTCGCCGATGGCCGCGACATGGGTACGGTGGTTTTCCCGGACGCAGACCTCAAGCTGTTCCTCACCGCGCGCCCCGGGGTCCGCGCGGAAAGGCGATATAAGCAATTGAAAGAAATAGGAAAAGAGGCAGATCTCGCGGCGCTCAGGCAGGAGGTCGAGGCGCGCGACCGGCGCGACTCAACCCGGCAGACGGCGCCGCTGAAACCGGCGGTGGATGCCATCTGCCTGGACAACAGTGACGAGGGCGAGGCCCGGACCCTGGCCAGCGTTCTGGAACTGGTCCGGGACAAGCTCTAAATTCCGTTTACAATTAATTAGATACACGTATAATAATTCGCTAGCCAGGCCGCATGACATCGGCCTGTTCTTTTAACTTGACCCGTCGTGCCGCCAGGCATTGCGGCTGAAACACACGGACCGCCAGGCGGTACCAGGATAAATATTCCCATGAGCCAAAGTTTTGCTGAAATGTTTGAGGAGAGCCTCGCCCACCAGGAGATGAACCGGGGCGCAGTGGTTACCGGAACTGTTGTTGATATTCAATCAGATACTGTCATCGTGCATGCAGGGTTGAAATCAGAAGGCGTGATTCCCATCGAGGAATTCAAAAACGCCTCCGGTGAGATCGAAGTCGAGGTCGGTGATCAGGTCGAAGTGACACTCGAGGCGGTCGAAGACGGTTTCGGCGAAACCAAACTCTCGCGCGAAAAGGCAAAACGCGACCAGGTATGGCGCCACCTTGAAACGGCCTTTGAAAACGAGGACATCGTCAAGGGCATGATCAGCGGCAAGGTCAAGGGCGGCTTCACGGTTGATATCGATGATATCCGCGCATTCCTGCCGGGTTCGCTGGTCGATGTGCGCCCGGTGCGCGACCCGGTATTCCTCGAGGGCAAGGAACTCGAATTCAAGGTCATCAAGCTGGACAAGCGTCGCAACAACGTCGTGGTATCGCGCCGCGCCGTCGTGGAGACGGAGTTCAGCGAGGAGCGCGAGGCGCTGCTGGCCAGTCTGGAAGAGGGCATGACCGCCAAGGGAATCGTCAAGAACCTTACCGACTACGGTGTGTTCGTCGACCTGGGCGGCATCGATGGCCTGTTACACATTACCGACATGGCCTGGAAGCGGGTCAAGCATCCGTCCGAGATCGTCAACGTCGGTGACGAGATCGACGTGAAGATACTCAAGTTCGACCGTGAGCGTAACCGTGTCTCGCTTGGCATGAAGCAACTCGGTCAGGATCCGTGGGCCGATCTTGCCCGTCGTTATCCGGCGAATTCGCGCCTGTTCGGCAAGGTGACCAACATTGCCGATTACGGCTGCTTCGTCGAGATCGAGGAAGGCGTCGAAGGCCTGGTGCACGTCTCCGAGATGGACTGGACCAACAAGAACGTGAATCCCTCCAAGGTTGTCCACGTCGGACAGGAAGTGGAGGTCATGGTGCTGGATATCGACGAGGAACGCCGCCGTATTTCACTCGGCGTCAAGCAGTGCTTCCCGAATCCGTGGGACGAGTTCAGCGCAACACACAACAAGGGCGATGTGGTCAAGGGTACCATCAAGTCCATTACCGATTTCGGCATCTTCATCGGGCTCTTTGGCGAGATCGATGGCCTGGTACACCTCTCCGATATTTCCTGGCACGAGCCGGGTGAGGAGGCGGTACGCAACTTCACCAAGGGCGACGAAATCGAGGCTGTCGTGCTGTCGGTCGATCCGGAGCGCGAGCGTATCTCGCTGGGCGTCAAGCAGCTTGAGAAGGACCCGTTTGCGAACTTCGTCGCGGCACACAGCAAGGGCAGCATCGTCAAGGGTACTGTCAGGGAAGTGGATGCCAAGGCCGCGATTATCGACCTGGGCGACGGTGTCGACGGTACGCTGCGCGCATCGGAGCTTTCGCTTGACCGGATCGAGGACGCACGCACCATCCTGTCGGTCGGCGATGAGGTCGAGGCCAAGTTCATGGGGGTTGATCGCAAGAGCCGTGCAATCATGTTGTCCATCAAGGCCAAGGATTCCGATGATGAGGCCGCGATGATGCAGGATTACGGTTCCAGTTCTTCGGATGCCAAGACCAGTCTTGGCGACGTGCTCAAACAGCATCTGGGCAGCGACGACGATTGACGGATTCGGGTGAGCGCGCAAGCGTTCAGGTTACTGGGAAAAAATTCTAATCCGGGTAGGTGGAAACAATGACAAAATCTGAACTGATAGAGATTCTTGCCGCGAAGAACGGGCATTTGAACTACAAGGATGTTGAGTTGGCCGTCAAGAGTCTCCTTGAGCAAATGAGCTGGTCACTTGCCACGGGGCAGCGAATTGAAATCAGGGGGTTCGGCAGTTTCTCGCTGCACTATCGCCCGCCGCGTATCGGCAGAAATCCGAAGACCGGCGAGTCGGTGGCACTGGCTGCCAAGTACGTCCCGCATTTCAAGCCGGGCAAGGAGCTCAGGGAGCGCGTCAATGCCGGCATGGTTCGGGAAAAGGAGCGGCAGCAACTGTAATCGGGCCTGTCCCGGCACGCGCTGTTTTCCCGGAGCGGCCAATACCGGTTTTTCCGGGTCTGGCCGATTGTATGCATATCTACTCTGCGGGCCCGGTACGGTGAATGCGTACCGGGCCCGGTTCTTTGGACCCCCCCATATCCCCACCTGACCGATGCAGGAACTCGCCTGGTTATTACTGCCTGTCGCAGCCGCTGTCGGCTGGTACTCGGCGCGTAACAGCAAGGGCAAGGCCGGCAGCTGTGCCGATTCCATCCTTGGCCCTGAATACATCAAGGGTCTGAATTACCTGCTCAACGAGCAGCAGGACAAGGCAATCGACGCGTTCATCCGCATGCTGGAAGTGAACAGCGATACCGTCGAGACGCATCTTGCGCTGGGCAACCTGTTCCGCAAGCGCGGCGAGGTGGATCGCGCGATCCGCATCCACCAGAACCTGGCGGCGCGGCCGAACCTGGAAGGCGAACAACGCATGGACGCCTTGCTCGAGCTGGCCCAGGATTATATGAAGGCCGGACTGTTCGACCGGGCAGAGGGGTTGTTCCGCGAACTGAACGACAACAACGTACACCTGTCCAGTGTGCTGCCGCTGCTGCTCGATATCTATCAGCAGGAAAAGGACTGGCACAACGCCATAGAGATTGCCGGGCAGATGGGATTTGTCGGCGAGCAGCCGGCCCGGTCGGTCATTGCGCAGTTTTATTGCGAGCTGGCTGAAAATGCGCGCGCCACGGATGATCTCGATGCGGCGCTGGGCTTCCTGGAGAAGGCCGGCAAGTACGATCCGCATTGCGCGCGTGCGCGACTGATACGCGGTTCCATTGCGCGACAGCAGGGTGACTGCAGGATGGCGCTGAAGGCGTTCGAGCAGGTCGCCGAGATGGACATCGATCTGCTGCCGGTCATTCTCGACGACATGCACGCCTGTCACATCGAACTGGATTCATTGCCGGACATGGCCGGTTTTCTGCGCCAGTCAATTCCCAAATATGCAGGCATATCGCCGGTACTGGCGCTGGCCGACATACTCGGCCGGGAGCAGGGTGACGAGACGGCTGCGGAATTTATTGCCGGCGAACTCGGCCGGCGCCCGTCGGTGCGCGGACTGGACCGTTTCATCGATTTCAGCATGGCCGGCAGCGAGGGTGCTGCCCGCGACAACCTGCTGATACTCAAAAACATGACGGACCAGTTGCTGGAAAACAAGCCGGTCTATGCATGCCATAATTGCGGCTTCAGCGGCAAGACGCTGCACTGGATATGCCCGGGCTGCCGGCAGTGGAACACCATCAAGCCGATCCACGGTGTGGAAGCCGACTAGAATCATTTTTTTCGTCCATATCCCCCTCTCCCCCAGGGAGAGGGCCGGGGAGAGGGGATAGAACAGGCAATTACCTCGATATATCCCCTCATCCCCGCCTTCGCGGGGGCAGGCCCTGGTCGCTCTCGGCATCCTGCCTCCCGCGACACTTGTACTTCCCTGTACATCGTCCATGTCCCTGGGGGAGAAGGGACGAATA
>Ga0265309_10000024_pt1 | contig 42843 bp, 44 predicted proteins | sample Helome_FD_192492 | JGI IMG/M metagenome (GOLD analysis project Ga0265309, IMG submission 192492) | Marine sediment microbial communities from subtidal zone of North Sea - Hel_20160524 (Illumina Assembly) | ecosystem: Environmental > Aquatic > Marine > Subtidal zone > Sediment ...
AGCAGGTGGGAGTTCTTTAGGTATCCCTTGTCGAACCATTTCTTTGAAACTGATATGTGATGGATTATCAGGCATGCGGGTCCTTCCTCTTATCTATTACAATTTCCCCTTTTTTAACTACGAGCGTAGGGGTGAGGGAACCCTGATGGTATAATACCTCATTAAGATCGGCTACCCTGTAAATACAAAGATCTGCCACTTTCCCTTTTTCGAGTGTACCCCTGTCTGTTAAACCAAGTGCAGCAGCAGCCCTGAAGGTAATTCCCGCAAATACTTCGGCCTGTGAGAGCTTTTGCATGGTACCTAAGATCGAAGCTTGTGTAACCAGGTCACCCATGGGTGCCGACCCCGGATTGTGATCACTGGCGATGGCCAAACTACTGCCTGCATCCAGCAGGGATCGGGCAGGCGTAAAGCCACACCCCAATCCTAAAGAGGCCCCGGGAAGTGCTACGGGGATCACATCACTTTTGGCCAAATAGATGATCTCCTGATCGGTACTGGCTTCCAGATGATCTGCACTTAATGCTCCGCAATCAACTGCAACAGCGGAACCCCCCACACTAAATTGATCAGCATGAATGGTAATATCAAAACCCATTTCTTTGGCTTTTTCCACATAATTTCTTCCCTCTGAAGGATTAAAAGCACCTTCTTCAATAAAGACATCTACCCTGGATGCCAGAGAACGTTTTTTTACTTCGGGTAACAATACATCGAGGATCTCATTTAAATAGTCTGCAGAGGTGATAGCCCTGTCTTTTGGTATTGTATGTGCGGCCAGGCAGGTAGAGATCAGATCAGCAACTGATGCTTCATTAGCCTTGGCAATGGCCGAAAGCATTTTAAGTTCGTTTGCAGGATCTAATCCGTATCCGCTTTTTACTTCAATTGTTGTCGTACCGCGTGAAAGATGTATTGAGGCACGGGCCAGGGTGAGCCTTGTTAATTCTTCTTCACTCGCCTGTCTGGTTTGAGTAACCGTATCCCAGATGCCGCCTCCGGCCTGGGCAATTTCCAGGTAGGTTTTACCAGAATTTCTAGCTGCATAATCCCTTGCCCTGGATCCGGCATAACAAATATGTGTATGACAATCTATAAAGCCCGGAAGGCCAATAAATTTATCTTCTAGAAAAACCTCTTCATAAGGAGTGTTTCCCATTGATCTTTTAAGCTCTTCATAGTCTCCAACGGTCTCAATATGGGTATTTGATATCAGAACACCTGCGTTTTCTATGAGCGTTAACTCTTCATCTGCAATGGCCCCTTTCAAGGGTAAATTACTCATAGGAGCTAGCTCCGCAAAAGGACCGATCAGGATGTATTTAGTTGCTGACATTAATATTTTTCAAAGAGATCTGAATACTTTGTTTTTAAGGCGATCTTGTTTTTCCCCGCTTTATCCAGGAGAGGTTCCATCAGTGTTTTATCACGGACTAGTCCGAGGGCAATATTGATATCATCGGCAAAAACTCTGTCTTCTTCTGCAAAGCTTACATGTTGCCTGAGGCTCCTGTATACAGAATCCATCAAAGGTCCTGAACGGAGTGGTTTTCTGAATTCGAAAGCCTGGGCGGCTGTTAGTAATTCGATAGCCAGGATCTTTTCTACATTTTCAATGATAGCTAGTGCCTTTCTGCCCGAGATTGAGCCCATACTCACATGGTCTTCTTGTCCCATGGAAGTTGGTATGCTATCGGCACTGGCAGGGAAACAATAGCTTTTATTTTCACTGGCCAAGGCAGCAGAGGTGTATTGCAGGATCATATATCCGGAATTGATCCCTGTATCCTTCATCAACAATTGAGGAAGTCCGGGACTTGTCCCTTCTAATGCCAGGTAGATCCTACGGTCCGAAATATTTCCCAATTCGGCACAGGCTACACAGGCATAATCCAGGGCCATTGCAAGCGGTTGTCCATGAAAATTTCCACCACTGATAGCTTCATCTCCAACTAGAACAGGATTATCTGTTACTGAGTTCAGCTCTGTAAGTACAAGTTCTTTGACATGGAGCCAGGCATTTCGCGACGCCCCATGCACCTGGGGGATACATCTGAGGGAATAAGGATCCTGGACGCGTTCGCAATCAATATGATCTTCGAGAATCTCTGAACCTTCAAGTAAGGAACTGACTCTGGCTGCTACATGTAAATTTCCTTTAAAAGGTCTTACTTCATGAAGGGCGGGTTCAAAGGGTTTTAAGGATCCCTGCAGGCCTTCGATCATCATGGCGCCCACAATATCTGCATGAGTAAGACAATTGTGCATTTTATCTAAAACCACGATGGCATGTGCAAGGATGAATTGAGTGCCATTGATCAAGGCAAGCCCTTCTTTTGGTCCCAGTGTCAATGGCGTTAACCCGGTTATTTCTAAAAATTCCGCTCCTTTTAAAACCTTGCCCTGATAGGCCACCTCCCCCAAGCCGATCAACGGAAGGAACAAATGGGCAAGGGGTGCCAGATCCCCGGATGCCCCAACTGAACCTTGTGATGGCACAACAGGTATGGCATCGTTTTCAATATGCCAGATAATGCGCTCCAATGTAGACAGTCGGATTCCGGAATACCCTTTTGCCAGGGCATGGGCTTTGGTGATCAACATCAATTTAGATAGCTGATCACTTATGGGTCTGCCCAGGCCAACAGAATGACTTTTGAGAATGTTCTCCTGTAATTGACGGGTTTCTTCTTTAGATATCCTGGTTGTACAAAGGGGTCCGAAACCAGTATTTATACCATATACTGGATGGCCATCCTCCACAATACGATCAACCAAGGCAGCGCTGGCATTGATCTCTTTAATCGTTTCATCCGATAAAAAGGCCTTGCTTTTGCCATTGGCTAATGACAAAGCTTTTTGGACTGTTAAGTCTTCGGATCCCAGTAAAAAAGGCGTGTTTGTTTGGGCCATTTCTTATCGCATTTCGCTTCCCTAAAAGTATTCATTAAGTTTGAGAATAACCAGTAGCGCCAGCAAGGTGCATTTAAGGTTGAATCTCTGCTAAAAATAGAAGCATTCTGCTATGATTTTTGAACTAATAGAAAAAAGGCGTGCCGTATTTCCGGCTCAGTATAATGACCGGCCGATAGCGGATGAAAATATTCAAAAGATCCTAGAGGCAGCCAATTGGGCGCCCACGCATAAACGGACAGAACCCTGGAGATTTAAAGTGGTTAAGGAAAAGGCTAAAACACGTCTAAGTGAATTTATGGTCGAGGCGTATATAAAACACACACCGGACCCTAAGCAGCTGAAGTCTAAAAAAATTAAAGAAAAAGTACATCAATCTGCGGCTATTATAGCTATTTGCATGCAACGGGACCTGGAAGAACGCCTACCTGAATGGGAAGAAATAGCCGCTACTGCCATGGCCGTTCAAAATATGTGGTTAGTTTGCACGGAGTTGGGCATTGGTTGTTATTGGAGTTCGCCTTCTCTTATCAAGTATATGGATGACTTTTTCGATTTTAAAAAAGGAGAACGTTGCCTTGGCTTTTTGTATATGGGGTATTTTGATACGCCTTTAGAAGATGGGCATCGCGGACCTTATTCCGATAAAGTAACCTGGATAATTGACTAAACTTCAGGAAAAAAGAAGGGAAAAAGAGCTTCTTTATACTCCCAGACTTTGGATATAAAGAGCCCAAAGAAAATAATTGAGATCACAAATTTTAGAAAAGTTCCGGTTAAGAATCCAATAAAGGACCCGAAAGCTGCTTTCACTGCTGTAGAATTATCCGCCTTATTGATTAGCTCACCGGCCAGGGCTCCAACAAAGGGCCAGACGATTATTCCAAATATACCTAGGACAGGGAAAATTATGGCCACCAAGAGTCCTACCATTGTCCCGATCATCCCAGCCTTACTTCCACCAAATTTCTTTGTCCCTACAACAGGAATTATATAATCTACGGCAAATACGACAAGGGCAACCACCAATGTGATCCCAAGAAACCACCAATCGTCAGGAACTGCTTGGGTGAGTATTAGCAATAAGAGCCCGACCCAACTCAAAGTAGGTCCGGGTATAACAGGCAGGAAACTACCTATGACACCTATTAGCATACAAAACAAACCAAGGATCAGAAGTACAATGTCCATGAAAAATGCAATTTGCTATTTGACGAAAGGGCGAATGAATTGTTACATGTGAAAGTACATCGTATAATTAGAATTCAGCGTTCCAACGGAAAAATTGTAATTTGCTGCTGATGAAAAGATGGGTGGTATATGGGTTGTGTTTTGTTTTAATAGGTATGCTTATGAATGCCTGTTCCTTGTTCTCATCGAAAGAAAAGCGTACACAAAAATTAGTCGCCAAGGAGATGGAACAGATCGATTGGAATACACTGGATCACTACCCATTATTTGTTGAATGCGATGAATTAATGACGGCAGAATCTCAACGAAGTTGTTTTGAGGACTCTATGGTGAAAAGATTGTCTGAAGGCTTTGCAGAATATGATCTGATTCTTGATGACCAGGTAAGTACGGTCATTTATATTGATCTCTTAGTAGATATGGAAGGCAAGATCAAAGTGGCCGATATGGAAAGAAACCCCGATATTCTTGCGCAAATTCCGGATTTTAATAGAATGATACAACGCGAGATTAACGAACTGCCTCAGGTAGAGCCCGCACTGAAACGAGGTGTGCCTGTAAATGTAAAATTCAGGATTCCTATTGAACTTAATACGAACTGATGCCAAGTAATAGCGATAAAATAATATTGGGAATTGATCCAGGGACTACCATAATGGGATTTGGGATCATCCAGATCAAGAAAAAACAAATGTATTTAGTTCAAATGAATGAACTTCAATTGCGAAAATATACGGACCATTACACCAAACTTAAATTGATCTTTGATAGGACCCTAGAACTGATCGAAACATACCATCCGGATGAGATCGCCATTGAAGCTCCTTTCTATGGTAAGAACGTCCAATCCATGTTAAAATTAGGGCGTGCCCAGGGAGTTGCTATGGCAGCCGGACTTTCCAGGCAAATACCTATAACCGAATATTCACCAAAGAAGATTAAAATGGCCATCACAGGTAATGGAAATTCAAGTAAAGAGCAGGTAGCCAGAATGTTACAACAATTGCTTCAGATCAAGGAACTTCCCAAAAATCTCGATAGTACTGACGGACTAGCTGCTGCCGTTTGCCATTTTTATAATGATGGAAGAACTGAGATCGGCAAAAAATATACGGGTTGGGAAGCCTTCGCCCGCGCAAACCCCAAACAGATTGATCGATGACATTCAATTCAGGTAGCACCTAAAAATCAACAACAGTCAACCCTCAACTAATTAGATGTCAGGTATCTACTTACACATACCATTTTGCAAACAGGCGTGTCATTATTGTGATTTTCACTTTAGCACGAATTTGAACAGGCAGCAAGAAGTTGTAGATGCTTTGATCAAAGAATTATCCCTGAGAAAGGAAGAATTCAGTGACGTTCAAGTGGAGAGTATTTATTTTGGCGGGGGGACACCTTCCTTACTTACACCTAAGCAGGCCCAGTCTGTTATTGATCACATCTATAAAAATTTCCAGCTTGCCAAAGATCCGGAGATCACGCTTGAAGCTAATCCGGATGATCTTGATGCCAAAAAGATCAAAGATCTTTCCAGGCTAGGCATCAATCGATTGAGCATAGGGGTTCAATCTTTTTTTGAGTCAGATCTGAAGCTTATGAACAGATCGCACAACGTGCAACAATCCATAGACTGCCTGGATGAGGCCCGAAAAGTATTTGACAATATTTCCATAGACCTTATTTACGGTATTCCGGGAAGAAGTTTGCGGGATTGGAGATCCAATATTGTAACTATTGCCAGATGGGATCTACCTCATATTTCTTCTTATGCCCTCACGGTAGAGCCCAAAACAGCCCTGGCTCATCAAATAAAAAAGGGAATTATCCCCGATGTCGATGAAGTAGCTGCTCATGCGCAGTTTGAATATATGGTTGATTCCTTGCAAGCTGATGGTTTTGATCACTACGAGATCTCAAATTTTGGGCAGCCTGGATTTTATTCCAGGAATAATACGGGGTATTGGTGGGGTAAACCCTATATGGGAATTGGACCGTCTGCACATTCTTTCAATGGCATAGAACGTAGCTGGAATATTCGCAATAACAAGAAGTATTTGGATGCCATTAACAATAATACGTCCCCATCTTCTGTGGAAAAATTGTCTAAAGTGGATAGATACAATGAAAAGATCATGACCGGACTCAGAACTCAGTGGGGAATAGACCTATCGTCCCTTAGCAAAGAGTTTGGCAGCAAATTTCGAACCTATGTCCTGGAACAGGCCAATCCTCAGATAGAAAGAGGTTTTCTCAAGCTAGAGGACCAATGCCTCAAGAGTACTGCAAAAGGTAAATTTCTGATCGATGGGATCGCAAGTGAATTATTTATGGTTAATTTGGGGTAATTCGCCGGCTGAATGACCACTACCATCAGACATAATAATCGGAATTACACCATAGATCTTTCCAAGCCTCTTGACATATCTATCTCTATAGGTGGGATGAAACAGAATGTCATTGCCTGGGGCATAGATCCTCCACAAATTGGGCCGCATATTTCTGGAGATTATGAAGGAAGTGTTGAGGCAGGACAGTCGGTCAATTTCAATGATATTAAGTTTAATCCCCATGCTCACGGCACACATACGGAATGCTACGGGCACATAACCAAAGAGGTACATTCTGTTAACAAGGTATTTTCCAAATACTTTTTCAAGGCAGAAGTCATAACCATTGCACCTGAAAAATACCAGGATGATTTTGTGATATCGAAAAAGCAACTGCGATATGCAATTGGTAATAAAAAGAGAGAGGCAATTATCATCCGAACCTTGCCCAATACAGTTCAAAAGAAAAGAATACACTATTCTAATTCTAACCCCCCTTATCTCCTGGAAGAGGCTGCAAAATTTCTTGCGGAAATTGGGGTAGATCATTTATTGATCGATCTGCCGTCTGTGGATCGCGAAGAGGATTTTGGGGCATTGCTCGCACATCGGGCCTTTTGGGATATGGATGGAGATGTTAGAAAACAAGCAACGATCACTGAATTGATCTTTGTCAATAATAAAATTCTGGATGGGACCTATTTTTTATCTCTGCAGTTGGGTCCTTTTGAAAATGATGCCGCACCAAGTCGGCCTGTTTTATATGCAATCCAGGAATAAGGTGGCAGGTCAATCTTTGTATCTTTAGCACATGGAGTCGGTTTTTGAGATTATTGTTGGTTTACTGCTAGGTATCATTTTGACTTATTGGGTGTATTCTTTTTTTAGAAGAAGGAAGCGAAAAGAGCAGACCAAGCATCAATCCACAGTTTTATTAGAAAAGATAAAGAGCGTTTGCAAGCTCATTTCGGTAGAAGGCGATTTTGCCGAGATCTATAGATATGAGAACTCCAAGGAACAATTTTTAAATCTTTTTACAAGTAAGAAGAAAGCCCTGGTGGTTATCAATGCCAAAACTCATATTGGCTATGACCTTAGTAAGATCCACATGCATTCAGATACGGAGCGGAGAACCATCTTTCTTAGGAACTTTCCACCCCCTGAAGTACTTTCTATTTCCCCGGAGCTGGAGTTTTATGACATTAGAAATGATCTGTTCTATGCTTTTACACCGAAAGACCTGACGGAACTCACCAAACAGGCAAAACAACATATTCTGGACAAGATCCCGGAAAGTGTACTGATGGATCAGGCCAGAAAAGAAGCAAAGGAAGCTATTCTGATCATAGAAAAACTTGTGGAAATGATCGGCTGGCAGTTAGATTATTCTGCCTTGGAAATAAATGAGCAGGAGAAACCTATTTTAAAACAATAGATCGCATACCAATGAAACAAATTCTCACAATTTGCCTTCTCGGCTGTTTACTTTTTCAATCGTGTAATCAAAAATCAGCGGACAAACTGGAAATGGATCCGGCCTTTGTGCATGTAGTCTATTTTTGGTTAAATGATCCGGATAGTGCATCGGATCGAAAAGATTTTGAGGAAGCATTAAATACGTTCTTGGAATCATCAGAATTCGCGCAAACCAATTATGTAGGTATCCCACCTAAAGCAAGCCGGGAGGTAGTGGATGATTCATACTCATATTGCCTGATCGTTACTTTTGATTCTGCTGAAGCACAGGAGAACTATCAAACAGAAGCTGTCCATTTGGCCTTTATTGAAAGTGCCTCTCATTTATGGGATAAGGTGATTGTCTATGACGCTTTAGGGATGAATTAACAAGTATGCATATAGAAGCGTTTAGAGAATACTGTATTGCCAAAAAAGGAGTGACTGAAGAATTTCCTTTTGATGAGGTCACCCTGGTTTTTAAGGTGATGGGTAAAATGTATGCGATTGCTCCCTTAGAACGAATTCCGTCCCAGGCAAATTTGAAATGTGATCCTGAGCGGGCAATTGCGTTAAGAGAAGAATTCGATGGCAATATCATACCTGGGTACCACATGAGCAAAGTACATTGGAATACCCTCTATCTGGAACAATTACCTGCCACTTTGGTTATCGAATTAATAGACCATTCATATGACTTGATCGTGGCATCATTGCCCAAAAAAGTGCAGGCAGAATGGCAGTCATTAAGATGAAAAAATGAGTGAAATAGAACGAATAATGGCTAATGCAGGGGATTGCTTTCAAGGCAAACCCTGGTATGGAACATCAACGATGTCCATAATTGACATGGTCTCATATTCTCAGGTTAATATCCGCCCGGAGGGATTTTCAAAATCTATTGCAGGATTGCTAAGACACATGATCGCCTGGCGCGTATTTACTATTAAGCGATTGAGAGGGTTGGCGGATTTTACAATTGATGCAAAAAGTGCAGAAAACTGGAATTCATCGGATGTCACTGAGAAAGAATGGAAGGGCTTGCTAAAACTCCTCAAGAAGACCCAAGTGGCCTTAGTAGATGTTTTGGAAACTTTAGAAATCGATAACTTAACGGAAGGTGTTCCGGGATCAATATATAACAAAGACTATCTCATTCGGGGAATTATCCAACATGATGTCTACCATCTGGGTCAGATCGCCGTACTAAAAGACATCATTGAATCTTGATTTTTTACCGCAGGCTTTTCACCTGAATATCATGGAATCTATCTGCCTGAATACGCAAGATTTCCTCGGCCTTTTGTTTCTTATGTGCATAGACAGCCTGTTCTTCGGTGATCTCGCCATAGATCTTTTCATTTAAGGCTTCGTCTGTTTCCATAATTTTTTGGCGTTGAGCAACTTTCTGGGTTACCCAGGCTTTTACAGCACTTTCTTCATCTTCTAATTTGAAGTCATACGCGCTTTGTGGCGCCAATAATTTAACCACTATTGGTGAGGTTTCAATGGCAAGAAACAGAAGGAAAATGAAGAATGAAGGAAACCATGGGAGTTCCCCTAAGGCATTTATACGTGCCATCAGTCCGTCGAAACCATCGATAATTGGCTGTGAGTTTTGTACTGCTTGTCCGTAATCATTCTCTAGACCCAGGATCTGACTTTCTATACCTGCAATTTTTTCTTTATTGGTGGCTTTTAATTCAACAAGTTCGGCAAGATAGGCATCGTGCTTTTGCCTTTTCTCCGAATAAACAGGTCCTTTGCCAACGAGCAATGTACCCTTTCTGCCTTCTGCCTCTGCTATATATGTCTCATACAAGTCATTGGTTTCTGCTTCCTTACTGGCCACTTCATCCTTGAGGCTCTGGATTTCTGATTCAAGAGTGCCCATCAACGGATTGTATTGCTGTGCTATTTGATCTTTATTTGCCAGAGTAAGGTCATTCTTCTGCTCTAACAGGACCCTGTCGATCTCCTTTTCAAATATTTTTAATTCCAGTGGCTTTGCAATAACCACAGCAATAATAACGGCAAGGATAAACCTGGGAGTGGCTTGCCGGACCTCACTCCATTTATTATCACTTTTTTTGATAGTAGAAACTATATAACGATCCAGATTAAAGATGAGTAATCCCCATATCAGACCAAATCCCAGGGCTATCCAGACGGTATCAAAAACAGTATATAAGGCATAGCCACCGGCAAGAAATGCCATAACTGCTGTAAAAAAGACAGTTGCGCCTATGCCTGCGTATTTGGTGCGTTCCCCGGGGGAACAGTCTTCAAGGATCTGGGTATCGGCTCCGGAGCAGAGCAAAAAGAATCGTTGTATCATAGTCTGTGTTCTGATGGTGAATTAGACTATTAGAACGCGACCTTTAGGTTTTTGTTACATCAGTTTCTCCGCTTTAACACTTATTGGGATAATTCTGCAAAGTACTTGTAGAAATAAGGAATCGTTTCAATTCCTTTCAAATAGTTCCAGATGCCATAATGTTCATTCGGCGAATGGATAGCATTTGAATCCAGCCCAAAGCCCATTAGAATAGTCTTACTTCCCAACTCTTCTTCGAATAATGCAACAATTGGTATACTGCCACCAGTTCGTTGAGGTACAGGCGTCTTACCGAAGGTAGTTTCAATGGCCTTACTCGCTGCCTTGTAACCAATATTATCAATTGGCGTGACATAGCCCTGTCCGCCGTGATGTTTGGTGACTTTTACTCTTACACCTTTAGGTGCGATAGACTTAAAGTGCGAAGTAAAAAGATCCGAGACATCCTCCCAGTCCTGGTGAGGTACCAGGCGCATTGAAATTTTAGCATAGGCCTTACTGGCTATTACGGTTTTAGCGCCTTCTCCCGTATACCCTCCCCATATTCCATTGACATCCAGGGTAGGGCGAATAGAATTACGTTCATTTGTGCTATATCCTTTTTCGCCATATACGGCATCAATATCCAGGGCCGACTTATATTCTTCCAGGTTGAAAGGAGCTTTCGCCATTTCGGACCGCTCTTCTTCGGAGAGTTCTTCAACCTTATTATAAAACCCGGGAATAGTTATCCGATTGTTTTCGTCATGAAGAGAGGTGATCATTTTGGTAAGAATATTGATCGGATTGGCAACTGCTCCTCCATATAATCCCGAATGTAAATCCCTGTTTGGTCCGGTAACCTCAACCTCCATATAACTTAGTCCCCGTAAACCAGTAGTTATTGAGGGAACATCATTCGCTATCATGCCAGTGTCTGAGATCAGGACCACATCATTAGCTAATTTCTCCCTGTTGGCTTGGACGAAAGTGGTCAGATTGTTACTGCCAACTTCCTCCTCTCCCTCGATCATGAATTTCAGATTACAGGGCAGGATATTTTGTGAAGTCATATATTCCAATGCCTTGATATGCATATAGAATTGCCCTTTGTCATCGCTTGCACCCCGGGCATAAATAGCACCGTCGGGGTGTAAGGAATCATTCTTGATTATTGGTTCAAAGGGAGGAGAATCCCATAGATCCAGTGGATCCGGGGGTTGTACATCATAATGGCCATAGACCAGAACGGAAGGCAGGGCAGGATCTACATTTAATTCCCCGTATACAATGGGATACCCATTAGTTTCGCAAATTTCTACGTGAGCACATCCGGCACTTTCTAATGCTTTTGCAACCATTTGTGCTGCATTAACCACATCTTGTGAAAAAGCAGAATCTGCACTAATGGATGGAATTTTAAGGAGTTCGATCAATTCGGAAATAAATCGGTCCTTATTTGTTTCAATATAGTTTTTAAGGCTATCCATGTCTGGTTAATTGGTGAAAGTTTAAATGTACAAAAAGGGTGGTATAAAATTGAAATGTGCTTTACAGAAATTATATTTTGCCGTATCTTTGTCAGCCTTATTTAGATAGGGATATTGTTGCAGGCGTGGTGGAACCTGCCTGCCGGCAGGCAGGTTGGAAGACATGCCAAACATATTGAAAAGTTGCAGGCGTGGTGGAATTGGTAGACACGCTAGATTTAGGATCTAGTGCCGAAAGGTGTGAGAGTTCGAGTCTCTCCGCCTGTACAAGAAGAAAGCTTCTCATTCGTGAGAAGCTTTTCCGTTTGGTAGCGCTTGTTGAAAATTTGAAGTTTTTTATTCAGCCCTAAGAATTGCTGTTGAGAAGCAAAAAAAATAAACCTCTATGACCCAATTGTCATGGAGGTTTATATAAGTTTCTTTAGAGTTTTACCCTTGATATAAATAAAGATCAAGAGTTGGGAAATACTGTTACACTATTCCTAGTGCAGCAAGGATCAGGGTAACAACAACCGCTGCCAGGATCAATACCAAAACGACGATCATCAAACTCAAAAAGCCATTGAGGAACTTAGTTCCTAAATTGATGTGACTATCCATTTTTCCATATAGTTTGTTTCAATGTACGGAATATTTGGAAAACCTTCTCTATGGAGGTTGGCAAATCGACCAAGAGACTAAAGCTTCGGATAAACGCCAAATTAATCGCTTCTCATCCGTTTTTCAAGCTCTTCTAGCGAAACGCCCTTTGTTTCGGGCATTATGAAAAGAACCCATAGCAATTGAAGCACCATCATTACGGAAAAAAACATGAATATAGGCCAGGGATTGTCTCGGAAAATCCCCTTCTCTGCATCGAGGAAAATAGGTGTAACTAGGGTGATCAGCGCAGCAAAAACCCAATGAGTACCTGTTCCCCAGGACTGGCCGTACGCCCTAACTTTGTTTGGAAAGATCTCGGAGATAAAAACCCATATCACAGCACCTTGTCCAATAGCATGAGAGGCTATGAATACTAATATGAAGACCAATAATAAGGTAGAACTTGCACCGCTGTAGAAACACCAAGCCACAAGTCCCAGGCTGAGGATATATCCAATAGATCCGATCTTCATTAGTTGTTTTCTGCCCAGTTGATCGATCAATCTAATACCGACCAATGTGAATATCAGATTTACGATGCCAATGGAGATGGAATTAAACAATGATTCCTTGGCTGCCAGTCCCGCGCGTTCTAATATTTCAGGGGCGTAATAAAGGACAAAATTGATCCCTGAAAGCTGATTAAAAAACGCGAGCAAAAACGCGAGCATCAAGGGCTTACTATACGCTTTGGAAAATAGTCTTTCAGTGCTTAGGGAAGCAGCCATAGCGTCCTTAATTTCTTTTAGTTTTTCAATAGCATGTTCTTTGGAGGATAAGTACTCCATCGTTATTAAAGCTTTCTCCTCATCATTTTTTCTGGTAACTAGCCACCTGGGACTATTTGGAATTCTTATAACTAACAATGTATAAATCAACGCAGGGATGGCCTCTACACCCAACATCCATCGCCAGTCATTTGCCCCATCAAATCCTTTTAAAAGGTAATTGGAAATAAATGCAAGAAAGATCCCGAACACAATATTGAATTGATACATAGCTGTGAGTCGACCGCGATATTTCGATGAGGAAATCTCAGAAATGTAAATGGGCGCAGCCACAGATGAAGCGCCTACTCCTAGCCCCCCAATAAATCTAAAAAATGAAAATGTATATGGGTCAGGGGACACGGAAGACCCCAGGGCTGAAATGAAGTATAGCACCCCAATCCAGAAGAGTGTCTTCTTTCTGCCAAATTTATCACATGGGATCCCACCAAAAATGGAGCCCACAACGGTGCCCCATAGGGCCATGGACATGATAAAAGTTCCGTGAAACCAGGGCGACGTATTCCAAAGTTCCTTGATCGGAAGATTAGCTCCGCTTATAACTATTGTATCAAATCCAAATAAAAAACCGGCCAAGGCGGCCGTAATTGAAATGCCTAATATCTTTTTGTCCATGAAGTCGCGGGTTTCAGTAAATCTACTAAAAAAATAACACCGCTTAGAAAGAACCTTAGGTCTGTACAGGAAGAAGTGTATCCCGATTTTTTTTGCGTGGATCGGAAGGAGTTTTCACAGGTTCCCGCTTTGCCGGGTTTAATCTCAAGCTATCCGTCCTTTGTTCTGAAGGTGAAGAAATGGCAGGTTCATCTTCTCCTGCCTTATTTTCGTCAAAAAATTGTTTGCATCCTGACAACAATATTGCTGCCAGAAACAGGCTTATAATTCGGGGCATTCTTACAATGGCTTACATTATTCTAAAGTAATGTACGTAAGTGCTCTATAATACGGACGCTGGCCCCTTGATTTTTCTTGACATAGGATTCATTGACAAATCCCGCTTGTCGCCGCACTTCACCATTGGAGTAATAGAGATCAGTCCAGTTTTTAAGCTCTTCAAAACGCTTAATTGTGTTAATTCCACCTAGGGCGACCATATCTTCAGCTTCCTTAAATCCCTGGTGTTTAGGTCCGATTATTATTGGAATTCCAAAAACTGCGGGTTCAAGAGTATTGTGTAACCCGGTAGCAAAACCCCCACCGACATAAGCGAGATCAGCATAGCTATAAATTTTGGTAAGAAGGCCTATCTTATCAATAATCAATACCTGATAATCTTCAATTTCCTCCAGGATCATGTTACTGAATTTTATGGCTTTCTTACGTATCCTTTTGACCAGATCATCACAGGAATCCGGATCAATATCATGAGGTACTAGTACAAACTTCATGGAATCAGATGCCTGGTCAATGAATTTCACGATAAGATCTTCATCCTGGGGCCAGGTACTGCCGGCAACAAAACAAAAGCGGCCTTCCTTGAACCTTCTCATAAATAGAAGTTCATTATCTCTCCGTGCAATAGCACTTACCCGATCAAATCGTGTATCTCCGCTAAGTGTAATTTGATCAACACCAATTTTTTTCAAAAGAGTAATAGATCGTTCATCCTGAACAAAGAAATGATCGACCCGTTTCAGTGCCGTTTTCATCATCCCACCATACCACTTGAAATAAATCTGATCAGTTTTAAAACGGGCAGAAATTAGAAAGAGTGGGATATGCCGATTTTCAATTTCTTTGAAGAAATTCGGCCAAACCTCATATTTGATAAAGAGGGCTATTCGAGGGTTAACTAGGTCCAAAAACCGTTTAGAGTTCGATGACGTATCCAGGGGTAGGTAACTAACAATATCTGCCAGACTGCTATCCTTCTTAACCTCGTATCCGGATGGCGAAAAGAAAGTCAGTAATACTTGATATCCCGAATATTCATTTTTTAATTGTGACAAGAGAGGAAGACCCTGTTCATATTCTCCCAGGGAAGCCGTATGCATCCAAATCACAGGTTTAGCCGGATCCAGTGAATTTTGAAGAGTTTCAAAAAGGCCATTTTGGCCTTTCATAAATTGCCTGATCTTTACATTAAATAGAGCAGCAACTCTTATAAAAACAGTGCTGATCTGGATGCCGATTTTATAGAAAAATAACACTGCCTGCTTTGGTTTCGAGCTAAATTACACTTCTTTAAACAAATGATTGTTGAGGGGGGGCTTTTTTTGTAATATTGTTCAATAAGCTTGTTATATGCGGAAAATTCAAATGGTAGACCTTATCCGTCAGTATGAGGATATCAAGGAGGAGGTTAATGCATCCATAGATACTATCCTGCAATCAGCTACCTTCATCAATGGGCCGAAAGTCCATGAATTTCAGGCTTCACTTGAACAGTATTTAGGAGTAAAACACGTGATCCCATGTGCTAATGGCACAGATGCTCTACAAATTGCCATGATGGGATTGAATTTACAGCCAGGTGATGAAGTGATCACGGCTGATTTCACTTTTGCAGCAACAGTAGAGGTCATAGGACTTTTGAAACTGACACCGGTTTTAGTAGACGTAGAGGAAGATACATTCAACATCGATCCGGATGCAATTGAGCGGGCTATCACTCCAAAAACGAAGGCAATTGTACCTGTCCATCTCTTTGGTCAGTGTGCGAATATGGAGCGAATCATGGAAATTGCTAAAAAGTATAATTTGTATGTCATTGAAGACAATGCACAAGCTATAGGTGCGACATATACATTTGCCAATGGGGAAAAGAAGAAAGCAGGTACCATAGGTCATGTGGGTTCCACCTCATTTTTCCCATCCAAAAATTTAGGTTGTTATGGAGATGGTGGAGCATTGTTCACTGATAATGATGAGTTGGCCCATTATATAAGAGGGATCGTTAATCACGGAATGTACAGACGCTATTACCACGACGTGATCGGTGTTAATTCAAGGTTGGATTCCCTCCAGGCTGCGGTTCTTCAAGCCAAATTGCCTCATTTGGATTCCTATTGTGATAATAGGCGTCAAGCTGCACTATTTTACTCAGAAAAATTTAAAGGGATCGAAGCTATAGTCGTCCCAAAAATGGTCAGTGGTTGTGAAGAAGTTTGCGATTCGTGTGATTGTCATGTCTTTCATCAATATACACTAAGAATTACCAATGGCAACCGCGATGATCTAGCTGCACATTTGAAAGAAAATGACATTCCTTTCGGTATTTACTATCCTGTACCCCTTCATCGTCAAAAGGCTTATTTAGATGAACGATACAAGGAAGCGGATTTTCCGGTAACGAACAGATTAGTTGAAGAAGTTATCTCTTTACCCATGCATACCGAATTGGATGAGGAGCAATTGATTTTTATATCTGATACCCTTAGAAACTTTTTAACATAACAAATGAAAATTTTAGTTACGGGAGGACTCGGCTATATAGGTTCTCATACAACCGTAGAGCTACAGCAAGCAGGTTTTGAAGTAGTCATAATTGATGACTGTTCCAATGCTTCTGAAGAAGTACTGAAGGGAATTGAATCTATAACCGGAAAGGAACCCCTTTTTTACAAAATGGACCTAAGAGAAAAAGATAAGGTGGGTTCATTTTTTAATGAGCATTCTGATCTGACAGGAGTAATCCATTTTGCCGCTTCTAAGGCCGTTGGTGAGAGCGTTGAGAAACCATTGCTTTATTACGAAAACAATTTGGGGACCCTAGTTTATATTCTTCAGTTCCTTTCGGGCTTAAATAAGCAGAACTTCATTTTTAGTAGTTCTTGCACGGTATACGGCCAGGCAGATGTGCTGCCCATTACAGAACATTCTAAAGTGAAGCCTGCTGAATCGCCCTATGGGAATACCAAGCAAATTGGTGAGGAGATCATACGAGATTCATGTCGGATTGCTCCAGACCTGCATGCCATATCCCTTCGATACTTTAACCCCATTGGAGCACATCCCAGTATCAATTTGGGAGAATTACCTTTAGGTGTTCCCGCCAATCTGGTACCTTTTATCACACAAACTGCTGCTGGTATAAGGGAAGAACTCTCTGTCTTTGGAAATGACTATCCTACTTCGGATGGAACTTGCATAAGAGATTATATACATGTCGTAGATTTAGCCAAGGCGCATGTTGTTGCTTTGCAAAGATTGATCGAATCAAAACAAAAAGAGAATTACGAAGTATTTAATATCGGAACAGGTGCCGGAAATTCTGTTTTGGAAGTAATTCAAAGTTTTGAACGTGTTTCAGGACAAAAATTAAAATACAATATTATCGATAGAAGACCGGGCGATGTGATAAGTGCTTATGCCGATACAACTAAGGCAAATGAAGTGCTGGGTTGGAAAGCTGAAATGAACCTGGATGAAGCCATGCGGGATGCCTGGAAATGGGAACAAAAGATCAGAAATATATAAACCATAACAAATGAGATTAATACTTATAACGCTTTGTGCCCTTTGCATGATTACGCTGAACGCTCAGGAGACATACTTGCACTGTGGAACCATCCTGGATGTCGAATCCGGAAAGATATTGAATCAGAAAACCATAATAATTAGTGGTAAAACCATTACCGCAATTCAGGACGGCTTTGTGGAGGCAGGTGAGGGGGCAACTGTAGTCGATCTGAAGGACAAGACCATACTCCCGGGATTTATCGATATGCATGTCCATATTGAAGGGCAATCCAGTCCGACCAGATATATAGAATCGTTTACATTGAATGAAGCAGATGTAGCCCTGCGTTCAACCATTTATGCGGAGAAAACATTACTTGCTGGTTTTACTACGGTACGAGATCTTGGAGGAAGCGGAGTGAATATTGCACTGCGTAATGCTATTAACAAAGGCTACGTAAAAGGGCCGCGAATTTTTACTGCTGGCAAATCCCTAGCCACAACAGGCGGTCATGCCGACCCAACTAACGGATATAAAAAGGTATGGATGGGTGATCCGGGCCCAAAAGAGGGCGTGGTAAATTCTCCTGAAGATGGTAAGAAGGCAGTGCGACAACGTTATAAAGATGGATCGGATTGTATAAAGATCACGGCAACAGGCGGTGTATTGAGTGTGGCAAAAAGTGGAAGAAATCCTCAATTCACGATCGAAGAAATTAAAGCTATTACAGATACTGCCAAAGATTATGGTATGCTGACTGCAGCGCATGCGCATGGAGACGAGGGAATGCAACGGGCTGTGAAAGGTGGCATTAAAACGATTGAGCACGGAACCTTTATGAGTGAAGAGACCATGGATCTTATGAAACAGAATGACACTTATATGGTCCCTACTATTTCTGCAGGAAAAAAAGTAGCTGAAAACGCAAAAAAGCCAGGGTATTTTCCTGAGGTTGTTGCCAAAAAAGCACGGGAAATAGGACCGATCATACAGGATACATTTGCTAAAGCGTACAAAAGAGGCGTACCTATTGCATTTGGTACAGATGCCGGTGTATTTCCACATGGCGAAAACGCAGATGAATTTGGCTATATGGTAGAAGCAGGAATGCCGGCGATCGAAGCTTTGCGCTCGGCGACCATGACCAATGCAATGTTGTTAGGTATGGATGGCAATCTTGGTCAGATAAAAGAAGGGTTCCTGGCCGATATTGTTGCAGTCAAAGGAAATCCACTAGCAAGCATAGATGTTCTGAAGGATGTAGACTTCGTCATGAAGGAAGGTGTTATTTATAAGAAGTAATTAATTTAATAGGGGAATGAGCAAGGTCCCGCAATTCTCCAATTGTCTTTCGCTGTTACAATATGCAGCGTCAGTTCAGTTGTACTCCAAATTGATCAGGCAGATCAATAAGGATTTTCATATGGCTTATTTTCCGCTGGAGGCACATTTGCATATAGATCCGGAGGATTTTTTTGCCTTGCTCAAAGAAAAGATCTACTTCCTTTTATTAGAAAGGTTTTCGGATTTTTTAAATCTGATGTATATCATAGACATACCCGAGTATTCCTATCGCAATATCAAGGAGAACGATGCAGTGGAAATTGCAGAGCATATTGCTTTCATGGTTCTAAAACGCGAATGGCAAAAAGTCTGGCTTAAGACTAACTACAAGCCCTAAAAATAAACGCGTACAAAGGGAGACCATGGATCTGCATAGATGCTGCGCCCATCGTCGTAAAGGATGTCATAGCGTACCCCGAATACAAAATTCCTAGAGCCATAGCCAACACCTAAATGCAATGCCGGAAGCCAATAGTTATCATCTGCATTTAGAATATTATCGAAGTTTCTGTTGATACGCATCTGGTCAAATTCTGCCGATAATTGAATTTGGGGAATGGGGTTTATAAAATTCAAAAAACTGAACCCATATGCAGTGAGCTCATCGTCGTTGAATTTGGAATAATTGAAGTTGAGACCGGCTCCAACAGAATAGATATCGCTCGCCCTGTAAATCGCAGAAGGATACAAACCAATATTAAATGCATTATTGCCAAAATTTAATCCAATCCCTCCACCAAAATTGACCCGCTGCCAGAAATCTGAATTAGCTTGATTTTGAGCTACTCCTAAAAATGGCATTATCATTACTATGATCAGGAGCCTGAACTTTCGGTTAATAGCTTCCATATACCTGCATTATTGGGTTATTTTCTCTCTTCAAAGATACTTCGAATAAGTAATTTATTATTGTATTTTTGACGAATATTCCGAGTGAATTTAAACGGATTAAATGGATAAATATTCATTTCTTAATACGGCCCACACGGCCTATTTCTCCTCACTTTACGACCAGTACCTTACGGACCCTGACAGTGTAGAGCCAAGTTGGCGTGCTTTTTTCCAAGGATTTGATTTTGGTATAGAAAGCGCAATTGAAGAGGTAGCCGAACAAATGGTTGCCGGGTCTTCAGATTCTGCCATTGCCCAACTCGGAGTTCCAGAAGCCGTACACAAGGAATTTCAGGTGGTTCGTCTAATCAATGGATACCGCAGCAGGGGTCATTTGTTCACCAAGACAAATCCGGTTCGCGAACGACGTAAATACACTCCTACGCTGGACATTGAGAATTTCGGCTTAACGGATGCCGATCTTGACACTACATTTAGCGCCGGTGAGATCATCGGTATTGGCCCTAAAACACTACGACAGATCTTAGTACACTTACAAAATATTTATTGTGATGCCATAGGGGTAGAATACATGTACATTCGCAACCCGGAACGGGTCCAGTATATTCAGGACTGGCTCAATGTAAATGACAATCACCCACTGTTCAGCGTGGATGAGAAAAAGCATGTCCTTCAGAAATTAAACGAGGCGGTGACCTTCGAGACCTTCCTACACACAAAGTATGTGGGACAGAAGCGATTCTCTTTGGAAGGTAACGAATCCCTTATCCCTGCTATTGATGCCGTGGTGGAACGCGCTTCAGCCCTGGGTGTTGAGCAATTTGTTATGGGAATGGCGCACAGGGGCCGACTGAATGTTCTGACCAATATCTTCGGAAAATCGGCCAAGGATATTTTCAGTGAATTTGATGGCAAGGACTACGAGCAGGAGATCTTCGATGGCGATGTGAAGTACCATTTAGGGTGGACTTCTACCCGTGTTACGGATAACGGTAATAAGATCAATATGAACATCGCACCTAACCCTTCTCACCTTGAGGCTGTAGGTTCGGTTGTAGCCGGGATCAGCAGAGCCAAACAAGACACCCATTACCCTGACGATTATTCAAAGGTCCTACCCATTATCGTGCATGGCGATGCAGCCATTGCCGGTCAGGGCATAGCGTACGAAGTCGTACAGATGGCGGGTCTTGATGGCTATCGTACCAATGGTACGGTGCATATCGTGGTCAACAACCAGATCGGTTTTACCACCAACTACCTCGATGGCAGGACGTCAACCTATTGCACAGATGTAGGCAAGGTTACCTTGTGTCCGGTCTTGCACATCAATGCTGATGATGTCGAAGCTGTTGTACATGCCTCATTATTTGCCCTGGAATACAGGATGCGTTTTAAGACGGACGTGTTCCTGGATCTATTAGGGTATCGAAAATATGGACATAATGAAGGAGACGAGCCCCGGTTTACCCAGCCGATTCTCTATAAAGCCATCGCAAAGCATAAAAATCCACGGGACATCTATGCAGAACGGCTCATCAGGGAAGGTGTCATCAATGCGGATTATGTCAAAACATTAGAGACTGAATACAAAGCGAGCCTGGAAGAAGAACTTATGGATTCCCGCAAGGAAGAGAAAACGATCATCACGCCATTTATGGCAGATGAATGGAGTGGATTTAAAAACGTTCGGGAATGGGAGATGATGGATCCGGTGAAGACTGGCTATGCGGAAAAAGACCTCAATCGAATTGCAAAAGCCATTACCGAACTTCCCTCTGACAAGAAATTCATACGGAAGATCGAGCGGTTGATCGGTGGGCGAAAAAAGATGTACTTTGAAACCCAGGAGCTGGACTGGGCCATGGGTGAGCTACTTGCATATGGTAGTTTGCTGGACGAAGGTTTCGATGTCCGGATATCGGGTCAGGATGTCGAGCGTGGTACCTTTTCTCACCGGCATTCAGTGATCAAAGTTGAAGATAGCGAAGAGGAAGTCATTCTATTACAGAGCGTATCGGATAAACAAGGATCGTTTCAGATCTACAACTCGCTATTATCGGAATATGGTGTCGTGGGATTCGATTATGGTTATGCCATGGCCAGCCCTAACACCCTCACGATCTGGGAGGCTCAATTCGGGGATTTTAGTAACGGAGCACAAATCATGATCGACCAATATATCTCCGCCGCTGAAGACAAATGGAAAACTCAGAACGGTCTTGTTATGCTCTTACCCCATGGGTATGAAGGGCAGGGGGCGGAACATTCCTCGGCGCGAATGGAACGTTATCTGCAATTATGTGCAAGAGATAATATGTTCGTAGTGGATTGTACAACTCCGGCAAATTTCTTCCACGTCCTGCGCAGACAGATGAAAGTGAATTACCGTAAACCATTGATCGTCTTTTCTCCCAAGAGTTTACTACGACATCCCCGGGCAATCTCTACCGTCGATGAGTTGATTTCTGGGCATTTCCAGGAAGTGATCGATGACAATGCTGCGGATGTCAAAAAAGTTCAGACATTAGTATTCTGTACAGGTAAATTTTACTACGACTTGTTGGCACATCGGGAAGAACAGGGTCGGGATGACGTTGCTTTGGTACGGGTTGAACAATTATTTCCGCTTCCCTCAGAGCATCTCAAAGCCATCCTCACGAAATATAGCCAGGCCAAGGACATCGTGTGGGCTCAGGAAGAACCACGAAATATGGGCGCATGGAGCCATATCTTAATGCACTTCGAACCGGCTCGCAATTTCCGTGTCGCTTCCAGAAGGATTTATGCCTCGCCTGCAGCAGGGAGCGGCGTACGTTCTAAGATCAGGCACGAACAGATCATCGATTACGTATTTGACAAAAACAAGGATAATATGACACGTAAGCTCCCAAAAGGGGCATCAAAACCTAAACGCTAAAACATGATTTTAGAAATGAAAGTTCCTTCCCCCGGGGAGTCGATCACTGAAGTCGAGATCGCAGAATGGCTCGTAAAAGATGGGGATTATGTAGAAAAGGACCAAGCCATCGCTGAGGTAGATTCGGATAAAGCTACCCTCGAATTACCAGCGGAGGATAGCGGGACCATTACCTTGAAGGCCGAAGAAGGAGATGCAGTAGCTGTCGGTGAGGTCGTATGCCTGATCGATACCAGTGCCCCAAAGCCCGAAGGGAGTTCAGCTGCAAAAGAAGAATCAAAAGTAGTTGAGAGTGTAACTGCACCTCAGGAAACACAGCAAGCAGCTTCTTCAAATGGGATTACATATGCCACAGGATCAGCATCGCCGGCTGCCAGAAAGATCATGGACGAAAAAGGGATCGCACCAGAGGCCGTTACTGGTACGGGAAGAGATGGAAGGATCACAAAGGAGGATGCCGTCAAAGCGGTACCATCCATGGGAAGTGCAATAGGCGGAAATCGCGGAGAAACCCGGACGAAACTTTCCATGTTGAGAAGAAAGGTGGCGGAGCGACTCGTTTCTGTTAAGAATGAAACGGCCATGCTAACTACTTTTAACGAAGTGGATATGACGCCAATTTTTGAAATCCGTAAACAATACAAGGAGAAGTTCAAGGAGAAACATGGAGTGAGTCTCGGATTCATGTCATTTTTCACAAAAGCAGTTACTCGTGCCTTGAAAATGTACCCGTCTGTGAATTCTATGTTAGACGGAAAGGAAATGATCACTTTTGACTTTTGTGATATTAGCATTGCCGTGTCCGGTCCTAAAGGATTAATGGTTCCTGTGATCCGCAATGCAGAAGAACTCAGTTTTAAAGGGATCGAAGAAGAAGTGAAACGATTGGCAATTCGCGCTCGCGATGGTCAGATAACTGTAGATGAAATGACTGGGGGTACCTTTACAATTACTAATGGAGGCGTATTTGGATCCATGTTATCTACACCTATCATTAACCCGCCTCAAAGTGCTATTTTGGGGATGCACAATATCGTAGAAAGACCGATCGCAAAAGATGGGAAAGTAGTGATCGCCCCAATTATGTTCGTGGCACTCTCTTATGATCATCGGATCATTGACGGGAAAGAATCAGTAGGATTTCTTGTAACCGTAAAAGAGGCTCTAGAAGACCCTGAACAACATCTGATGGATAATGATATGAAGAAAGCGCTGGAAATGTAATTTTCTCAGTGCATTATTCGCAACCCAGATCTATTTTCGACTGTGCATCGGCATTGGGAAAACAATTCCCCATTGGTGTAGCTTCCGGCACATACCTATTTAAATTCGGATCATGAAGGGCATTTTCTATGAACAATGTTAACTGATCAATTTCTTCCTCGCTTAAATTCAAGGGCGTAAATAAGGATGACAGTTGATCGGATGGCACTTCAGTATTTTGTGCTGTGCCGGCATTCTTATATTCTATCACCTCTCTTACTGAAGTAAAACTACTGCCATGCCCCAAAAATGACACATCCCTTAAATTATACAAAGGGGGTGTTTTGAACTTAAAATCATCAGCGGCATTATTGGTGAAACCACCTCTACCTTTTTTAGTAGCCTCATCTACCTGGCCTATTACCCGGTTACCACTTAAGTCATTCATTCCAAGGGCATGGAAATCCATTCCATTCATTCCCGGACCGGAATGACATTGATAACACTGTGCTTTCCCGTAAAAAAGAAATGCGCCTTTAAATTCTTCTTCGGTCATTGTATGCGATTCACCTCGAAGCATTTTTTGGAAAGGCGCTTCTGTGGCCAAAACAGTTCGTACGAAAGCGGCTATACTAAGTCCTGCATTCAATCGCGAATAACGATCACTTTCAGGCGAATCAGGAAAAGCTTGGTCGAATAATTGTTTATAAGGACCATTCTTGATCATTGCCGTATCAATGACCATCCTGTGAACTCCGAGTCCGGCGATCGCCTGGGTTTCCAAACCATCAAACCCTAAATGATTGGTGGCTTTTGGAGTACCTTCTGTCCAATGGGCCTCCGTACCTGTATTCAAACCATTTGCTCCAAACTGACCATTCCACAGAACAACTTGCTGGAAAGCTGCATTTAGGATCGTTGGAACTCTAATAGGCTGAACATCAACAGAATCAGGATGATATTCCGGATTCATGATCCGATTTTCTCCTCTAAATCCAAAGCCCAGCCCCCCTTCAGCCATGCCTTGCTGCATTCCACTTTGGAAGGCTGATGCCGCTATATGACAACTTGAGCAAGAATAAGTTCCCCTGCCAATCTCGCTTTTTGGATTTAAGGCCAAACCTGTCTCGTGAAAGAGAAGCTTGCCCAAGATTATTTTATCAGAAGATAATTCGTTCCTGAAATCTGCTGGGATCTTGGATAATTCCTGCTCTCCTGGTAAGACCAGGGACTCTGTATTTCCAATAAGATCAGTAATCCGCTCTTTAAATAATTGTTCCTGATCCGCTAAGGGTGGGGATAAGAGTTCGTCGTCAACACAGCCTAACAAAATCAGACAAGACAGGACAACAATTCCTCTATGAAGTAGTATTCTCATCGGTTGGCCATTAATTCATTTAATGACCATTGAAATTACACTACCTTGAATTTACTTCTAAAAAAAATATGTGTTTGGCCGAAATCTACGTTGAACTACCTTTTTTTGCGCACGTACAGGGTAGTTGTATTGTAATCGATCACCCCCTTTGCTTTTTTGAGCACATCTGCACCAATGATACCGTCAACAGGACTGGAATCATGTAATTCAAGGGCAGTATTTACATGCGATAGATCAAAGAGAACGATCTTCTGCTTTTTTGTCTTCCAGGCACTAATGGTCAATGAATTTTTACTTGACACGAATGTGTCCATTTCAGTAGCACCTGCGCCGGCGGCTTTTACATCCGACTCAGTAAACTCCAGATGAAACTTTTCTCCTTTGTCAACCCCGACACAGGTATTAGAAGCTCCTGTGTCTAGTATAAATATTCCTTTTACCCCATTAAGTTCAGCCTCGATCTCAAGGTGATTAGTTTTGGTCAATGTTAGCTTGGTAGCTGTATATGATTTTTTCTTTAATAGTTTTTTAAGCTTGACCATTACTAATGATTTTGGCGAAGATAGTCCTATTTTTGCTGCATGCAGATCACTGATACGCACAACCACTTATACGTAGAAGCCTTTGATGATGACCGATCCGAAGTCGTCCAAAGGGCAATTGACAAAGGCGTCGACCGATTTTTTCTACCTGCCATTGATTCTACTTACACAGATTCTATGTTGTCACTACAAAGGGAATACCCCGATCATATTTACCTCATGGCCGGACTACATCCTACACATGTCAAAGAGAATATGGAAGAGGAATTAGCCCATGTTGCTCAAAATCTAAAACGATATAAATATTTTGCTATTGGTGAAATAGGGATCGATTTATATTGGGACGATTCCTTTATTAAAGAGCAACGTTTGGCTTTTAAAAGACAGATCCAAATGGCTAAGGAATACGAACTGCCGATCGTCATACATTCCAGGGATTCTTTTGACGAGATCATTCCAATATTACAGGAAGAAGAAGATGAAAAATTGAGAGGTATATTTCACTGTTTTACCGGCAACTATGGGCAGGCCCAAACGGCAATCGGACTCAATATGATGCTAGGTATTGGAGGAGTTGTTACTTTCAAAAATGGGGGATTGGATAAATTTCTTGGGCAGATAGATCTCAAACATATCGTCCTTGAAACAGATGCACCCTATCTGGCTCCAACACCCTATAGAGGAAAGCGAAATGAACCGGCTTATTTGGCTGAAATATTGCAGAAAATGAGTGAGATCTACAACATTCCTGATGAAGAGATCGCAGCACGGACAACAGAAAATTCTAAACGTATATTTGGGATATGAAGAGTCAGCGAAAGATCATGATGATCTATACCGGGGGAACCATTGGAATGGTGAAGGATTTTAGTACCGGAACCCTAAAGACCTTTAATTTTGAGAAGCTCGTAGAGCACATTCCTGAATTGCACCATCTTGGCTGTAGCATTGACAGCATTTCATTTAAACAGCCCATAGATTCTTCCAATATGAATACAGAACATTGGAAGAGCATTGCTTCTAGTATTGAGGAAAACTACGACGAGTACGATGGATTTGTAATACTTCACGGAAGTGATACGATGAGCTATACGGCTTCGGCGCTTAGTTTTATGTTGGAAAATCTTAGTAAACCGGTCATTTTTACCGGATCGCAACTACCTATTGGCGATTTGCGCACAGATGCTAAGGAGAATCTGATCACTTCAGTTCAGCTAGCTGCCCTGCACACTAAAGGTGTGCCTGTGATTCGAGAAGTTGGCTTGTATTTCGAATATAAATTGTACCGGGCAAATCGGACAACTAAGATTAACGCCGAACATTTTGAAGCATTTTCTTCAATGAATTATCCGCCTCTTGCAGAATCCGGTGTGCATTTAAAAGTGTTTGAAGAGAATTTAATACCAGCTACTAAAGCTCCTTTTCTAGTACACACGATACTTGATAGTCGAGTAACGATCCTCAAGATCTTTCCGGGGATGCATCCTTCGGTTGTAAAAGGTATCCTGGAGTTGCCTGATCTAAAAGGAATTATATTAGAAACATTCGGGGCAGGGAATGCACCAACGGAATCCTGGTTATTGGAGGCCTTGCAGGCAGCAATAAACAAGGGGATTCACATAGTTAACGTAACACAGTGCTCAGGAGGTAGTGTTTTAATGGGAAGATATGAGACCAGTGATTCCTTGCTTAAGATGCCTTTGATAAATGGAAGAGACATCACTACAGAAGCAGCGATCACAAAACTGATGTATCTCTTAGGAAAGGGTGAAGAAGCGTCTAATTTTAAATTGAATTTTGAAACTCCTATTCGCGGTGAAATGGCCTTATTTTAGGAGATAATATTTCATCGTATCATATATTTTTTGTTTCTTGCTCAGCCCGATATTCGGTAATAGAGAGGTGGCCGAGTGGTCGAAGGCGCACGCCTGGAAAGTGTGTATACGCCAAAAGCGTATCGAGGGTTCGAATCCCTTCCTCTCTGCGATTATTAAAAATTTTCTAATTGCTATTTTTTTATATCTTTAGAATCTATTACTAACTAAAAAATAAAGTCTGAACGTGATGAAAAAATTAAACTCCAACCTAGCCACTGCTGGGATTTTTGTTCTTGGTACAGGTGTAGCCAGTGCCATGACGAACGCTTCTAGCATGGCCACTACTGCTGCCCTTATGCTTCAAGATGAAGCTGCTGCCGAAAGCAGTAAGGGTTTTACCCAAGTGCTTAAAGAACAATTCATTCAAGGGGGTGCAGGATTCATGGGGATCGTACTATTATGTTTGATCCTTGGATTAGCTGTAGCCATTGAGCGAATTATTTACCTTAATATGGCAAGCACCAATACGTCTAAATTGAAGCAACAAGTTGAAGATGCACTTGCCTCTGGTGGTGTGGAAGCGGCAAAAGAAGTTTGTCGAAATACTAAAGGCCCAGTTGCGTCTATTTATTATCAAGGTTTGGATAGAGCCGGAGAAAGTGTAGAATCTGCTGAGAAAGCGGTTGTTGCATATGGTGGCGTTCAAATGGGTCAACTTGAAAAAAATGTATCCTGGCTATCTCTCTTTATCGCCATTGCTCCCATGCTTGGGTTCATGGGAACGGTAATTGGTATGATCCAGGCCTTCCAGAAAATTAGTGCTGTAGGTAACTTGAGTGCCTCATTAATTGCCGGAGATATTCAGGTAGCACTTTTGACAACAGTATTCGGTTTGATCACGGCTATTATCTTACAAATATTCTATAACTATATTATTGCGAAGATCGATAGTATCGTAAATGATATGGAAGATTCTTCTATCTCTTTGATAGATATGCTGGTAGACCACAAAAAATAAGTTCAACTCTTAAACCACAGTTATGAACAGAATAGTAAAAATCGTTCTCGCGGTTGTTGGAGTTGTTGCGGCTATAATGTGGTATCAACTTCCCAGTAGGGATGTACCGGTGGCTGAAGCTGCTCAAAGCGGGCCTATGAACATTATGTTCACGCTCACGTATGCTTTACTTGCAGTTGCCGTTTTAGCCAGCTTGTTCTTTACATTAAAGAACCTCTTTGCGAATCCAAAAAGCCTTAAAAAGAGCTTGTTGGTAATTGGCGCATTTCTTGCAGTAGTTTTATTATCCTACCTTATCTCAAGTGGGTCTGATGTAAGTATTGAAGAAATGGCTAGCCGAGGTGTTGCCACCACTGAAAGCACAATTAAAAACATTGGCACTGGACTCAATCTTTTCTTCCTATTGGTCGTTATCGCAATTGGATCAATGGCCTGGGGCGGATTACGCAAGATGACTAACAAGTAAAATAAAGAATTATGCCTAGACGAGGAGGACCACCGGAAGTGAATGCAGGATCCATGGCAGATATCGCCTTTCTCCTGTTGATCTTTTTCCTGGTGACCACAACAATCGAAACGGATGCCGGACTGGATAGGATGCTACCTCCGCTTGAACCACCAGAAACAGATGTGGTGATCAAGCAGAAGAACATCTTTACAGTGAATATTAACAAGAATGGACAATTACTTGTCGAAGAAGAATTAACCCAGTTAACGGATCTTCGGGCAAAAGCAATGGCATTTTTGGATAATGGAGGATCACCTTCGGGAACTCCCGATTACTGTAACTATTGTAAGGGGAGGAGAGATGCTTCTTCTTCTGATAGTCCAACTAAAGCAATTATTTCCTTAAAGAATGATCGCGAAACAAAGTATGGGACCTATATAACCGTTCAAAATGAGTTAGTGGGCGCATACAATGATCTTCGAAACAGGGAAGCACAACGATTGTACGGTAGGGATTTTACTGAAATGGAAGGACAATTTCTAAATCCGGAAACACCTTCACGGATTCGAGATGAACTGAAGGACAAAGTGAAAAGAGTTCAGGAATTGTTTCCACAGAAATTGTCGGAAGCCCAAACATCAACGGCCAATTAGGCTAAGAAACGAATCACAAACATGGGAAAATTTAATAAAAAGAAAGACGGAGATTTACCTGCTGTTTCGACAGCCTCTCTACCGGACATTGTTTTCATGCTGTTGTTCTTTTTTATGACGGTAACGACAATGAAGGATAGTTCCTTAATGGTTCAAAATACCTTACCAAATGCAAGTGAAGTGAAGAAACTGGAGAAAAAAGATCGGGTATTATACCTCTATATAGGAAAACCTACAACTCAATACCAAAAAGTGTTTGGTACTGAGCCTAAAATACAACTTAACGATAAGTTTGCCAGCGTTAGCGAAGTAGGACCTTTTATTCTACAGGAACGCGCTAAAAAACCTCAGGAGTTGCAAAATGTACTAACGACTGCTTTAAAAGTTGATAAAGGTGCAAATATGGGCTTGATATCTGATATTAAACAAGAATTACGAAAAGTAAATGCTTTAAAAATAAATTATACTACCTATGAAGGAGATGCGTTCAGAAACCTTCAGTAGGTAATATACTTTTAATCGTATTTTAAAAGCTTCAAAGATTTCTTTGAAGCTTTTTTATTTACTTTTAACTATACCTTTACCTATCATGAAACCTTGGTTGGGATTACTGTGTTTCACCTTTTGCAGTCTGATTTACGGGCAGGAACCTGCGATGGAGGATAGTGATTATCTTGAGGATCAGTTTTATTTCGGGCTTACGTACAATGCACTTCTGGAAAAACCAGATGCCATAAAACAACAGAATCTTTCCTATGGTATTCAAACAGGCTTTATTAAGGATATTCCTCTGAATAGTTCCCGCACCTTTGCGTTGGGCCTGGGTGTTGGATATGCTACTAATTCTTACTACAGCAACCTATTGGTATCAAATGAAAATACGGGCATAAGGTATGAAGACTCACTGGCAGAAATAGAAGGCGTAAAGCGTAATAAATTAGAAACTCATACGGTTGAAATTCCGATAGAACTTAGATTGCGGAATTCCACCCCGACAGAATTTAAATTCTGGAGGTTCTACCCTGGAATAAAACTAGGGTATGTCTTTAGTGGCAGATCCAAGCTGGTCACCCAAGACGAGAAAGTTTCGTTCAGTAATGATGATCTTCGAAGCTTTCAATATGGTGCGATGCTCAATTTTGGCTACAATACCTTCAACCTGCATCTGTATTATGGCTTGAATGCCCTGTTTAATGACGATGTTACTTTAAGCGATGGGAATACATTGACCATGAAACCCCTTCGATTGGGGATCATATTTTATATTCTATAACCAGAATGTTACAGTAAGGAGCTGTGAAATGGTCCCGATAAACAGCCCTATCAATACTTCCATACGGGAATGCGCTCTTAGGTATAAACGAGCGGTGGCTACCAAACCGGTAATTAATACAATCCCGCTTAGAGCTATAGTAATATTGATCTCAAAATGAATACTCAAACAGATCAGAAACATCAGTAAACATCCTAACCCCAACATATGTAGGCTGATCTTATAATTCATTAGTAGCAGTAAAAAGGCACTGAGGTTGGCGATAACCAGACCCACAAAATAGAAGTAGATCTCAGCTGTGTAATTATTGGGAATAACTTGATATAAAATCATTAGCAATAGAACCAGGTGGATTAACATCGGAAGCATCCTTTCCTTTATAGTGGGTAATCCAAATGAGTGCACAATCCCAATATTTCTCAGGATAAAAAAACTTAGAATGGGTATGATCACCGTTAATATAAAAATGGGTAAAATATTGCCGCCTTGAAATTCAAGCGGACTATACTTTGGGGTAATCATAAAGTAAGCTATGACACCGGCAACGGGAATTAATATTGGGTGGAAGAGATACGATAGGATTTGAAAAAATAGCCGCATCAGATCTGCTTGCGTAAACGGGCGACGGGAATACCCAACTGTTCGCGATACTTAGCTACTGTCCTTCTGGCAATAGGATATCCTTTTTCTTTAAGAATCGCAGCTAATTTATCGTCAGTGAGGGGTTTCTTCTTTTCTTCTTCCCGAATTACCTGCTCAAGGATCTTTTTGATCTCTCTTGTAGAAACATCCTCTCCCTGTACATTTTTCATCGCCTCAGAAAAGAAGACTTTAATGAGTTTTGTGCCATAAGGCGTATCCACATATTTACTATTAGCCACACGGCTGACTGTTGAAACGTCCATATCAATGGTATCTGCAATATCTTTCAAGATCATTGGGCGGAGTTTTCTTTCATCACCAGTCAAGAAGTACTCCTTCTGATATTGCATAATGGCATTCATCGTAATAAACAGTGTTTGCTGTCTTTGCCTGATGGCATCGATAAACCATTTGGCGGCATCTAATTTCTGCTTGATGAACATTACCGCATCTTTTTGCGATTTAGATTTATCCTTGGATTGTTTATAGCCTGCCAGCATGTTGCTATATTCCCTGGAAACATGAAGTTCAGGTGCATTCCTCCCGTTAAGCGAAAGCTCTAATTCTCCTTCCACAATTCGAATAGAAAAGTCAGGAACAATGTGTTCTATGATCTTGTTGCTTCCCGCATAGGAACCCCCAGGTTTCGGGTTTAATTTTTCGATCTCAGAGATAGCTTCTTTCAACTCCTCCTCATTAATATCATGTCGCTGTAATAGCTTCTTATAATGCTTCTTTGTGAATTGATCGAAGGAACGTTCTAATATATCAATAGCTAAATCTGTTGCCGGGTTTATTTCTTTACGCCTTAACTGCAGGATCAGGCATTCGTCCAAACTGCGTGCTCCTACACCCGGAGGATCGAGATTTTGAACGATTTGAAGGACTTCTTCTATCTGCTTTTCCTCAGTGTAGATATTTTGGGTAAAAGCCAGATCGTCCATAATATCCGCAACAGGCCTTCGTATATACCCACTCTCATCAACACTTCCTACCAGAAATTCTGCAATGGCCCACTGGTTGTCGTCGAGCTGAAAGGTATTTAGTTGATTGATCAGGTACTGATTGAAGGAGATCCCAGCAGCATACGGGATCTGTTTTTCTTCGTCATCTGCACTGTAATTGTTTGCCCTTGTTCGGTAATCAGGAACTTCATCGTCACTTAAATACTCATCGATATTAATATCATCTGTGTCGATGGATTCCGTATCAGTATCGCTCTCATAGGTATCCTCAAAAGTGTCATCAAGATCGGAAACCTCTTCCTTACCACTTTCCAGGGCAGGATTCTCTTCCAATTCTTGTTTAAGCCTTTGTTCAAAAGCCTGGGTCGGCAACTGAATCAGCTTCATAAGCTGGATCTGCTGTGGCGAAAGCTTTTGTGATAGTTTAAATTGTAAGTGTTGCTTAAGCATGTTGGGGTGAAAATCTAACGATACCCAAAATTACGGTATTTGAGATTAAAACTCAGCATTCTGAGGTGTTCTGGGAAATGGGATCACATCACGGATGTTTCCCATACCTGTTGCAAACTGGACCAAACGTTCAAATCCGAGTCCAAATCCACTATGAGGGACGGATCCAAATTTTCTAAGATCCAAATACCACCAAAGTTCTTTTTCATCAATATCTAACTCGGCGATCTTCTCCTTGAGGACGTCTAGTCGCTCTTCACGTTGAGAGCCACCTACTATCTCACCGATCCCTGGAAACAAAACATCCATGGCACGTACCGTCTTACCATCTTCGTTGAGCCGCATATAGAATGCTTTGATATTTGCCGGGTAATCATAGAGGATCACGGGACAATTAAAATGCTTTTCAACCAAATAACGTTCGTGTTCACTTTGCAGATCGGCGCCCCATTCGTCTATTGGAAATTGAAAACGCCCTTTCTTATTAGGTTTGCTATTGCGTAAAATATCTATAGCTTCTGTATAGGTAACTCGCTTAAACGCGTTGCTCACAACAAATTGCAATTTCTCCATCAAAGGCATGGCACTGCGCTCTTGCTGTGGCTTTTGTTTCTCCTCATCCAGAAGTCGCTTTTCAAGAAATTCAAGATCTTCCTGGCAGTTATCCAGAAGGTACCGAATAACATGAACAATAAAATCCTCTGCCAAATCCATATTATCGTTCAGATCATAAAAGGCCATTTCCGGTTCAATCATCCAAAATTCGGCCAGGTGTCTGGATGTATTTGAATTTTCTGCGCGAAAAGTTGGTCCGAACGTATAGACATTTCCGAGTCCGAGGGCATAAGCTTCTGCCTCCAATTGACCGGATACAGTAAGGTTAGTCTCTTTCCCAAAGAAATCCTGTTTATAGTCTACTTCTCCGGATTTTGTTAGGGGAGGAGATTTTGGATCTAAGGCAGTCACTCGAAACATTTCGCCAGCCCCTTCAGCATCTGACCCTGTTATTATAGGGGCATGGAAGTAATAAAACCCATTATTTTTAAAATACTGGTGGACAGCAAAAGCTAGTGCAGACCGTACTCTCATCACTGCCGAAAATGTGTTCGTACGTATTCTCAAATGGGCTTGTTCCCGTAAGAATTCCAGACTGTGCTTCTTGGGTTGAATGGGATATTCGTCAGGATCTGCAGGCCCGACTACAACTATTTGATCCACATGGATCTCGACTGCCTGCCCACGTCCCTGGCTTTCAACAAGCATTCCTTGTATTTGAAGCGCAGCCCCAGTGTTTATTTGCTTAAGGATTGAGTCGTCAAAATTTTCAAAATCTACAACACATTGAATATTCTTCAATGTTGAACCATCGTTAAGTGCAACAAAACGATTACTCCTGAACGCCCTAACCCAGCCCTTAACTTCAACTTTTTGGTTAAGGGGAGATTCTTCAATCAGGGTGGAGATCCGATACGATTTCATACCTTTTAAAAATAAAAATTTCAAAGCGCAAAGATACGCCTTTGGAAGAGATTATCAGATTTACCCCGGCCTAAAAGAAATGAGGAATGTCGTATGTCAATTATAGGCTTGTCCCGTCTTCTTTAGGTAGAATATCGATCTGAGGTTCTTTCAATACAGCCTTATTGGCAATACTCGTTTCTAAGGATAGAAGTAGGGAAGGGAGTAAAATAAGATTTGCCAACATGGCAAATAATAAAGTGGCAGACACCAAAGCCCCCAGGGCTACAGTGCCTCCAAAACTCGATATTATAAAAACGGAAAACCCAAAGAAGAGGACAATGGAAGTATAGAACATACTCACTCCGGTTTCCCGTAGGGCTGCGTATACCGATTTCTTAATGCGCCATCTGTTTTCAGTGAGTTCCTGGCGGTATTTAGCCAGAAAATGAATGGTATCATCCACCGATATACCAAAGGCCACGCTAAAGACCAAAATAGTAGAAGGCTTGATTGGAACTCCGGCAAATCCCATTACTCCGGCGGTGACCACCAGTGGCAAAAGGTTGGGAATCAAAGAAATAATAATCATTCTGAAGGACCTGAAGAGGTAGGCCATAAATAATGCGATCAATCCAATGGCCAAAGAGAGGGATAACACTAAATTCTTAACCAGATATTTGGTGCCCTTTAAAAATAAAAGAGCCTTACCCGTTAAATAGACCTGATACCTTTCTGCTGGGAAGATCTTATTGATCTCAGAGAGAAGGTTTTCTTCGATCGCTTCCATACGCTCTGTTTTTACATCTTGCAGGAAGGTCGTAATGCGGGCCGTCTGACCCGTACTATCTGTAAAGTTCTGCAGGAGATCGGCATTGCCGCTGGATTTTCGGGCCATATTCATAATGAAGGTGTTCTCCTGATTGGTGGGAATTTGATAATACTTCGGGATCCCATTGTAAAAGGCCTGCTTGCTGTATTTAACCAAATTCACTACACTGACAGGTGGAGAGAGCTCTTCAGTTTCTAGGATCACTTCGCCTAATTGATCCATTCGTCTCAGCGTAGGCAATTTCATCACGCCATTCTTACGTTTGGTATTCACTACGATTTCAATTGGCATTATCCCGTTGAATTCTTTGTCAAAGAATTCAATATCATCAAAGAAGGCTGCCCCTTTTGGCATATCCTCAATGGGACTTCCGGAAATGCGTATTTGATAGATGCCTATGATACTTACAACCAATAGTAATATGGAGATTACGTATACAGATATTCGTTTTTCCCGAACCACAAACTCCATCCAATTCACAAAAGTGTCTATCCAGCGCTTGTTCAAATGCTTTAAATGCTTCGATTTGGGCAAGGGCATAAAGCTGTAGAGAATAGGAATGATCAGTAGGGATAAGATGAAAATACAAAGAATGTTAATGGCTGCAACCGTACCAAATTCACTTAAAAGCTTACTATCCGTAAAGATAAAAGTTGCGAATCCGGATGCTGTTGTGACATTCGTCATCAGCGTAGCATTACCAATTTTAGAGATCACCCGTTGAAGCGACTTAGCCTGATTTCCATGCTTCTTCACTTCCTGTTGATACTTATTGATCAGGAAGATGCAATTAGGTATTCCAATTACAATGATCAACGGAGGGATAAGTGCTGTTAGGACTGTGATCTCATATTGCAAAAGACCCAATAGCCCAAGTGCCCACATCACGCCAATGATCACCACGATCATAGAGATAAAAGTTGCCCTAAAACTTCGGAAGAAAAAGAAAAAGATCAGCGAAGTAACAAGCAGTGCGGCTCCGATAAATAGACCTATCTCGCTCAGTATGTTCTGAGAATTCATAGTACGGATATATGGCATTCCCGAAACACGCACATCCAGTCCGGTTTCCTGCTCAAAATTATCTACAAGGGTATTCAGGTCTTGCAAGATAAAATCCTTCCGAACCGTAGTATTGATTATATCTTTATCTAAGTAAGCAACTGTTCTGATAGTACCCGTTTCGGCATTAAAAAGCAGATCCTTATAAAACGGCATCTCTTCAAAAAGGTGTTTCATTAAACCATCAACTTCTTCCTGAGAGGAAGGAGGTGATTTTAGAAAAGGAGTCATGACAAACTCTTCTCCTTTCGGATCTTTTTCCAGGGCTTGCAAGTTGTCTATTGAGATAACAAAAGACACCTCTGGGAAGGCTACAAGTTGTTTGCTAAGTGTATTCCAGCGTTCAAAATTGGATAGCTCAAAAAGTGCACTGTCTTTTACGGCAATTACTATTGCGTTACCTTCTTCACCAAACAGGTTGAGAAAATTTTGATATTCCAGATTAAGCGGATGATCATCGGGTAATAAGTTGGCCTCCGAATTAGATAGGCGCATTTTATCCCATTGCAGCGCAAGTAGCACAGTCGCTACCAGGATGCCCAATAATATGGCTATCCTATTTCGCAAAATGATGCGGGAAACGCGTGCCCAAAAAGTGGATGTGAGTTTGGCTACCATAAAGTTCTTGCAGCCGCAAAGGTAGAAAATACAGGGTATTCTTTGTTACAGGAGGCTTTTATTTGTTTGAGTACCTTTAGATGGTCGTGGGGATCGCAGAACATAAGAAGTATCGAAAACGAGCGCGCTTGCTTTACAGGATCCTGATCGTAATTTGCGCAGTGGCCATGATCATTGCCATTTTAATATGGTATTACAATGAAGAAGTTCCTTAGACTTTCATGATCTCCGCTTCCTTGGCTTCCAGTAACGAATCAATTTTATTGGAGAAAGTATCGGTCATTTCTTGAATATCGATCTCTGCATTCTTTTCTCGATCTTCAGAAATGTCTAAGATTTTAATTTCCTTATTTGCTTCCTGCCTGGCACTTCGAACACTGATCTTGGCTTCTTCAGCTTCCGCCCTTGCTTGCTTAACCAAATCAACGCGACGTTCTTCAGTTAAAGGAGGCACATTGATAATGACCATTTCGCCATTGTTCATTGGATTGAAGCCCAGGTTAGCATGCATGATGGCAGTTTCTATTTCCTGGAGTAAGGATTTCTCCCAGGGCTGCACGGAGATGGTACGGGCATCCGGGGTATTGATATTTGAAACTTGAGACAAAGGGGTTTGTGAACCGTAATATTCCACCATTACGGAAGATAGCATAGATGGATTTGCTTTCCCGGCCCTAATTTTGACAAATGCTTTCTCCAGATGATCAATAGCAGCATCCATCCCTTCTCTTGTGGTCTCTAATATAAATTTTACTTCTTCGTCCATGACTCAATATTTATAAGCGGGTATCATAAAGTATACCAAAATATCACAGATTTACAACAGTACCAATATTTTCCCCGGAAATTACTTTGAGCAGATTACCAGGTTTATTCATATCAAATACAACAATTGGTAGCTCATTTTCCTGGCTTAGGGTAAAGGCTGTAGAGTCCATCACCTTAAGTCCCTTTGTCAGAACATCTTTAAAGCTGATGCTATCAAACTTCGTAGCTGTTGCATCTTTCTCCGGATCGCTGGTATAAATTCCATCTACACGGGTACCTTTTAATATTACCTCTGCTTCTATTTCTATCGCTCGAAGCACTGCGGCAGAATCTGTTGTGAAATAAGGATTTCCTGTCCCTCCTCCAAAAATTACGACACGTCCCTTTTCCAAATGACGCATCGCCCGTCTGCGAATAAAGGGCTCTGCCACTTCATTGATCTTAATTGCAGTTTGAAGGCGTGTATCCTGGCCTTTTTCTTCCAGCGCAGATTGCAAAGCGAGACCGTTAATGATGGTTGCCAGCATACCCATATGATCCCCTTGAACCCGGTCTATTCCATTGCTGGACCCGGACAATCCTCTATATATATTTCCTCCGCCGATAACTATGGCCACCTCAATACCTTTTTCAGTAGCAGATTTGATCTCATCGGCATACATGGAAAGTCGATCGGGATCTATGCCATATTGTTTAGCGCCCATAAGGGCTTCACCGCTTAATTTTAATAGAATTCTTTTATAGTGCATGAATTGATACGTCTGGAAGCAAAAATACTAAAATAAATCAGGCCATTCAGGATCAGGGGAATGAGGTTACTGTTATTCTATGTGCATAAAAAAACCCCGCCATTCGGCAGGGTTCAGTTAGATGCTTGGAATGCTTATCCTAATGCTACACGCTCAAAGGCGGTAACTTCAAGATTGTCATCCACAGATTTTATGTATTGATCAACACTTTGTTTGCTATCCTTAATGAAGGCCTGGTTAACCAAGGTGTTGTCTTTGAAGAAACGCTTAAGTTTCCCTTTGGCAATATTATCGAGCATAGCTTCCGGCTTTCCTTCCTGGCGAAGCTGATCCTTAGCGATCTCAATTTCCTTATTGATGGTCTCCTGATCAACTGCCGATTCATTAAGAGCTACTGGATTCATAGCAGCAACTTGCATGGCTACGTCCTTTGCAGCATTAGCAGCGCCTTCTACCGGAGAAGAGAGACCTACCAGGGTCGCGATCTTGTTTCCGGCGTGAATATAGGAACCAACGAAAGGAGCATCGAGTTTTTCAAATGCACCTATCTCGATCTTTTCACCAATAACACCCGTTTGTTGTAGTAGTTTTTCCTGAACAGAAAAACCATCAATGCTCGCTTGTAATAAAGATTCCATTGAATCCTGTTCCAATGCGATCCCGGCCAATTGATTAGCTAAGGAAACGAAGGTATCGTTCTTAGCGACGAAATCTGTTTCACAATTCAGGGAAATAATGATTCCTTTAGTATTGCTGTCATTGACTATAGCGATCGCAGCGCCTTCAGATGAATCCCTGTCGGCACGTTTGGCAGCAACTTTCTGCCCTTTTTTACGTAGTATCTCAATGGCTTTATCGAAGTCTCCTTCGGCTTCCACCAGGGCATTTTTACAATCCATCATTCCAGCCCCTGTGGTTTTTCTTAATTTATTTACCTCTGCAGCAGTGATCTTTGTCATTTCTATTTCTTATTATTCAGTGATCTTACTCTTATTTATTTCTCAACTCCACCTTTGGCGTTGTCTTGCCATTCTTTAAGCTCATCCCATTTACTATCGGCCGCCATTTTGGCTTGCTTTGGCCAGCTTGTCGGGTCTAAATGAGCCATACGAGAACTCGCCTCGGTAAGAATAGTTTTAATAGCCTCTGGTTTGGCTTTAGCCAGATCAGCAAAAGTGGCCACTCCGGCAGCAGTTAATGCTTCCGCCGCTTTAGGCCCAATACCCTCAACCTTAGTTAGGTTATCACTCTCACTTTTTGCGGCTTTTTTGGCCGGTGCTTTTTCCTCTTTTTTAGCGGGAGCCTTCTCTTCTTTCTTAGCTGCTGGCTTTTCTTCAACAACTTCCTCTTTGGCCTTAGGCTCGGGTTTTACCTCTTCTTTAGCAGGAACCTCTTTAGCTTCCGGGGCTACTTTAGCTACCGGAGCCTTTTCTATTGGTGCTTCAGCTTTTTCCTGAGCTTTTGCCTGTTCTGCCATACCTTCAGCCATATCCTTTTCGGCCGACTTGTCTGCTTTACGCTCTGCCAAGCCATCAGCTACAGCATCGGTCACTTCAGACATGATCAATCGGATAGATTTAGACGCATCGTCATTAGAAGGGATCACATAATTTACTGAACGGGGATCACAATTTGTATCCACCATTGCGAAAATGGGAATATTTAATTTTTGTGCCTCTCTAACAGCAATATGTTCCCTCATAACATCTACTACGAAAACAGCACCTGGAAGGCGAGTCATGTCGGCAATAGAACCAAGGTTCTTGTCAAGTTTTGCCCGTAACCGATCTACCTGTAACCGTTCCTTTTTGGAGAGTGTATTAAAGGTTCCATCCTTCTTCATTCGATCGATCGAAGCCATTTTCTTGACGGCTTTTCGGATAGTCACGAAATTGGTCAGCATTCCACCAGGCCATCTTTCTGTGATATAAGGCATATTCACATTGGATACCTTTTCAGAAACAATGTCCTTGGCTTGTTTCTTGGTAGCCACAAAAAGGATTTTTCTGCCAGAAGCTGCAATTTTCTTCAATGCTTCTTTGGCTTCCTCCAATTTGGCGGCTGTCTTGTATAAATTGATTACGTGAATCCCATTGCGCTCCATGTAGATATAAGGAGCCATGTTTGGATTCCACTTACGAGTTAGGTGACCGAAATGTACGCCGGCCTCCAAGAGTTCTTTTACTTCTGCTTTTTTTGCCATTTTAATATAGTTTACGTTCTTACTTTTAGCAACAACACAGTGGTTCTTATCAAATGATAATAGCCTGCATTGTTTAGATGCTAAACTAATTACCCAGTTTCTGAACTATAAGATGCCGGGATTTTATCGGGTTCCGTGATGGAACAATTCAATGAACTTATATAAAGATCCAATTATCGTTTAGAGAACTGGAATTTCTTTCTTGCTTTTTTCTGACCGTATTTTTTACGCTCAACCATTCTGGGATCCCTTGTCAGTAATCCCTCCGGCTTTAATGCGGCTCGATGTTCTTCATTAATTTCACAAAGCACCCTTGAAAGCGCAAGTCGGACCGCTTCAGCCTGACCTGTTGCACCTCCACCATATACATTCACCTTTACATCGTACGAGTTTGTCGTATCAGTAAGCGCGAAAGGCTGTCTAACCTTGTACTGAAGTGTTGGTGTTGGGAAATATTCTTCCAGAGTTCGCTTATTCACCGTAAAATTCCCTTTACCCGTAGAAACATATACCCGGGCAACTGCTGTTTTACGGCGTCCTATTTTGTGAATAACATCCATTATTTAAAGCTATTTAAATCAAATTCTTTTGGTTTCTGAGCCTCCTGCCCATGATCCTTTCCCGTATATACCCGGAGGTTTCTGAAAAGAACAGCGCCTAATTTATTCTTAGGCAACATCCCCTTAACTGCCTTTTCTACCAAGGCTTCAGGTTTTTTATCTAAAAGCTCCTGGGCAGTTCTTTCACGCTGCCCTCCCGGATATCCGGTATAGCGCTGATAGATCTTCTGAGTCCATTTGTTACCACTCAACTGGATCTTCTCAGCATTGACTACAATGATATTATCTCCACAATCCACATGAGGAGTAAAATCTGGCTTGTGTTTTCCTCGTAACAATTTGGCAACTTTAGAGGCCAAACGACCTAATTGCTGGCCTTCAGCATCTACCAATAACCATTCTTTTGAAACAGTGCTTCTGTTGGCCGATTTTGTTTTATAACTCAGTGTATCCACAGGGTACGCTTTTAGTATTAAAAATCACTCTTCCCAAAACGGGCTGCAAATGTACGATTATTAAGTTGAATTACAAATCGGGGTTCTCATTAAATAGAATGAAAATAAAAAATGCCCGGATGGCTGATGGCGTCAATGGATACGGATGTTGCAACTTTTAAAACTTTAACGAAAAATAAACAGATAAAACTGTAACGATTGCTTTTCTAAGTCGTCTTTTAGCTATCAACAAACAACCTGTAATATGTGCCTAAAGAACAGATTTCTGTTTCTTGCCGCTTTTATACTTTCCGCCACATATGCACAAGATTCCACAGAGGTGGTCCAGAAAAGGATATATACAACTACCTCTATCGGAACAACCCCCGCACCTGCTATAGATGGTAGTTTGAATGACCAGGCATGGGACTTAGTAGATTGGACTACAGAATATATTGAGAACAGACCGGATGAAAATACCCCACCCAGTTATCAGACACGATTTAAGATCCTCTATGATGCCAAAAACCTGTACATAGGTGTGAGGTGCCTTGATGGGGAACCTGACAAAATTATCCGACGTTTATCCCGGAGAGACGGTTTTGAAGGAGATTGGATAGAATTCAATATTGATAGTTATTATGACAAACGCACAGCGTTTTCTTTCACTGTTACTGCTGCTGGTGTAAAAGGAGATGAACTTATTTCCAACAACGGGAATAATTGGGATAGCAGCTGGAACCCAATTTGGTATGCTAAGTCGCAAGTAGATGACGAAGGCTGGACAGCCGAAATGCGTATCCCGCTTAGTCAGATCAAATTCAGTAAATCAGAAAACCAGATATGGGGACTCCAATCTACCAGACGATTTTTCAGGGAAGAAGAACGTTCTCTTTGGCAACGGGTGCCCCAGGATGCCCCGGGTTGGGTAAGTGAATTTGGTGAGCTCCACGGACTCAAAGGCCTGGTGCCTCAAAAACAGCTGGAAATACAACCGTACTCAGTTGGTAAAGTGGAGAGCTTTGAAGCTGAGCCTGGAAATCCATTTCGGGATGGAAATAATGGAGATTTTTCAGCTGGATTGGATGCTAAAATTGGCATTACAAATGACCTGACATTA
>Ga0265309_10000025_pt1 | contig 42511 bp, 37 predicted proteins | sample Helome_FD_192492 | JGI IMG/M metagenome (GOLD analysis project Ga0265309, IMG submission 192492) | Marine sediment microbial communities from subtidal zone of North Sea - Hel_20160524 (Illumina Assembly) | ecosystem: Environmental > Aquatic > Marine > Subtidal zone > Sediment ...
GATTACGCTAAAACCGCGCCTGCTATTCGATCTGGAAACCAGGAATCGTGCCCGCGAACTCAATCAGGATACGCCGTTTGCCTGTATTGCCTGTGGCAAGCCCTTTGCGCCGACTTCGGTAATCCATAAAATGCAGGAAAAACTGAAGGATCACTACATGTTCGGCAACGAACGCGCACTCGATCGGCTTAAAATGTGTGAAGATTGCCGTGTCGTCGATGTCGTCCAGGATCCCGATGCGATGGGCGGGGAGTCCAACCCGCTGAAGCGTTTCCAGTAATCTGAGCGGATGATTTGACCATGCCTACCGCCGAAGATGAAACTCTCGAAAATGAGCAACGCTACCGGGCGGGGGCCTATGGTCTGCTGGCGGCACTGCTGCGGGCAGCGCCTGAGCAAGCCCTGCTGGACCACCTGGTTGAGCTGTCACCGCAAAGTGATGCCGAACCGGACGCACTCTTCGAGGCGATGTCAGGGCTGGCCTCGGCAGCCCGCAATATTGATCTAGATCAACTGGAAGACGAATTTAATGCGCTCTTTATCGGCGTCGGCAAAGGTGAAGTGGTGCCTTATGAATCCTGGTATTTGACCGGATTCCTGATGGAACAACCACTTAGCGACCTGCGAGATGATTTGCGCGCGCTCGGTTTCGAGCGCAGCGCAGAAACGCAAGAACCGGAAGATCACGCGGCCGCGATTTTTGAAGTTTTTTCTGTTATGATTTCCGACGCTGTGAGCCTTTCCGAGCAACAACGCTTCTTTGAAACACACATGAAGCCCTGGCTCGAGCGATTTCTTGCAGATCTGGGCAACGCCCGATCGGCCGATTTTTATAGATCCGTTGCGCAATTTGGCGCGGCATTTATCGAACTGGAGTCTGCCTACTTCTCGATGCGCAGTTAAAAACAAAACGACATAACTCTAGATATCCCTGTGGAGGAAAAGCCCGTGAAAAACAAAAGTCAGCTTAAGGACCAGGAACGCCGAGAATTTATCAAGAAGTCCACGCTAGTTGGAGCAGCCGTGGCAGCCACTTCCGTGGCCAGTACCGGGGCCATTGCCCAGGTAAGCGACGATATCACCGCAAAACCAAGTCAGAAGGGTTACCAGTTAACCTCGCATGTAATGGACTACTACAAGTCAGCTGACATTTAACCTGGGGGGGTCAAAATGAAAAAATTAACCAAAGTATCTTCTGCTGTCGATAAAGCTGTCGTCAGTAAATCCGCACCCGCGGGAATTACTCGCCGAACCTTCTTAAGAAACTCGAGCCTGATGGCGGGTGGCGCAGCGCTGGCGACCACCGTTACCCCGGTGATGATGAAAAAAGCCGAGGCGGCGACTTCAGCGCCGGCCGGCAATACCGAACAGATAAAGACGATTTGCACTCATTGCTCGGTCGGTTGCGGCATTATTGCGGAAGTTCAAAATGGCGTCTGGACTGGGCAGGAGCCGGCTTTTGATCATCCGTTCAACAAGGGTGCGCATTGCGCCAAGGGTGCCGCCATCCGTGAGCACGGGCACGGCGAACGCCGTCTCAAGTACCCGACCAAGCTGGTCGATGGCAAATGGAAGAAGATTTCCTGGGATGAGGCCATCAACGAAATCGGCGACAAACTGCTCGATATTCGGCAAAAATCCGGACCGGATTCGGTCTACTGGCTGGGTTCCGCCAAGCACAGCAACGAGCAGGCTTACCTGTTCCGCAAGTTCGCGGCGATGTGGGGCACTAACAACGTTGACCACCAGGCGCGTATCTGTCATTCGACCACGGTAGCCGGGGTAGCAAACACCTGGGGTTACGGCGCGATGACCAACTCCTACAACGATATCCACTTTTCCAAGGCGATATTGCTGATAGGTTCCAACCCGACCGAAGCGCATCCGGTGGCGTTGCAGCACATTTTCAAGGCCAAGGAAGAAAACAATGCGCCGGTGATCGTTATCGACCCGCGTTACACGCGCACCGCGGCACATGCCGACCACTTCCTGAGGATTCGCCCCGGTACCGATGTGGCGATCATCTGGGGCATGATGTGGCATATCTTCGAAAACGGCTGGGAAGACAAGGAATTTATCCGCCAGCGGGTTTATGGCATGAACGACGTCATGAAAGAAGTCAAGAAGTGGAACCCGAAAGAGGTAGAACGCGTTAGCGGCGTTCCTGAAGACCAGGTCTTCGCCGCCACCAAGGCGATGGCGGACAACCGTCCCGGCACCTTCATCTGGTGCATGGGTGGAACCCAGCACACCATCGGTAATAATAATACCCGCGCTTACTGCGCCTTTCAGCTGGCGCTGGGTAACATGGGTGTCTCCGGCGGTGGCGCCAATATTTTCCGCGGCCACGATAATGTGCAGGGTGCGACCGACCTCGGCGTACTTTCCAATACCTTGCCCGGTTACTACGGCCTGTCCGCAGGTTCGTGGAAACACTGGTCGCGTGTCTGGGACCTGGATTACGAATGGGTCAAGGGCCAATTCGATAGTGGCAGTTACGAGCAGAGCAAGGGCAAGGACGTTCCTATCATGAATACCAAGGGCATCCCGGTATCTCGCTGGATCGACGGTGTGCTCGAGGATAAGGAAAATATCGCGCAAAAGGACAATCTGAAGGCAATGTTCTTCTGGGGCCACGCGCCCAACAGCCAGACTCGCGGCGTCGAGCAGCAAAAGGCAATGGATGGGCTCGAAATGATGGTGATCGTCGACCCGTATCCAACGGCTTCTGCGGTAATGCCGGATCGCAAAGACGGAATTTACCTGTTGCCGGCCTCCACGCAGATGGAGACCTACGGTTCGGTAACCGCATCCAACCGCTCGTTCCAGTGGCGTTCCAGGGTTATTGATCCGTTATTCGAGTCGCTTCCGGATCACACCATTATGTACAAGCTGGCGAAGAAGCTGGGCCTGTCGGATCAAATGTTCAAGAACATCAAGGTCAATGGCGAAGAACCACTGGTCGAAGACGTACTGCGTGAAATCAACCGCGGAATGTGGACCATCGGCTACACCGGCCAAAGTCCGGAACGCCTGAAGAAGCACCAGGAGAACTGGGGTACTTTCGACTACGACACGCTCAAAGCCGAAGGTGGTCCGGCCGACGGCGATTTCTACGGACTCCCCTGGCCTTCCTGGGGAACGCCGGAAATGAACCATCCGGGAACGCCTAACCTCTACGACACCTCGAAAAACGTGGCTGATGGCGGTCTGACCTTCAGAGCCCGATTTGGTGTGGAACGCAACGGTACCAACTTGCTTGCCGAAGGTTCTTACGGCAAGGGCTCCGAGATCAAGGATGGTTACCCGGAATTCAGCGCCGATGTGTTGAAGAAACTGGGCTGGTGGAAAGATCTGACCGCGGAAGAACAAAAGGCGGCCGAGGGCAAGAACTGGAAAACCGACCTGTCCGGCGGAATTCAGCGCGTCGCGATCAAGCACGGTTGTTCACCGTTCGGCAACGCCAAGGCGCGAGCGATGGTGTGGACCTTCCCGGATCCCGTACCTATCCACCGCGAACCATTGTATACATCCAGGCGTGACCTGGTGGAGAAGTACCCGACCTACGAAGACAGGAAGTCGTTCTGGCGCTTGCCGACACGCTACAAGTCGATCCAGGCAAACGACTTCTCCAAGGACTACCCGATTATCCTGACCTCGGGTCGACTGGTGGAATATGAAGGTGGTGGTGATGAAACCCGATCCAACGCCTGGCTGGCTGAACTGCAGCAGGACATGTTCGTTGAAATCCATCCACGCGACGCTAACAATAACGGCATCAAGGATGGTGATGACGTCTGGGTAGAAGGCGCCGAATCTGCGAAGGTCAAGGTCAAGGCGATGGTGACGCGCCGGGTTGGTTCCGGGGTCGCATTCATGCCCTTCCACTTTGCCGGGCATATGCAGGGCGAGAACCTGCACGACAAGTATCCGGAAGGTGCCGCACCCTATGTACTGGGTGAGGCGGCCAATACGGCATTTACTTATGGCTACGATTCGGTGACGCAGATGCAGGAATCGAAGTGCAGTCTTTGTCGCATTACGAAAGCTTAGGGGGACAGAAAAATGGCTAGAATGAAATTCTATTGTGATGCAGAACGTTGTATCGAATGTAATGCCTGCGTAACCGCCTGCAAAAACGAGAACGATATTCCCTGGGGGGTTAACCGCCGTCGCGTCGTCACCATTAAGGATGGTGAACAGGGTGAACGTTCACTGTCGGTGGCCTGTATGCACTGTTCCGATGCGCCATGTGCCGTGGTTTGCCCGGTTGACTGTTTTTACACCACCGGAGACGGGATCGTACTGCACGACAAGGACATCTGCATCGGCTGCGGTTACTGCTTTTACGCCTGTCCTTTCGGCGCACCGCAGTTTCCGAAGGACGCCGCCTTTGCTTCACGCGGTAAAATGGACAAGTGCACCTTCTGTGCGGGCGGCCCGGAAGAGGATAGCAGCTCTGAAGAATTCAAGAAGTATGGACGCAACCGTCTCTCCGAAGGCAAATTACCGCTGTGTGCCGAAATGTGTTCGACCAAGGCGCTGCTCGCGGGTGATGCTGACGTGATCGCCGATATTTACCGCAAGCGAGTGGTCAATCGTGGTGCCAGTGCCTTTAACTGGGGCGTATCGTCTGATATCAAGGGATAGGGCTCCCTTATATGCTGGAAAAGATATCGATACAGGGACGTATCGAGGTGGTTGGCCAGGGCTGCAGGATAAAACAGTCCGATTATAAAGAGACAAAGACGTGAGAATTCAAACGCTGTTACTACTTTTTTGCCTCGTGTTGCCGCAACTGTCCCCGGCGGCCGGTCCACCAACCAACCAGGATTTTCCTCAGGGTGTCTCCTCGATTAGTCCCGGGAGTGAACTGTGGCGTGAAATCCGGCAACGCGATGGTGCGATTCTCGAGGGCACCAGTCAGGTCAAGAGTGTTGACAGCGGGGTTCTGATCAATGCGCGAGGCGAAGAGTGGGCTCGCTTTCGTGTCACTAAACTATCGAGCTACGGTGGCATTGCGATCGCGGCGATCTTCGTCATAGTCATACTGCTCTACGTGGTGCGAGGCAAAATCCTCATCGATGGTGGTTTGTCCGGGCGCATGGTACGGCGCTTTACCGATTACGAGCGAATCGTGCACTGGACACTGGCGATCGTGTTTCTGTTCCTGGCAATAACCGGATTGATCTTACTGCTCGGGAAACCGTTGTTGATACCACTGTTTGGAAAGGAAGTGTTTTCCGTGTTTGCATCGGCGAGCAAGGAAGGCCACAACCTGTTTGGTCCCCTGTTCCTGGTATCGCTGGTAATGATGTTTCTCAGTTTCGCGCGGCGGAATATTTACGAAAAAGGTGACCTGACCTGGTTACTGAAAGGGGGTGGAATTATTGGCGACGGTCATGTTTCCGGTGGTTTTTTCAACATGGGTGAAAAAACCTGGTACTGGATGGTAATTCTGATTGGATTCGTTATTGCAATCAGTGGCCTGATCCTGGTGTCCCCCGTGTTTGGCCAGGGTCGTTGGATCATGGAACTCTCCCACGTGGTACACACCATTGGCGCGCTGATACTGATCACGGTGTCGGTCGGGCACATGTACCTCGGCTCAATCGGTAGCGAGGGCGCAATGGAAGGGATGAAGTCAGGTTATGTCGATATCAACTGGGCCGATGCGCATCACGACCGCTGGGGTAAGGTATGCCACGACGAAAATCTGATTGTTTCGGCAGAGGAGTACGCGAGACTGCAGGGTAGAAAACCCGGTGATTCTGGTGAACTGGCAACGGAGCAGGGCAAATGATCGAGTACTTGATTGATGGCCCGCTGTGGTATTTCTCGCTCGCGGTTTTTGTAATCGGAGTCCTGTGGCAACTGGTTGCGATAGTATTTGCGAGCCGCAAAGGCGATCTGTCGGTAGCACGAGGCAACGCTACCTCCAGTGCGCTGAAAAACATTTTCAGTCGATTTATCCCGCACAGGGAAATTGCCCCACAGATCGGCGTCCAGGTAGTAGCCGGTTACCTGTTCCACCTGGGACTGTTCGCGCTGTTGTTTTTTGCCGCGCCCCATGTGCTGTTTCTCGAGCAAAACCTGCTCGGTTTTGGCTGGACCCCGATGCCGCACTGGGCTTTTATCCTGTCCGCCCAGGCCGCGTTCCTGGGGTTGATCATTTTATGGCTGCGGCGCATGACGAATTCGGTGAGTCGCCTGATATCCACCCTCGATGATCACATCGTTGCCATTCTGACTTTCGTGGTCATGCTGACCGGCTGCCTGGCTCTACTCGAGGGTTTTACCGCGCTTAGACTATTGCACCGCTTTACGGTCGAATTATGGCTGATTTATTTTCCCTTCAGCGCCTTGATGCATACCTTTACTTTTATACCGAGCAGGGCTTTTACCGGTGCCTGGTTCGGCCGTCGCGGCATTGACGCGTAAACTATTCTTATGGGCGAACAAATGAGTGAAAGTTTAGAGAAAGGCCTCGCGGTACTGCGCGCCGAGGTTGACTACAAGGTAAAATCATTTTTCTCGAGCTGCGTTAATTGCGGAATATGTGCCGAGTCCTGCCTGTTTTATACAGAAACCAGGGATCCTCGCTATACCCCGATCTACAAGACGGAACCATTACGTAAAATCTGGAAAAGCGAGTACAGTTTCTGGGGAAAGCTCAGCTCGGCGATTGGTATTTCCAGTTCGTTTACAGAGGCGGATCTCGCTGACTGGGAAGAGCTGGTTTACGACGGCTGTTCGATGTGCGGTCGTTGCAGCATGGTTTGTCCGGTCGGCGTCGACATCTCCGGAGTGATTTTTAAAGTCAAGCAGGCGCTTGCAGCGGCGGGTTTCTCGCCGGAGGGCCTGGTCGGCGCTTCCCAGCGTGCGCTTGAGATAGGTAGCCCGATGGGCATAACCCTGACGACGGTGCAGGCGGTGATAAAACACGTCGAGGAAGACACCGGCCTGAGCGTGCCGATGGATGTCGAGGGGGCCGAGTACATGGCGTTGCTCTCCTCAAACGAAATTGCGCTTTATCCTGAATACCTGGAATCACTGGTCAAGATCTTCGATCACGCCGGTGTTAGCTGGACCCTGTCATCGAAGGCCTTCGAAGCGACAAATGCCGGTCTGCAGATCGGTAACAAGGCAATTGCGGGCCAACTCGTGCAGCGAGTCGTCGACGGCGCCGAAGCGCTGAAAGTTAAGACAGTGATCAGTCCCGAGTGCGGTCACGCCTATACCGCGTTGCGCTGGGAGGGTCCGAATTATATTGGTAAGGCCTATCCGTTCAAGGTGGTACATATTCTCGAACTGCTCGACGAATTACGCGCGCAGGGACGGATTCAAACCACCGGGATGGAAACCGATCGCCTGACTTTTCATGACCCCTGCTCGATCGTTCGCCGCGGTGGCATTCAGGCGCAGCCCCGCAATTTGCTCGAACCGATCGCCGAGAATTTTGTCGAGATGACCGATCACGGCAGCATGAACTGGTGCTGCGGCGGTGGTGGTGGCGTCAGCAGTAACGAACGTGCGGAAGAGCTGAAACTGACCGCGTTCAATAAAAAGAAATCCCAGATCGAGGAGCTCAAGGTCGACGCCGTCGTCACGGCCTGCTCGAATTGTCGCATGGTGATGGAGGAAGGCGTCGAGGTGAATGAAATGGATATCCCGTTGCTCGGGTTGACCGAGCTGATCGCCGAACACCTGGCCGAAAAACGGGCTGATTAACGATCAATCTTTGTTACTGCGCTTGCCCCGGGTCATTCCCCTGATTCCTCCGAAGTCATTCCCGCAGCTCTCCCGAGTCATTCCCGCGCAAGCGGGGATCTTGCAATGGTGCCATGATTTCAAGATCCCCGCTTGCGCGGGGATGACAACTGAAGGACCGGGCATGACGTCAGCAGGATTATCGCGTTATCGTGAATCTGACTAAAGTCAGGCGCTGCTCTGTGCTAATATTTGCGGCGTCTAAATTTCCCGTAATCATTGATATGGCTGACGACACAATTAGCGACGATGAACTCGATGCAGTCTATCGGCGTATGGTCGATATGTTTATCGATCGCGCCAATGAACTGGCTGAAGACAACAGCCCGGAAAATGTCGGTATGGCCCTGTTGTTCGCCACCTCGCGTTTCAACGCCCACGTGGTTTCGCAACATGCCCAAACACTCGAAGATTACGAACGGGATTTACCCAGGGCGCGAGAATTTTTTATGCAGCAGTATCAACAAATGCTGGACGAGAATCTCGAGGACTACAAGCAGGTTTATAGCAAGTACGCACACCTGCTCAAAAAGCAGTAGCCATGCTGGTTTTAATGTCCGGGCAGTCTGCGCTACCTGAGCCGATATTCTGACTCCAGGCCTCCAGGCAGTCGTCTCGAGCCGATTTTTCCAGATCGCCCACAACCTGGACATACGCGTAAAATGGAGTGAAATTCAGGTTGTAGGCTCGAATCATGTTGATGAATGCCGGCGTCAGCGAATTGTAGGCCGCGACTGAACCGATCTTGGCATTGTTGAGTCCGCCGGCGAACCAGTTCGTATAACCTCCTTTTATTCCATGTCTCGCTGCGATTTCAGCATGCGCGTCGCGTGCCTCGGCAAACATCAGGGATTTTCCTTTGCGTTTAGCGGCATCGTCACTATCACCGGCGTAGATTTCCGCTAGTTGCCTGCGGGTGCTGCCTATCAGTGCGATCACTTCGTCACGATAAAGCGACCAGTTCATCAACTGCTCGAGCTGGTCATTCTGCTGCCTCGACTTCAGCCACAGTTCCGTGCCGACCTGCTGCACGGCAGAGGCGAGTGATTCGTTGAAAGTGGTGTCGTCATCGATGTATATCTGTTGATGCGTGAGCTCATGAAACAACAGGCCCGCGAGGCGGTAGTCGGGCCAGTTAACAAAACTGCTCAATACCGGATCGTCAAACCAGCCCAGCGTCGAATAAGCCGATACCTTGCCGATATACACCTCCAGACCCATCGATTTCAGGTTGTCGCTATAGGCAAGCATGCGTGCTGCGTCGTAATAACCGCGATAGCTGGCACAGCCGACAACGGGATAGCACCATTCGTATAGCCGCGTCGAGAATTCGGGTGCCGCGAAAATATTCTGTACCACAAAGGGCTGATCGAGTTCGACATAGCTCAAGTAACTGTCGTTTGCCGGCAGATCGAGTCGCTCGATTGAAAAGCGGCGGATTTCCTGCACCAGCTGCAGGCGTTCGCGCAGGCCGGCGTCGAGCTGGTCATCGGCGAGCAATTCATCGATATCGACGCGCTGGTTCATGACCGTCAGGTGCCCGTTCGCGTTATGCCAGTAATAGCCCAGGTCGGCACAACCCGTCAACAGAAGCAGTAAAGCAATCGAAATTATCCAGCGCATACAGTATTCTCTCATACTGAAATTATTCCGGGAAAAACCATGTTCATTTCCAGCCAGTTCGATGGCGGCAATATCGATTGTGTCGATTCTAGCGATCCGTCCAATATATTACTCAACATCCATGCCGACAATCAGTCAGATTTTTACCAGTGGTTTTATTTTCGCGCGGCAAATGTAAAAGATCTCGATTGCAGATATGTAATAGCCAATGCTGCCGGCGCCTCCTATCAAAAGGGCTGGGAGGGTTACCGGGCAGTCGCAAGCTATGATCGCGAATTCTGGTTTCGGGTCGATACTACGTTCGACGGCGAAAACCTGGTGATTGAGCACAACAGCAGCGAGGATCAGGTTTATTTCGCCTATTTTGCACCTTACTCGATGGAGCGACACGCGGACCTGATCGCATTTGCACAAAGCAGCGAGCGCTGCCAGGTGGAAACCATTGGCACTACACTGGATGGTCAGACCATGGATTGCCTGCGTTTTGGTGAAATCGACCAGGAGCGCAAAAATATCTGGATGGTGGCACGGCAGCATCCCGGTGAAACCATGGCCGAATGGTGGATGGAAGGCATGGTTAATCGTCTGGTTGATCATAGCGATCCGGTGGTCAACGCGATTCTCGACAAAGCGGTCATCTACCTGGTGCCGAATATGAACCCGGATGGCAGCCGGCGCGGCCATCTGCGCACTAACGCGGTCGGTTCGAATCTAAACCGGGAATGGGATAATCCGACGCCTGAAAAAAGTCCTGAAGTGCTGTGTGTACTCGAAAAAATTAAACAAACCGGGCTGGATTTCGGGCTCGATGTGCACGGTGACGAAGCCTTACCCTACAATTTTATTGCGGGCACTGAAGGCATCCCGGGCTGGGACCCGGCGCGCCAACAACAACTCGATCTTTTCAAGACGACCCTGGCCAACGTCAATCCTGATTTCCAGTTTGAACATGGCTATCCGGTTAATCGTGCCGGCAGCGCGAACATGAGCTATTGCTCCAGCTCGCTGGCGCAGCGTTTCGAAGCCCTGGTGATGACCCTGGAAATGCCGTTCAAGGATGCCAGCGGCACGGTTGATCAAATACAGGGCTGGAGCCCGGAACGTTGTGCTCGGCTCGCACATTCCTGCCTGGATGCCTTGCACCTGTGTTGGGACCGGGTGGTTAAGTAATGCCTTGTCGCGCAGGGTAAAATTATGCTGTTTACGCGAAGGAATTTTCTCAAGACGGGTGCGGCTGGATTGATCGGCAGCACTATGCTCATGCCAGCTGCGACGTTTGCGAGTAGCCTTGAGGCGCCTCTTGGATTACGCGCCGAGCCGGGACAGAAGAAGTTTCGTGACGATCAGGCGCATGCCACCCAGGTCATGTCCTACAACCAGTCGATCCCGGGACCGGTGCTTCGTATTCCGCAGGGACGTGAATCAGTCATTCAATTTCATAACGCGCTGGATGAAGCCAGTTCCGTGCACTGGCATGGTTTACGTATTGATAATGCCATGGATGGTGTACCCGGTTTGACTCAGGCCGCAGTGTTGCCGGGGGAAACCTTCGAGTATCGGTTTACGCCCCCGGATGCCGGTACCTACTGGTATCACAGTCATCAACGCTCCTGGGCACAGCTGGCGTTGGGCCTGGCCGGGGTGCTGATTGTCGAAGAGGACGATCCGCCGCTGGTGGACCAGGACCTGGTATTCGCAATCGACGACTGGCGACTGGATGATGCGATGCAGATGGATACGCAAAGCCTCGGCTCATTGCATGACTGGTCCCACGGTGGGCGCATGGGCAATGTCATCACCGTCAACGGTGAGAGCGAAAAACGCTTCAGCGTTGCCAGCGGTGAACGTATTCGCCTGCGCTTGATCAATATCGCCAATGCCCGCACCATGAACCTGCTTTTTAATGAACCTGAAATCTCGGTGATCGCGGTAGACGGTCAACCGGTGAAACCCTTCACGGTGGATTCGGGCAGGATCGTACTTGCACCGGGGCAACGCATGGACCTGGTCATTGACATGACCGCCGACCCGGGTCATCGATCGCTGATCGAACTGGTGATTGGCGAGTATGCTTACGAAATAGCCAGCTTCGAGTTTGCCCAGCAAGCCCGGCGTAAAAATTTACTGGATACCCCGATTGTTCTGTCGCCAAATCCGCTTAATCAAACAGTATTGCCGGATTCATTTCAGCATGTACCACTGCTAATGGAAGGTGGCGCGATGGGCGGCATGCGCAGTGCTACTTTCGAAGGCAGGGAAATGGATATTCGCGAGCTCGTCAAGCACAGTAAAATCTGGGCGATAAACGGCATCGTGGGTATGCCGGAACAGCCGCTTTTCAGCGTTAAACGTGGCACCGCGATCAGCCTCGATGTCAATAATAACAATAGCTGGCCACATGCGATGCATATCCATGGGCATCACTTCATCTATGACAAAACCCCCGGGTTCTGGCGGGATACTGCGCTATTCTCGCGCGGCGAGCAGGGTAGCATGGCGTTCATCGCCGATAACCCCGGTAAATGGTTGATACATTGCCACATGGTCGAACACATGGCCGGCGGCATGGTGACCTGGTTTGAAGTGACCTAAGGCAATAACTGTATTCAGGAGCAATAAACAATGGCCAAAATAAATATCCAGTTCACGCTGTTCTCGGCATTCTACTCACCCTTGATCGCGACCATGGCGGGTGGTTTTCTGAAACAGGAAGGGCTTGACTACGAGTGGTCGGTGTCGCCGCCGGGAGTGCCGGCAGTGGACTCGATTACCAACGGCTCGGCCCACGTGGTGCAGTCGGCTCCGAGTCAGGCATTCAATGCGATCGCCAGGGGCGAGTCCGGGTACCCGGTGCATTTTGCCCAGGTCAACGAAATGGATGGCTTTTTTATCACCGGGCGTGAAGCCGATGCAGATTTTTCCTGGCAAAAACTCGAAGGCGCCGAGGTCGTGATGTTTGGCGGCGGTCAACCGAATGCGATGTTTCGCTACGCCTGCCATCGGGCTGGCATCGATTTCAACAAAATTGTTGCGCTTACGCCGGGTGGTCCGGCTGATATTGACCAGGCCTTCCGCGCCGGCCAGGGGCAGTATGTGCAACAGCAAGGCCCCTACCCACAGCAACTCGCAGACGACGGTGTCGGCAGCATCGTGGCGCAGGTCGGCCCGCAAATAGGCCCCTGTGCGTTTTCCAGCCTGGCTGCATCGCGGGAATGGCTCGAGACTGATATGGCGCAAGCTTTCACCCGCGCCTACGCTAATGCGCGACAATATCTGAACCAGACCCCGGCCAGCCAGATCGCGGCTGTCGAACAGGCTTACTTCCCCGATATCAACGCTGCTGCGCTGGAGCAATGTATTGCCAGTTATCAGCAACTGGGTTGCTGGACGCCGCATGTTGAAATAACCAGGCCGGCCTTCGAAGTCACACTGGATGTGTTTGCCTATACCGGTGGTATCCCCGAACGCTATCCGTATGAGCTCGTCTGTGCCGCACCACCGGCGATTTAGGATGCGGGCAAGCTCGATCGTCTGCAGCGGGAAGGTATGGGACGGCATGACCTGTCCCGAAGAGCTCTGGTAGTTCGGCTTGAAGCAGGTTGGCCTGTTTATCTGGATTTGCCCGAATCAATCGGTAGAGTGGCAGCTGGACCCGATCGAATCGGAATCATCTGCTTGAACACAGGATTGTAATATGTCCATAGATAAAGCATCTGTTACCGGGGACCTGCTCTGTGAGGCAGGTGTGGCTCACCTGGATAATGCAGGTGCCGCACTAATGCCGCGCTGCGTGCTGGAGACCCAGATCGACCATCTCAGGCTCGAAGCAGCTGTCGGTGGTTACGAAGCCGAAAGGCTCAGGTCTTATCAACTCGAAGCCGTTTATGATTCGGTTGCAAGCCTGATAAATTGTCAGCGCGATGAAGTCGCGATTGTAGAGAATGCCACAGTTGGCTGGATGATGGCGTTTTATGCCATTCCCTTCAAACCCGGTGATCGTATCCTGACCGCCGAAGCCGAGTATGCTTCAAACTACCTGGCTTACCTGCAAATTGCCAGGGACAGGGGGGTTGTCGTCGAAACCATCGCTTCGACCGATGACGGTGAGGTATGCGTTGACTCGCTAAAGGAAATGATCGACGAGCGGGTTAAATTGATATCGATAACCCATGTCCCGACTAATGGTGGTCTCGTCAATCCGGTGGAGGAAATCGGCTCGGTTGCCCGGACGCACGGTATTTTGTACCTCGTCGACGCCTGTCAGTCAGCAGGCCAGATACCCCTCGACGTCGACGCGATTCAGTGTGATTTACTCAGCGCCACCGGGCGCAAGTGGTTGCGCGGACCCAGGGGGGTGGGATTCCTTTATGTCAGCAGCCGTGTTCTCGATTCGCTGCATCCGCCGATGATCGATCTTTTCTCTGCCACCTGGGTTGATGTCGACCACTATGAATTGCGCCAGGATGCGAGACGATTCGAAAACTGGGAAAGCAACTACGCTGCCAAGCTGGGCCTTGGCAGTGCTATTGACTACGCGTTGAACATAGGCCTCGACAATATCGAGACGGAAGTCAGTCGGCTGGCTGATATGTTCAGAACAAAGCTCAGCGAAATTCCCGCTGTGAGCCTGCATGACATTGGCACGCGAAAATGTGGCATCGTCACCTTTTCGGTTGCCGGAGTTGATGCTGCCGAGATTGAAGTCCGCCTGCGGGAAAACAGGATTCATGTCAGCGTGAGTTCGCCATTCAGCACGTTGATCGATGCTACGCGCAGGCAACTACCTGATTTAGTACGCGCCTCGGTACATTACTATAACCAGGAAGCAGAAATCGATGCCCTGGTAAACTGTGTCAAAGCGATTTCAGAGCGGGGTGGTTAAGCAGTTTGCAGCGTAATCAGATTTCCTCTACCACCGTGGACAGCATATCGCGAACCTGACCCGCAACCGCATGCAGTGAATCGTTATCGATTGCCTGCATCGAGGCGACGGGATCGACCGCACTCACCTGAACGCCGCCTTCGACTTCACGCAGAATCACGTTACAGGGTAGCATCGCCCCAATTTTCGGTTCCATGCCGATCGCCTGGTGCGCCATTTGCGGGTTACAGGCACCGAGAATTCGATAAGGCGTCATGTCGACGTCGAGCTTTTTCTTCATCGTCGCTTTCACATCGATTTCGGTGAGTACCCCGAATCCATGTGCCGCCAGTGCCGCGCGGGCTCTGCTATCGACTTCTTCGAAATCAGTGTTGGTGATTAATCGGTCTATTGTGTAGCTCATTTTTTAGTTCCAGTTAAATTAATGTTAACGATTATAAAAAATCATCAGCTGGGATCTACTTGTAGTGTCGAGACCCGGGCAATCCCGGATCTCTTCCGGTATCAGTATAGCCGCCAGATTCTAGCAATTTCGTTAGCGTCATTCTAACCCTGGCAAAGTGATTGCGCTTACTGCAAGAGGGCTGATTCAAATAATATTGATTCAGATCAAGTTAAAATTTTGCCCGGTAACCCCGGTCCCGCAGCAGGGGCGGGGGAAGGCTTGATATCGCGGTCCCTGCTCCTTTTATCAGGCGGGCTAAATCTATTGGGTGATGTGCTGTTTGCAGCATAATTAGCAGGTTTCGGGGATCTATTTCTCAATGCAAGACGCTGAGAAGTGTATTTTCGGTTTCGAAAACCGGCCAGGAACGGGCCTCCATGCATAAACCTGACGGGCAATACCATTCACCCAAAACCACAAAATTATCCTCAGTCAGCACAGTATTAGAAACTGAAATCTGCCAGCACCGGACTATCGAGAGTCGGTCGGCGTTAACCGGCCCGAACTTGTGACAAATTTAACTATTCGGCGGGTTTAACGGTATAAGTTGATGTATATCAAGATATGGCGAAACAGCCGCTTGTGTTGCCTGTGGTAATTCTATCTAAAACTAAACTACAGGGATGGCAACAATCGATCCTGCCACATCGTGAACACTTGACTACATGGCAACATCAATCAATAAGTTATTAAGCCTCATTCTCCTGGTCTCCACCCTGCTGCTCGCGAACTGCGGTGGCAGCGGCGGTGGCACCGGTGACGGTGATGCCGGTAACGGCTCCGGCGCCAGCATGCGCTCGGTCGGTAAAAAACTGTTCTTCGACGAAGACCTGTCGAGCAACGGTAATCAATCCTGCGCCAGCTGCCACGGCCAGGCGGCCGGTTTCGCGGATCCCAATGTTACCGCCGCGGCACCGGTATCTGAGGGCTCCGTACCCGGCCAATTCGGCAACCGCAATGCACCCACCGCGGCCTATGCATCTTTGATACCGCAATTTGTCCCGCAGGTGACGCAAACCGTCGATCTCACCGTGTCGAACTTTCACGGCGGGCAGTTTCTCGACGGGCGCGCCAGCACGCTGGTCGATCAGGCAAAGGCACCATTCCTGAATCCGGTGGAAATGAATAACGCCGACAAGGCAAGCGTAGTGAACAAGGTTCAGAACGCCAGCTATGCTGACGAATTCATCGAGGTTTTCGGGGCCAACGCCTTCAGCAACGTCGACCAGGCTTACGACAATATTGCCGCCGCCATCGCGGTGTTTGAAACCTCCAGCGAAATGAATCCCTTTACCTCGAAATTCGACGCCGTCATGGCCGGCAACGCCAGCTTTACCGCGTCGGAACAGAGCGGCTTCGACTTGTTCAAGGGCACTGCAGCCAAGTGTGGCAACTGCCATACGGTTAACTCACCGAACGCCACCGGCTCGCTATTCACCGACTTCAATTTCTACAACATCGCGATCCCGGTGAATCCCGACAATCCCGCCTATGTTGCCAATAATACTTTCAGGGATGGCGGTCTCGGCGACAGCCCTGTGATCACGCTTCCAGCCGAACAAGCCGCCGAGCAGGGGAAATTCAGAACACCGACGCTGCGCAACGTCGAGCTGACCGCGCCCTATATGCACAACGGCGTTTACGCGACGCTCAATGACGTCATCCGGCATTACGACATTACGGCGACGGATTCCCTGCTGTTCGTACCTGAAGTGGAAAACGATATCGCGAACGAGCTCAACTACCATACCGATATGGGACTCGGCCTGTCGATGCAGGATTACGCCGATCTTGAAAATTTTATGCTGACCCTGACCGACGGTTATTTCTGATCCCTTAGATTACATGTCTGACCATGATCGACCTGATAGCCGCCGATCAACTGCTCGACTATATGCAGAATTTCTTCAAGCCGCGCGAATTCGAGCCATTCGGGATTACTTTTTACCCCGCAGGTACCGTTGGCGTCCAGATGCGGACGAGGGATGAAGTCGGTTGAAAAATCCGGGTTGTCCCGGTTGTTCCAGAGCAGTTCCTGGTATAACGCATTGATGTGCGCGAGGACAGGACCCGGCATCCGATAATGCTACGGAATCAGCGGACCTTCACGTCGGTAAAATTCAATTTCCTGGTGACCAAGCGGCATCGCCGGAGCATATTACAAACCCCCGATGCGGGTACTGCGAGCCGGTTTGATTTATGCTATCTTTGCTCGCCAGATGAAGCAGAATACATTGCAGATTACCAGCGCACCGACCGGCGAAGGCCAGGAACGGATACGCTACCTACACCCCGACGATGCAAACTAAGCTGATAAAACTACAGAAAGGCGCGAGCAACAATCACATTGCAATCAACTGGTTCGACGGTCTGAGACCGGTAGCCATCAGTGAGGTCTATCGACGGTGGGAAAGTTTTTTCAAGCAGTTTAAAATTCACTCGGCAGAAATGATCGAGGTCTGCGGTTCGAGTCCGAAAGTGCTCGAAGCGAACTATCGAAAAACCGCTTAGGCTAATCGTGAAGTGGCCTGAAAGTACACGTTGCATTTATTGCACCATACGGAGTAGTTAGCTGATGAACGAGGCGCCGCTCTGGCTGGTGACAGGTGACAAGCTTGGGGATAATGCGCAACTCCTGGTCATTGCAGAAGCCCTGGGGCTGCCTTATGAAGTGCGCCGGATGATTCCACGCAAGGAATATATATACGGCAAGCCACCTTTTGAACCGTCGCTATACCACCTGGACATGGAAAAATCAGATCCGTTAGTTCCACCCTGGCCGGAGTTGGTGCTGACTATCGGTCGCCGGCCCGCCATGGCAGCACAGTGGATTCGACAGCAGTCCGGGGGTAAAACCAAAGTTGTCTTGCTGGGCAGACCAAAAAAAATGCTGGAAGAATTTGCGCTGGTAATTATCACCGGACAATTCCTGATGCCAAAACGGGATAACATCCTGTCTCTGGATCTTCCACTCATGCGGGTTGATGCGGCTAAAATTGATACGGCAGTAAAAATCTGGCAACCTTCGTTTCAGGCGATGAAGCAACCCGTTACAGCCTTGTTGATTGGTGGACCTACCAAGCCATACTGTATGGACGCGGCCGTTATTGACAAACTGCTGCAACAACTTAAAAAACAGCTTGGGAGTGGAAGTCTTTTTATTAGCACCAGTCGACGTACTCCTGATGTAGTTGTCGACTATCTGCGGCAGCACAAGCCGCCAGATAGTACTCTTTATTGCTGGCACCCAGATGACAGCAATAACCCCTACTTTGCGCTGCTGGGGCTGGCGGATTACTTTGTTGTTACCGGTGACAGCTTGTCGATGATGGTGGAGATTGCCCGTTTGGGGAAGCCGCTGGCGATATATCCGCTGCCTGAGCAAGGCGGTTTTATGACACAGGCAAAGCGGCAGGCAGTCATGGCGCTCAGGCGTGTTGCAGGATATCTGCCAGGCGCGTTCGTTGGTTACCCTCGAGACCTCGGTCGCACGCACCAATACCTGCTGAAGAACGGCCTGGCTTCAACTGTCGGGCAGCCATTTGTCGCTCCCGAAGGAGCGATGGAAGATCAACTTGCGCAGGTTGTAGCGCGGATTAAGCAATTGATTGATACAGGGGTTCAAAAACAGTCGTCATGCTAGTGAAAATCATACGAATGCTGGCGAGGGGTGCATTTTTCTTCCTGCCTGAGCATAAAAAGATTGCCATTGATCGCCGGTTGCGGGGCCGTGAAGAGTTTCGCAAATTACAGAAAGCGGATTGTGTGATCATCTCTTATGGCAAAAGCGGTAGAACCTGGCTCAGGGTTATGTTGTCACGATTTTATCAGTTGAAGCACAACTTGCCGGACTATAGCCTGATCGTTTTTGATAACCTGCATGCAAAGAACCAGGATATTCCCCGGATATTTTTCACGCATGATAACTACCTGAAGGATTTTACCGGTAATGCAGATTCCAAAAAGGATTACTACCAGAAGAAGGTGGTATTGCTGGTGCGGGATCCCAGAGATGTGGTCGTGTCGCAATATTTTCAGTGGAAATACCGTATGCAGTCCTGGAAAAAACGATTGAACAGGTACCCTGCCCATGGTTCGGATGTTGATGAATATCAGTTTGCGATGGATCAAGACGCGGGTTTGCCAAAAATAGTAGACTTTTTTAATTTGTGGGCAAGTGAAGCTGGGGAAATCGACCAGTTGCTGGTGGTTCGTTACGAAGATATGCGCAGGGATACTGCCCAGGTACTGGGGCAGATTCTGGATTTCATCGGCAGCCCGGCCTCCCCTGAGGAATTGCAGGATGTGGTGAACTTTTCTTCCATGGAAAATATGAAAAAAATGGAGCAAAAACGCACTTTCCGGCGCAGTGGCAGCAGAATGGTACCAGGTGATCGCAAAAATCCTGACTCTTACAAGGTTCGACGGGGCAAGGTGGGTGGTTTTAGTGATTATTTTGACGAAGACCAGGTGAATACTATTGAACAATTGCTGCAACAAACGCTGCAGCCGGTTTATGGTTATACCAGGCAAGACGCAAATGAGGATTGAGCAGAGAGATTATGGAATACAAGGTTTTCATACAGACGAATCATAAGCAGTATATTGGTGCACTTGCGGCTGCCCATGCCCTGGCGCGTTACTCTGAGCATACAGACAAGTTCTCTATTGAAATTATCGACGTTCGGGATTACCCGTATTTTGCTGAGCGAGAAGGGCAAGATTACCTGCGTGATGGCGCCCATAGACAATGGCTGAATGATGATCTGCAATCGTTCACCCTAACCCGATTTATGCCGCCTGCCCTGATGGGTTATCAGGGCAGGGCAGTGGTCATTGATCCTGATGTATTTGCTGTCAGTGATGTATGGGACCTGTTGTCCCGGGATATGCTGGGTAATGCGATCATGGTCAGGCCGCGCTCCGGGCGCAAGGACAAAAGTGGTTGCATGGCGACCAGTGTGATGTTGCTCGATTGCGAGCAGTTACAGCATTGGCGAGTAGAAGAACAGTTCGCTGCCATGTTCGCCGATGAACTGGATTATATGGACTGGATCTGCCTGAAAAATGAACCTGCGGAAAGTATCGGCCTATTTGAGAATGAGTGGAACGATTTTGACAATCTGACAAATGCAACACGCATGCTGCACACGACCAAACGCAAGACCCAGCCCTGGAAAACCGGCTTACCGGCAGATTTCAGGCCACCGGAGACGTTCCGCGTGTTTCCCCCTTCCGGCTGGATAATGTATGCACGCCGGAAGCTGTTTGGTGAATATGCCTTTATGGGCAAGTATAAGCAGAATCCTGACATGGCCCAGCAGAATCTGTTTTTTGGCCTGGTGCAGGAATGCCTGGACAATGGAATGATTACTGAGGAGATGCTGTCTGAGGCCATGCAGAGCAACTGTGTGCGTCATGACGCACTGGACGTACTTAAACACACCCCGCCTTTGTCTTAGCAAAACATCGACCATGGATAACTGCCCGGGTTATGCATCTATTGCCTGTGAACTTTGCTGCCTTACAGTTGCGCCATAAAGTGGACCTGATCATTGGTAACTATTGGGTGAACAGCGACCCCGTAATTTTGACAAGGCACGATTGAGAGCATGATGGTGAACAGTTTGTCTGAGGATCAAAAACCCATGCGACCGGATTGCCTCGTTTTGGGGGTTAAGCCAGGGGTGTCGCCCAGCCCAAAGCCGCCCGTGCGGATCTTCCTGGGAACGCAACCGGAACAGTATCGTGCCGAGCGAGTTTTTTTCTGGTCGATCGAGCAGGTACGTGATCCGAGCCGGGTCTATGAGATCTACTTGATGAAGGGGATGTCCGGATATAGAAGAACCTGGCTTTGGAACACTGGCTTCACCAATTACCGCTTTGCCATACCTTATTACGCCGGTTACCAGGGGCGCGCCATCTACAATGACGTTGATCAAACCTACCACGCAGATCCCGCCGAACTTTTTGACATGGACATGGGAGACCATGCCGTTCTCGCGGTGAGTCGGACTGATACCTCAGTCATGCTCATGGATTGTCAACGCATGGAGAAATTCTGGACTTTGGAGAAGGCCCAGTCACGTCGTAAATATCCTCTCATTGCCGCGGTGCAAGCGCAACAAGGTGCCTACGGTTTGTTTGATGAAAGCTGGAATGTTCGCGATACCGCTTATATCCCGGGGCACACCCGGTGTTACCACTACACCATTCTTCACTACCAGCCATGGCGACCGCTCAGGGAGCGTTTTTACTATCGACCGAACAAGGAAGGCGGTAGCTTGTGGTGTGGTCTGGAAGCCGCAGCGGATCGTGCCGGTTTCCAGGTCTTCACGGCCAGCCGACCATCACAGCATTTTGATGAAATTCTCGAAACACAAAGTCGCGCACTTGAAAACAGTTTCTCACCGACAATGCTGGCGGATATGGCGGCCGACCTGATCACCGCGACGTCGGCCACCAGCGTCCTTGAAGTGAAAGGCACTTGCGCTGCAGTAGATGCAAAGCAAAGACAATTGACTGACCTGGTCCGCGAGATGCGTTCTGCTCATGAGCGGGAAACATTTGACGGAATTGTCCTTAGTGCTGACTTGAGTCTCTGGCCGAAACAGGACTTACCGTGGATTCTCGATGAGCTTTTTGCGCGAGCCGGGCGCTTTATCTCTGGCACTGTGCACGTTCCGGAGGCAGGCAGAGGTAGCAGGGGTTCACGCCGCCTGGCGATGGCGAAAGCGGCGGAATGGTGGGGTTGGGCTCTCGGCGCTGCATCGGCTCATTATCCTGAAGTTTGCTGGCGTTTTGCACTTGCACCGAGTCTTGATAGTGGTATTGAGAATATCGAGTTCTGCAGGGGCGGCTCCCACCCGACTAATGATTCGCCAACGGTGTGGGTTCTGCTTGATCAGAAACCGGGTCATGACACCCAGTCGCGGGGTCTGGCGAATAATCTCGGTTGGCCGTACGAAGAGAAAAGACTGCAGTTCAATTGGCGAGGTGAACTGCCAAATTCCATGGTGAAGGGCTCTATCGCCAGCCTCAAGGTATCAAGTGACCCCATTGCAGGACCTCCATGGCCCGATCTTTTGATTGCGGCTGGCCGGAGGACGGTTCCTATTGCCGAATGGATACGTCAGCGCTCCCTGGGACGAACGCGAACCGTTCAAATAGGGCGAATAGGCACTTACCGTGATGACCATTTCGATGTCGGGGTCGCACCGGAATATGCCGGTCTCTATCCGGACCCTCGCCGGCTGGAAATAGCAATGCCACTCACGCGTGTGTCTCAAGAGTTGCTTGATGCGGCAGCCGCACGCTGGCGTGATGAGCTAAGCTCTGACGAGAGGCCGCGCGTTGCCTTGCTGGTCGGCGGGACCAATGTCGAACATGAATTCACTCCAGACTGCGCCAGGGAGCTGGGCGAATCGGTCAAAACCATGGTAGAGGCTATGGGTGGGGCGGTCCTTGTCTCTACCAGTCGACGAACTTCAAAAGCCGCTGCTGAAAGCCTCCTGTCGGCCCTGGGCTCTTCGTGCTCTCAAGCTTATGTCTGGCAAACAGACAGCGAGAACAGTGAAAATCCTTACATGGGTTACCTGGCGCATGCAGATGCCTTTGTGGTCACCGGGGAAAGTGCCTCCATGCTGGCTGAAGCCTGTACGACAGGAAAACCGGTTGCGATTTTCCCCTTGCCCGTGAGATCAGCCGGGGTTATGGCATGGGTGCGTTCCCTGGGGCGTACGCTGGGTGATGCCGTTGCCAGCTGTGCCTATGCTCGCCCTCTGAACAAGCGCGGAATTGAGCGGCCGCAACGGGGGCTACAGCGTTTTTGCGCCGGAATGCTGGCAAAAGGGTGGGTACGAACCGGTGGTCATAGCAGGCTACTGCATGAGTCTTTGATAGCTCACGGTTTGGCCACCTATTTCGATGGCAGCCCGCCTCCACCACCAACATCAAGTGTCGACGAAATGAATCGCGTTGCCGATCAGGTTCGTACCATGATGAGTTTTGAAAAATAATAAGATGAGCTGGTGACAAGCGCAGCGTCCTGTGGATGCCGGCCTTTGCCGGTATGATGAATAAAGTAGAGCATCGCTCGATTAATCGCTATCGTTGTTCTGTCTTGCAAAGTAGCTCCCGCACTCTGCAGACGGTGTTTTTCAGGTCATCATCATGCATAGGCAGGACGATTTCATCGCCGGCATCACCCAATAGTAAAATGCGCTTTTGTTGAATCAGGTTTTCATGAATGCGCTTGATGTCGCGGCGCATTCGTTTTGGACCAAGATGATTGCGCAACCAGGTTCCCAGCCTGCGTAATGGATGACGTGGCTCAATGGTGATGGTGTTGGGCTCTGAAGGTTCGCCGGCATGTTCTGGCCGCGAGGCATCGTAAAGGTAGACCGTTTTTCCGGTGGCACAACTTTCCGTGAGCATGGAGATGCTTTCCGCGGTGACGATGAAGGAGTCGGCCAGCGCCAGGAAACCGAAGTAGGGGTTGGAGCTGTCTGTGTCATTGTAGTCAAAGAATAAGGCTGGAACATTAATCTCCTGCTTCATCAGTTCCAGGCTGCCCTTTGGACTGCGGGCACTGGTGGTTACCAGTAATGCCCCGTTTTTCGAGGCGGCGAGGTTGTTGGCGGTTTTCGCCAGATAGCGAAGCCCGGCTGTGGTGAATTGGGAAACACTACTGTTGCCGCCAACAAGCACTGCAAACCATGGTTGGGGTAAATGAGCAAACCTGGGTCCCCAGTGTTGCGCGGCGGCTGCCAGCTTTTGCTGGTCTATACGGTGCAATGGCAGTTCGTTGTACAGGACGTTCGACGTTTTGGGCAAGTCATACTGGGGCGTAGTTACGATGAGGTCGAAGTGCTTAGGGCGTGCCCAGGGACGTCCTATATGCACCAGCCGACAGTGTCCATTTGATTGTTTCCTGATCCATCGCGCAACAGGCTCATTTCGCCGTCCGGCGGAAATCACCAGGTCGGGCCAGGGTGGATCCAGGTCATCGGACTTTGCTTTCTTTAGACCGAGAAGGGTGACTTTCAGCAGTCGGTTGGGAATCAACTCCAGCGAAATATATTGTAAATGCTTCTCGATCCAGCCCCATCCAAGAGATTCGGCGAGTGCCAGAACCTGGTTATTATCTCCCGCCTTTTGTCCAAGCAGTGTCCAGACAATCGGTGCGTTGCATGTTTCTTTTTTTGATCCCATGATGCATTTTTTAGAGGTGTCTTGTTGTTACTGTCTGCAAATGCAGGATTGACAACAGGTCTTCCGCGACAGGCGGGAGCTACAATTTATTGCACTCAGCCACCGGCAGTGGCTTTGTCGGCAGTTGCTGTCCCCGGTGCTGACGGTTCTCCTGTAGCATACCCGAAAACGTCGGACAGCCGGGTATTTACCAGCTCGTCAATAGCCGTGACCTGTTCATCGTCAAAATAATCCCGGTAGCCGCCGACCTTGGCTCGCCGCACTTTGAAAGAGTCCGGATTACTGGAGTCTTTTGCCTTTACCCGGCTGCCATGCCGGAAGTAGTTTTGCTGTTCGAGTTTGCGCAGGTTTTCAACCGAAGAAAATTCGACAGTCTCGCGGATCCGCTCATCGTCGGGATCCATATCGAGAAACTCGACGATGCGACGCAGTTCCTTCTCTGGCTGGACCCGCATATCCTCGTAGCGCACCAACAACAGATGGTCGATGCTCGGCAGCTCGCGCGCCCAGAGGTTAAGGAAGTCGATAATGCGTGGTATGCCGCAGTCCGGATTCATGATGAAATCGTAGATTGATATGTCCGAACCGGCGGGAGGATAGCGGTTCATGGCCATCTTCCCGGGGCGCATCCGGTGCTTCCACTGGAAAAACTGCGATACTGCAACATCCTGCGGACGGCGCACCAGGAGAACCACTTTTTTCGTATAGAAATCCTTCAGGCTGTCAGTGTTGCCGGTAAAGGTGCGCAGATAGTTATCGTGGGTAAAAAATATGCGCGGTACCTTCGCGTTCATTCTATGAAAATTTTCAAACCCCATCAGGATGCGCTCGGGAAGTGCATAGGTCTGCTGGTAATAGCGCGACAGCAAAACGCGCATCCAGGTGCGGCCGCTCTTGCCATAGGAGGCAAAAACATACTCGCATAATTGATACTTGCGGTACTCTTCCTGACCACGCCGCCAGCGGTCCAGTGCGATGGCCTGCTTTTGCGGCAGCAACACCGACACGGCCCTTACCAGCCAGGCCTTGAGACGCTTGATGACAACATGCATTCGAAATCTCCTGTAGAGCCGTGTAAAAATAATCGATGGCATGCCGGGAAACAAGCGCAGATTAAATCTGCAACGTGATACAGGCGGATCAAGTATCAAAGGTATCGAAGCAAGCGCACGGCGGTACTTGTGATATTGGCATTACAGTGGTTATTCTACCAGTAATGCCTGGAGTAATGGCACAGGTGGTTGCTATACCCTGACCTGATCCGACGCAACCAACCCGGGTATTTCCGGTCTATGTGAATATGAAAAACAATCTTTGTGTACCTGCGGAGTCTTTCCTCGCCAACTATCTGCGACTGCTTATCGTGCCCATGATGCTGGCTTACCTGTCACCGGCATCGGCCACCGAAGGCCAGTCCTATCCTGAGTTTACAGCTGTTTACGATGCGCATATCAGTGGTATTCGGATGGGGGAAGCCAGCTTCAGTCTGCGCCGGCTGGACAACGGAGATTATGTATACCAGCGAAAATCGACATCCGTCGGTTTCGCCTCGTTGTTTGGTAAGAGAGTTTCAAGCGCGACCAGTCGTTGGCGATTCACCGACAATGGAATACAGGTGCTGGAATTCCAGTCTATGCGGGAAGATGGCGATGCTGACGCTAATCTTCACCTGATTTTTGACTGGAAAACCGCTCAGGTGAAAAATGTCTCCACAGCTGACCCCTGGCAGTCAAAAATGCCGGAAGGCACACTGGACAGCTTGGTCATGCAGTTGGCACTGCTATTGGAACTGCGTGATGGAAAGACTGAATTCCAGTATCCGGTCGCACACCAGGGGCGTATTAAACAGTACCGGTTTAAACAGACCGGGAAAGAAAGAATAGAGCTACCAATGGGAGAATTTAACAGCTTGATCGTGGAGCGGCTGGGTGAAGATCGGGATAAGACCAGAATCTGGAGCGTTCCGGAATTGAACTATTTCCCGGTGCGATTTCTGAAGCAAAAGAAAAACGGCGCAAAAAAAGAACTGTTGCTGCGCAAGATCGAGTTTGTCGGCGAGGAAACCTCTGACCGGGACGTGATCATGGATAGCCACTAACGGAATACCCCGCGACGATATAGTCGCCACATCAGCCCCCAGCCGTAGATGAGCGGATGGCGGCGTATTTTCGGGGTCACTTCGATGGGAACGCCGGTATGACGTTCCACTTTCCAGATGAGGTAGTCTGCGCCACCCTGAAAGGTGAAGGCTGCCTTTATCAGTCTCAGGAGTGAAACAAATTTGCCCTGAATCCGTCGCAACAACCAGCCCAGACGGCCCAGCCTTCGGGCGCGCGGTGGGATCTGGATATGGTAGAGCAGCCGGGATGAAGCCTGCTCGCGTTCTACTTCGAAGGGTAATTCATCCATAACCAGTGAGGTAAGCGCAAGGTAGTGATCCTCCCAGGATTGGTAGAGTAAAATGGCGCGCTCCGGTTTCTCGACACGCAATTCAGCCCGGTAACTGAGCGCCAGCCCCTGCTGCCAAATTGCAGCGCTGTCGAGTCGCTCGGGCAGGGCGGGCAGGGCCCGGGTCAAGAAGGTCAGTACCGCCTGTGCGAGTATCTTCTGGACACGGCGGCTGGTCTCGTCGTTGCGACTGTACAGCAGTCCGCAGGGCTGAGCGAAACGGCCCCACAGGTAGGAATGAAACCACTTCGGCGAGGTGCCGTGCTCCAGATCCTGCAGCGAGATGACGGCGTACTTGCTGCGCACCCGACTGCCGCCCACCTCTATCTCGAGGTAATAGACATTGGGTGGCAGCAGTCGGTTGAACAGGGCGGGAAGTGGTTTGCGATAGGCATTGCGGTAGTCGTCAACCACCAGGTATAGATCGACGAGCCCATCCAGTGCATTACCGCTCCGCAAGCAGGAACCATAGAACAGCATGGCCTCAACCGCGCCGTTATACTGCTGCAGAAGTGCGTCGCGCAGAGCGAGCAGTTCACTGCTGAAGGTCAGGGGAGTGCTTTGCGCAAGCAGGTCGGTCAGTTGCTGTGTCGGTTGCATCAGAGGCTCACTAGAAAGCTCGTCGCATCAATACGGCAGCAAGCAGCGGGAAGGTGAAGATCGGGACCAGGGTAGTGAGCAGGGGATTTATGTCCAGCATCAGACCCAGGTTGACCGATGATTGGCTGAACAAATGATAGGCGACTCCGGTAATGGTCGCCAGCACAATTCTCTTGCCCGCACTGGCGCTACGCAGGGAGCCGAATGCAAAAGGTAGTGAGCACAGCATCATGACGATAACGGTTAACGGCAAGGTGATCTTCTGCCAGAATACCATTTCTGATCTTTCCGTTGCCTGTTCGCTGGCGCGCAAATACTCAAGGTAATGATACAGGCCTGTCGGCGACAGGCTGTTGATGGGTTGTTCCATGACGCGCAGTTGTTTATCTGTCAGATAGGACTGCCCGGTCCGCTCTGCTTCTTGCCGTGTAACGACATTATTGCGCTGGTAGTTCTTCACAGTCAGGTTCTTGTACAGCCACTGCTTCTGGTTCTTCATTTCGGCCTGGTCCGCATGCAGGTAGAACTTGAGCTGCTGTTTTTCAGGATCGAACTCGAAGATGTGGATATCTGTCAGCGTATGTCCTTCGTGCTTGTTGCGGATGTTGACGAATTGATTGCCCTGGCGTACCCAGGTACCGTGTTTCTGGATCAGAAGTTCGCCTCCGGACAGTGCCAGTGACTGTCGTTGTATCGCCCGCTGATAGAGTGGTGGAGCCACCCATTCCATGATAATGAATATGATTATTATAAACAGAGTTCCGGATTTGAGCGTTGTCAGTCCGATGCGCTGGATTGAGATGCCAGAGGCGCGCATCGCGGTCAGTTCGTTGCTGTGTGCCAGCCCGCCCAGCGCCATGCTGGTTCCCAGTAGCGCGGTAAACGGAGCGAGACTCAGCAGGTAGGTCGGCATCAGGTAGACCTCAAAGATGAGGGCGTCGGGCAGCCCGTAGTTGCCCTTTCCAATCTCATCCAACTGCTGCACCAGGTCGAGCAGGATAAACAGTGGCAGCAGTACGAGGATCACCAGTAGCGCGCTGCGTGCCAGGGCCAGGCCGATGTAGCGATCCAGAATCGTCATCGGCTACCTGACCACATTGCGGGCCGCAACAACAGGACTAGAATTAGCAATCCAAGCAGTATGTCCGGCCACCAGACACCTGGGATGGCCCCGACAGTGCCCTGCTCAACCCAGTTCCTGGCCGTGACGCTTAAGATGTAAAATACGGCGAACACCAGTACGGCGGCGACGGTCTTTGCATAGCGTCCGCGGCGTGGCGGGGTGCGGCTCAGTGGTACCGCCAGTACGCCAAATAGCAGGGTGGTAATAGGCGTGGTCATTCGCCACTGGAACTCGGCGATATCAGAGGGTTTTGTCGACCCGGCGAGCTGCAAAGTGCTGGCAGCCTTGCTCCTGTAGCGGTTTAGCGCCTTTTCGTCAGCTTCAAGTAACAATGTCAACTCCTTGAACTTCAGAGTTAAATCCCGCTTGCCGGAAAGATCGATCTGATAGGCGGTACCATCAAAAAACTTGAACACCGGGGGTGCAAACGGGTCGGTTACCGGCTGCCAGGCCTGTTGAGCGCTGATGACGCGGACTCCTTCATCATTAAGCCTGTAAAAATAAACCTGTTCGAGTCGGTTCTGCAGGTGGTTGATACGTTCCACGAATATTACCGTGCCCGATTCCTTAGCGGTGTAAAACTGACCCGCTTCCAGTTTGTCCAGGTTGAAATCCGCCTCCGCTTCCGCCTTGATATAATAGCTTTTCTGGTAGGCCCAGGGGCGAACGACCAGAGACAGGCTGGCGACAACCATTGCCAGTATGACGGAGAAACACAATACACTTCGTATAACCCGTCGTTCACTGAAACCGGTGGCGTGCAGGGCCGCCATTTCGTTATCACTGTACATTCGCCCCATGCTCATGACGACGGCCAGATAAAAGGCGGTAGGCAGCAGTACTTCTATGGCGATGAGGGATCTCAACAGGGTGAGGAGGGCGACCGTTCCGGCCGGTAGCAGACCGGCCGCTGCCTCCGCGGTATAGACGGCCGCATTGTAGCTCATGAAGATAATAATCAGTATCGTGGTAACAGTAACCAGCGGGAGGGCAATTTCACGGGCCAGATAGCGGTCGATGATCAATGGGGCTACTCTTTTTCTGCCAGTATCTGCTGCACCAGCCGCCAGTCCCTCTCGGTATCGACATCCACGGCAGCATCGGCAAAAGGCAGGATGACAACGCCAATTTTCATCTCAAGTATGTCGGATATACGGGTGAGAGCCTCCTGCAGGGAGAGGCGTCCAAGCAGGTATTTGAATACCGGCCACCACCCCAGCGTAGCGAATAGCCGCCAGGGTCGTTTGCGCTGTGATTCCACCTTGCGCCAGAAAGCGGGAATTGTGCGGGAACGCGGGGTCATGAATGCGAACAGGTTGCAACTGCAATAGTCTCTGTCACTAAATCGTAGCCGGGTTCTGTGCACCCCGGGATAGGTCGTTGCGACCAGCTCATGAGGGGCCAGCGCGACCACCAAGTCAAAGTTTGCGGTGCATGCCTGTGCGCAAAAATAATCGATGATTTCACTGCTCAACAGAGCGTGGTCGGCGGTTGTGAGTAACACCGGTTGAGAATCCGGAATCTGCTCCATTGTAGCGCTGGCGCTGTTGCTCGGGCTATCCCGGCTGGCGGTCCAGCCATAGTCACCGGTATCGACTCCGGATTTGAGCGCCGCGGCCTGTTCGAGCAGTGGCCGGGGCGGACCGGACAACAGCCGCGACCCGACCGCCGGGCTCTGCTCCAGGGCATTCAGAACCCGCAGCACCATGGGAATGCCGCCGACCGGGGTCAGTGCCTTGCAAGAGACGCCGGCGGCCCGGGTAACCGGATCATCCAGACTCCGGTCGGCCGCCATGATGATGGCGCTGAAGGGCATGCTGGCAGAGGTGTTGTCCATATTCAGAATTCAGGCTGGCGATGTTTAAGACTATTTTAAGGTTAGTATGTGAGCATTGTGAGCTGCGCATGATACAAAATCTGGCGCAAATAAACACAGCTTAGATGCTAATGATCGACTGGCTGGGTGGTTCCTGAGGTCGGCAGGAAGCAGGCTGCAGACAGAACGCTGACTTGGCCGTAACACATGAAACTTAAATATTTACGGTTGAGATTGCCTCTTTTTTCAGTATTATGCACCCCAATTCGGAAACCACTTGGACCTGTTGTTATCATCAGGCTGTTCCCGCAACTACGAAGAAACTCATGGATAAGCTGAAAATTAATGGTGGGCCTCCCCTGGCCGGGCAAGTGCGTATCGCGGGTGCGAAAAATGCGGCTTTGCCCATTCTGGCGGCCACCCTGCTGGTAGATGGGCCGATGACGCTTGGGAATATACCCCATCTGCGTGATATTACCACCACCATGAGTTTGCTTGAGTGCATGGGGGCCCACATTACTGTGGATGAAAGGATGCGTATCCGTGTCGATAACAGCGCTCTCACGGATTTTAACGCGCCTAGTGAACTGGTGCGGACGATGCGCGCCTCTATTCTGGTGTTGGGGCCACTGCTGGCGCGGTTTGGACAGGCGAATGTCTCTCTACCGGGTGGATGTGCCATTGGCTCAAGACCGGTCAACCTGCATATTGAGGGGTTGCGTGCTATGGGGGCGTCCCTGGAGGTGGAAAACGGCTATATCCGGGCCACCGCAAAACGCCTCAAAGGTGCCCGATTGGTGATGGACGTGGTTACTGTGACGGGTACCGAAAACCTTATGATGGCAGCGACTCTGGCCGATGGTGAAACGCTGCTCGAAAATGCGGCGCGGGAGCCTGAGGTCGTCGATCTGGCCAACTGTCTGAATCAGATGGGGGCGAAGATAACCGGGGCAGGCACGGATTCGATCACCATCCAGGGTGTCGAGCGTCTTTCCGGCATTCATTATGAGGTGCTTCCCGATCGCATTGAGACCGGTACCTATCTCGTGGCGGCCGCAATAACCCGTGGCAGTATCCTGGTTCGTGATACCCGGCCGGATTTGCTTGATTCGGTGTTGCAAAAGCTCAGGGATTGCGGTGCCGAGATCAAGACCGGGAAGGACTGGATCTCGCTGGACATGAAAGGCAAGCGCCCCGGGGCGGTGGATGTGCATACAGCCCCATATCCTGCATTTCCGACTGATATGCAAGCCCAGTTCATGGCCCTGAATGCAGTTGCTGAAGGGGTAGGGACGATTACCGAGACGGTGTTCGAGAACCGGTTTATGCACGTCCAGGAGATGCAGCGCATGGGCGCGAAGATAAGACTGGAAGGCAATACTGCAATTTGTGAGGGTGTGCAGCGTCTGACCGGTGCTCCGGTAATGGCCACCGATCTGCGGGCCTCCGCCAGTCTTGTGCTGGCCGCGCTGGTGGCCAATGGAGAGACCATGGTGGACCGGATTTACCACATCGACCGCGGATATGAAGATATCGAGGAGAAACTCGTCGGTCTCGGTGCCCGGATACGACGGGTTCCAGGATTAACATGGGTGCCTGAATCAGGCCTGGTGCCTGAATCAGAACTGGTAGCAGTTTGATCATGTGCGAATTTGTAACTTGCGATTAGCCGTCAAATACCGGAAAATTGGCCTACAATTGAAAAACGATTGCCTGGTGAAGTTAAGACTACCTTAAGGTTAGTGTGAGATAATTTCTGTATTCTTGCGCCCTTAGGGCTGATTGCGGGATATTGAAAAGATTTACCAAATGTTATGAGGAGGCCAACCTTGGGGTTGCAACCGACACCAACAGTAAACAACCAACCGATGCGGGCAGCCGATTTCCCGAATCTCGCGGCGGCGCTCGATTATGCGGCGCTGGGGCAAACCGGGAGTAATTTCTACAACAGTCGCGGTGGGCTCTATGCGGTGTTGAGCTATGCAGAGCTCAGGGATCAGGCGCTGCAACTGGCGCGCCGACTGTGTGGTCTGAATGTGGCGCGCGGCGCGCGCGTGGCTATCGTCGCGGACACCCATCCCGATTTCCTGCGTTTTTTCTTTGCCTGCCAGTATGCAGGACTGGTACCGGTGCCATTACCGATTCCCCTTAACCCCGGGGGGCACAAGGCGTATGTGAAGCATATCCGGGCGATGGTACAAAGTTGTCAGGCCTCGCTGGCCGTGGCGCCGGCGGTTTATGCAGGACTGCTTGATGAGGTGGTCGAGGGGCTGGGGTTGGCGTTTGTCGGCTCGCCTGAAGCGTTTGATGCATTGCCACAGCAAGAAGGCGAACTGCAGCCAATGCAGGCGGATGAACTGGCCTACCTGCAGTATACCTCGGGCAGCACCCGCTTTCCGCGGGGTGTGATGATCACCCAGCGCCAGGTATTGAGCAATCTGTCGGGGATTATTATCGAGGGCATGGAAATGCGCACGACCGATCGCTGTGTGTCCTGGCTGCCCTTTTACCATGACCTGGGTCTGGTGGGTCTGGTGTTGGTGCCAGTGGCTTCACAAGTGACGGTAGATTACCTTGGCACGCGGGAGTTTGCGATGCGTCCCAAGCAGTGGCTGACGCTGATGTCGCGCAATAAGGCGACCATCTCGATTAGCCCACCTTTTGGATATGAGTTGTGCAACCGTCGGTTACGTGAAGGTGAGGCAGAGCAGTTTGACTTGAGTGCCTGGCGTGTGGCGGGCGTGGCTGCGGAGCCGATCCGCCCGCGGGTACTGCATGACTTTGCGGAGGCGCTGGCTCCGAGCGGTTTCGATCACAAGGCGTTTATGGCCGGTTACGGGATGGCAGAGTGTTCTCTGGCGGTGAGTTTTGCACCGTTGCATGAAGGCTTGTCGGTTGACCGTGTTGATGTGGATCAACTGGCGCTGGCTGAGTTCGCGCAGCCGGTAGAGCAAGATGCGCCCATAGAACGGGTGAGCGAGTTTGTGAACTGTGGTGTGCCGTTGTCGACCTTCGAAGTGGAGGTGCGGGATGCATCGGGAAAGGCGGTTGCGGAACGTCACATCGGTGTGATCCACGTACGGGCACCCAGTGTTATGTCGGGTTACTTTAATGAACCGGAAATTACCGCGCAGACACTCTCGCCTGATGGCTGGCTGAACACTGGCGATATCGGCTACCTGACGGACACAGGACTCATGATCACCGGACGCGAGAAGGATCTGATCATCATCAACGGACGCAATATCTGGCCTCAGGATCTGGAGCAGATTGCGGAACAGCAACCGGAATTACGTCCGGGAGATGCCCTGGCATTTGCTGTACCGGGTATGGATGGAGCCGATACAGTAGTGATGGTGGTACAAAGCCGGGAGAATGATGCCGAGCAGCTCGCGGAGTTGAGCGGGCGGCTGCAGGGGTTGGTCCTTACCGAGATGGGTGTGGACTGTCACATTGAACTGGTGCCGTTGCATACTCTGCCACGAACTTCGTCGGGTAAACTGTCCCGTTCCAAGGCACGCTTGAACTACATCGATTCTCACCGGCTGGACCAGCATGGTGATCAGGGTGCGGTGGCTGACTCGCTGCTGAAGCAGACGGGCTGACAACCCGTCATTGCCGCTGGTTTTTTTATGTCACGGACCATCGCTGTAACCGGTGCCACCGGATTCATCGGCGCCATGCTGGTCGATCATCTGCTGGCCGCCGGTTGGAATGTAAGAGCCCTGATTCGTCCCCGTTCAGCACATCGTATTGCAGAGAAATCCGGACTTGAAGTGGTTCCCGGTTCCCTTGAGGACGGCGAATCTCTGAATCGTCTGGTACAGGGCGCCACTGCAGTGGTGCACTGTGCCGGTGCAGTTCGTGGAGCCACTGCTGAAGATTTCAATGCTGTCAATGTAGACGGTTTGAAGCGACTGGTACGCGCAGTGCTCTCCCTGTCGCCCCGCCCCAGATTCCTGTTACTTTCGTCCCTGGCTGCGCGTGCTCCCGAGCTCTCCCACTATGCCTCCAGCAAGCGCCAGGGGGAACTGACGCTGGCCGCTATGGCTGAAGATATGGAGTGGGTTGCCTTGCGCCCTCCAGCCGTTTACGGGCCGGGTGACAGGGAGATGCTGCCGTTGTTTCAGTTGATGGGGCGCGGTATTGCGCCGGTGCTGGGTGAGCCGCATGCGCGGCTGTCATTGCTGTATGTTGAAGACCTGTGCGCGGCAGTGCTAAGCTGGTTGAATGCCGGCAGCTGTCGGTGTGGTGTATACGAGTTGCATGATACCCAAACGGGTGGTTACGGCTGGGATGAAACCATAGCGAAGGTCTCGGCATTGCGTGGCAAACGTATTATCAGGCTATCCCTGCCGGCAGCGCTGTTGAAAGCGATTGCCCTCATAAATGTCGCCGTTGCACGCTTGATCGGTTATGCTCCTATGCTGACGCCGGGAAAGGTGCGTGAGCTGCGGCATCCCGACTGGGTGGCTGATAATAGTGCATTGACCGCTGCGATTGGCTGGCAGCCGGTATTTACCCTGGAGCAGGGTCTGCGACGGACAATGGGCTGGGGTGAGCCGGGGCCGTCAGCAATAGAGGGCTTGTCAGGCCGGCGGACTGATACAGGACAGAGAGTGAACAAAGATGCAGAGTAAAGAGGAAATCCTTGATCAGCTGATCGAGCTGATCCGCCCTTATGCCGAAGAACCCATAGTGCTCAGTGAGCAGACCCGTATCATTGATGATGTCGGTCTGGATTCAATGAAAGTGATGGAGCTGGTGATGCAGATCGAGGATTGTTTCGACGTTTCGGTCCCGTTGAATATTCTTCCTGATGTGAATACCATCGGGGAGTTTGCCAAACACCTTGAGACGTTGCTACAGGACAGCTGATTCATGACCACCCTTCTTGAAAAATTTCGGCCTCTTGAGGAAAAGCGTGCCGCTCTGGTTGCCAGCAGTGGCGAAGACCCCTTTCATGTGATAGTGGAACGGGTGGTTTCGGCTACTGAATCGGTGGTGAATGGTCGCAAGGTGATCATGGTTGGCACCAATAATTATCTGGGCCTTACCTTCGATTCCGACTGCGTTGCTGCAGCCTGCAAGGCGGCGAAGGAGGAGGGAACAGGCACCACCGGCTCGCGTATGGCGAATGGCAGTTATGCTGCTCATGTGGCACTGGAGAACGAACTGGCAGACTTCTTTAATTGCCCCGCTGCAATCGTCTTCTCTACCGGATACATTGCGAATCTCGGGGTGCTCTCGGCGCTGACGGGCCCCGATGATGTGATCCTGATGGATGCCGACTGTCATGCCAGTATCTATGATGGTACCCGTCTCGGTGCGGCCCAGGTGATCCGGTTTCGTCATAATAATCCTGCAGATCTGGAAAAGCGCCTGCAACGACTGGGTGAAAAGGCAAGTCGTACCCTTGTGGTGGTAGAAGGGATCTACAGCATGCTGGGAGATCGCGCACCATTGCGTGAGATTGTCGACATCAAGCGCCGTTATGGTGCTTCACTGCTGGTGGATGAGGCCCATTCCGTGGGAGTTCTGGGTGAGCATGGCAGGGGGCTGGCTGAGGAAACCGCAGTCGAGGGCGAAGTGGATTTTATCACCGGTACCTTCAGCAAAAGCCTGGGCTCCATCGGTGGCTTCTGTGTCAGCCGCTGGCCGGAGCTTGAACATATGCGTTATGCCATGCGCCCCTATACGTTCACCGCTTCCTCTTCGCCCTCCCTGATAGCGTCAACCCGCCAGGCTCTGCAGGTCCTGAGCCGCGGTGTCGAGTTGCGCAGAAAACTGTGGAACAACGCAACACGTCTCTATCAGGGACTGACTGAGATGGGGTTTGATCTCGGTCCGGAAATCAGTCCGGTGATAGCGGTGAAACTACCGGTGTCCATCGAGGGGGATCCCATCCTCCTGTGGGGTGAATTACTGTCGCAGGGTGTCTATGTCAACCTGGTTCTTCCTCCGGCCGCTCCTGGCGGTTGCTCAATGCTGCGATGCAGTCTCAGTGCGGCTCACAGCCCAGAGCAGATTGATGTCGTGCTGAAGGCCTTTGCGGTTGTTAGTGCAAAGCTGAAGCTGGAACATCGAACCTGACAACGGCTGATGCTATTCGGCTCCATCGGGCAAACATCCCCCCTGCACTGAAGTAAGGTTGCTGCCATGCATCTATTGAAGACTTTTGCACGTGCCTACCCGTTACAGAGTGCCGTCATGCTGTTTGCGTTGCTGATTGCCGGTCTGATTGAAGGGGTCAGTCTGACCGCCCTGTTGCCGTTGTTGGATCAGGTCCTGGTCAAACCGGGCACGCCCGGGGGAGATGCTTCAGGGGTGGAGATTGACTCCGGGGTCGGGGATTTTCTGCTCGGTGCTATCGAAGCAGCAGGATTTACACCCAGCGTTGTGGTACTGCTGACCATCATACTGGTTGGAGCGATTTTCAAGGGTGGCATGACGATGCTGGCCAGGCAAAAGGTTGGCTACATCGTCGCCCATGTTGCTACCGATCTGCGCCTGTCGATGTTGCGTGCCATGCTGGCGTCGCGCTGGGAGTATTTTTTGCATCAACCGGTAGGACGGTTGACCAACTCCATGTCGATCGAGGTGGTAAGGGCTGCCAATGCCTACCTGCATGGTGCCACGCTGATATCCCTGGTCATAGAGGCTGTGGTGTATCTCACCATCGCCACCATGGTGATGTGGCAGGCGGCACTGTTTGCCCTGGTGGTGGGCCTGCTGATCTATCGGTTACTGGGTAACCTGGTTAAAGCGGCACGCCGGGCCGGCAAGCGCCAGACAAAGTTCACCCGGTCGATGATTGCTCGCCTGGCAGACACCCTGTTGTCGGTAAAGCCGCTCAAGTCTATGGGGCGGGAACGCCTGGTGAATACCGTGCTGATGTCAGAAACGAAAAATATTAACCTCGCCCTGCGTCGTGAAGTGTTGAGCGCCGAAATGCTGGCGGCCGGGCAGGAGGTGTTGTTTGCGCTGGTGCTGGTGGGCGGTATATATATCACCCTGGTTAAACTGGAACTGCCACTTGCAACAGTGATGGTGCTGGGTTTTCTGATATACAGAATTTTGAAGAAGATCGGTCGGGTACAGCGCCATTACCAGAAGATGGCGGTCTGTGAGTCTGCCTACTGGTCGATCCAGAAAACCATCGAAAACGCCGACCTGGCGATCGAGCATCCCGGGGGCAAGCTCACCTCGACCCTTGAGGAAGGTATCGAGTTGACGGGGGTCAGTTTTTCCTATGACGACAAGCGGATACTGGATGAGTTAAGTCTCACCATTCCTGCCGGTTCATTTACTGCCATAATCGGACCATCAGGATCGGGCAAGACGACTATCCTGGACTTGATTATCGGCTTGCTGCAACCGGCGTCTGGCAAGGTGCTGGTCGATAAAGTCCCGCTGCAGGATCTTAATATGCACCGTTGGCGACGCACCATCGGTTACGTGCCACAGGAAACGGTGTTGTTACACGATTCAGTTTTCAATAATGTGGCGCTGGGGGATCCCGGAATCGATGAAGCCGACGTGGAGTCGGCCCTCCAGGCCGCGGGTGCCTGGGAATTTACGGAAACATTGACTGAAGGCATCCACAGCAATGTGGGTGAAAGGGGCGGCAAGCTGTCTGGCGGCCAGCGGCAGCGGATCATGATTGCACGTGCCCTTGTTCACCGCCCCCGCTTGCTGATATTGGATGAGGCGACCACGGCGCTTGACCGGCAGAGCGAAGCGGCGATTTGCGAGACGCTGCAAAAATTACGGGGCGGGCAAACTATCCTGGCCATTTCGCACCAGCCCGCCTTGCTGGAAGCGGCCGACCGGGCCTACCGGATGCAGGATGGGCATGTGCAGCTTGAGAAAGATCTTGCAGGGCAGGTGGTGTGACGCTGGTTCAGTCCGCTGCTTGCCGCAGGCCAGCGTATCGAGGTCTTTACCGATTGCGATCTGCGCCGCATCATTGATCACGAGGTTGACCTGCACGATGCACCTGTTAAGGATGTCATGACCGTTGATCGCAAGACCATCCACTCCGGCATGCTGGCCGTAGAAGCACTGCAGATAATGGACAACACCAGGATCGACGTCCTGCCCATCGTCAACGCCGCGAATGAACTGGTCGGCGCACTGAATATGCACGACCTGCTGCGCGCAGGCGTGGTATAACACCAGCCCTATGAAAGACTTACTCGAAAAAGCCTCGCACATACCCCTGCTGATTCCTGATATTGACGGCGCACTGACAAACGGCGGGCTGGAACTGCATTCCCGGGTACGGGGAACCATTGATGACAGCGACGATGATAATGGCTAGTTACCGTGTAACAGGCGGCCTGCTACGAATCGCATTACTGCTGTCACTGTTGCCAGTCACCGGCCCTGGATTGACAAACGATCGCAGTCAGCCAGTAAACATTGAAGCAGACAGGGCCACACTGAATGAGAAAACCGGCAACAGTGTTTATGAAGGTAATGTGTACCTGCAACAGGGTACTCTCGTTTTGAAAGGCAGCAAAATGACGGTACAGCTCAACGACAACAGCATTGATACCCTTGTAATCACCGGCGATCCGGCAACCTACCGGCAGCGTGCAGATGGCGAGGAGTCCGATCGGCAAGCAGAAGCTCGACGCATCGAATATTACGCCAAAGAGGACCGCATCATCCTGCTGGAAAATGCACGCGTCTGGCAATCAGGTGATGACGAACTCCGCAGCGACCGCATTGTCTTTGACCTGAAAAGCGATACCGTCAATGCGGGTAGCAACAAGCCCGGTGATCGGGTGCGCATTACCCTGCAGCCCGACAGCAAGCAGAACAAGCCACCCTCACCACCATGAGCGTGCTGACCGCAAACAAGCTGGGCAAAAGCTACCGCTCCCGTCGCGTTGTCGATGACGTCTCACTGACTGTCCACAGTGGACAGGTGGTTGGGCTGCTGGGTCCCAACGGGGCCGGCAAGACAACCTGCTTTTACATGATCGTCGGCCAGGTGCCCTGCGGTGAGGGCAGCATCGGAATTGACGACATCGACCTCACCGGACAACCCATGTATCTGCGCGCCTTGTGCGGTCTCGGTTACCTGCCGCAGGAGGCGTCTGTTTTCAGAAATCTCTCGGTCGCAGACAACATTATGGCCGTACTTGAGATCCGCAAGGATCTGAAAAAGACTGCACGCAAGGAGTTACTGGCAGACCTGCTGCACGACCTGCATATTAGCCATCTGGTTGACCAGCCGGGCATCAGCTTGTCGGGGGGTGAACGGCGACGGGTTGAAATTGCCCGCGCACTGGCAGCAAATCCGCGCTTTATCCTGCTGGACGAGCCGTTTGCCGGCGTTGACCCGATCTCTGTCGTGGATATCCAGCAAATCATCAGGCAACTATGTGCTCGTGATATCGGCATACTGATAACAGACCACAATGTGCGTGAAGCACTGGGCATTTGCCATCATGCCTATATACTGAACGAAGGCCGCGTCATTGCCGCCGGGGAACCGGAAGTTATCCTTAATAATCAGCAAGTAAGAGACGTGTACCTGGGCAGTGAATTCCGCCTGTAGACAATCACCCACACGTATTAACGATGGATATTCAAATTAAGGAAGCAACCACCAGGGCTGAAATGAAAGCCTTTATCAACTTTACTGATGAGTTATACAAAAATAATCCCTATTTTGTACCACCTTTAAGGTTTGACGAAGCAACCACATTAAGCTCTAAGAAGAATCCTGCATTTGATTATTGTGAAGCAAAATATTGGCTGGCATACAGAAACAACAAAGTTGTTGGAAGGATTGCCGGCATTATTAATAATGCATATATAGAGAAGTGGAAAAATAAATATATTCGCTTCGGCTGGATTGATTTTGAAGATGATCTAAATATCAGTCGTTTACTATTACAACAGGTAGAAAACTGGGCGATAGCCAAAGGACTAAATGCGATACATGGACCACTTGGTTTTACTGATTTAGATCATGAAGGGACATTGATAGAGGGTTTTGACCAACTAGGTACACTGGCTTCTATTTATAATCATCCTTATTATCAAAATCACTTCGAGAAACTAGGTTTTGTCAAAGAAACCGACTGGGTCGAATATAAAATTACGGTTGACAAAGTAGTACCCGAAAGACTGATCAAACTTGCTTCGATAGTAGAACGTAGATTAAAACTAACGGTTATCCGAGCAAAGAAAGCAAAGGAAATTCTTCCTTATAGTACTGCAATATTTGAATTGATTAATGACGCTTACTCCCATCTTTTTGGAGTAACACCTCTTACGCAGCGTCAAATGGATTACTATACCAAACAGTATTTCTCTTTCATTAAGGCCGAATATGTAACCATCATTGTTGATAGCGAAGGCAAGCTTGCTGCATTTAATATTACCATGCCGTCATTATCCAGGGCATTACAGAAGAATAAAGGTAGGCTTTTTCCTTTTGGATTCATTTCTTTGTTAAAGGCAATGAAGAAGAATGATATGGCTGACCTGTTGATGGTAGCTATTCGGAAAGACCTGCAGGGCAAAGGTGTCAATGCCATGCTGATGAAAGAAACCTATGTTACCTATGTTAAGCACGGCGTTACTACTGTAGAAACCAATCATGAGCTGGAAGATAATACCCAGGTCCAATCCTTATGGGATCATTTCAATGCAGTACAGCATAAACGGCGCAGGTGTTTTATAAAACATTTCTAAGTTAATCGGCTTATATGAAACCAGATTTACTGATTACTGATGCAAGTGGTTTTATAGGCAATCATTTAGTGGCAAAAGCCTTGTCAAAGGATTATGCAGTATACCGGCCCTGGCTGGGATTTTGATGCCACGGATGGACAGTCCGTTGACCTGATCTTCACACTGCTATTACCCGGGTTTCCACGGAAAGCGGGCTAACAATGTTTTAAAGACCAGATAGGTTGTTAGTGTTGCATCTTCGTCATTATGGTGTAAATGGCGCGATCGAATACCGATGATGACTCGATACACTTGACGCCGCCCTCGCGCAACTCGATGGCAAAGTTGTTGATCGTCATGTTTCTCACTTTATGACCCTGGCGATTAACAAAAACGATGTTGCCGGTCACGTTACTTTTCCAGGACAGACGCGCCACCATGGTCTTTGACGGCGACTCGATAAATTCTACCCAACTGCCGATTTCCATTGCCTGGGCTTGCTCCAGGAAACCATCCCCGTCCTCGAGCAGGTCGAAAATGTCGTCGTCGTCCGAAGCCATCACGATCTCTTCATCGACCGTGATTTCACCTTCCTTGACACCGGTGGTGAACTGGTTGAGATCGTTGATTACATCACTGGTCTCCGCAGCGTCGATGATGGTGATGGAATCGTCATCCACCTCGTTTTCAACAACCCGGGTTTCGCCGGATGTGTTGGTAGAGATTTCGATATCGATTGCCTCGGCAGAATCGATACCCTGTGCCTGCGCAAATGCCTCGGCGCCATTGTCTTCAGGCCACACGGTCTGGTCATCGACGCGTGTCACAATATTCTTTGAGGTCTGCTTAACGATCTTGGCATGCTCCTGGGCGAGCATCTGGAATATACGGTTCTGTACGTCGATGTTTATTTTGACCAGTTCCATTCCCTTGGAGAGAGCACGTAGCAGTGCCGGGATCGTTTTGATAATTTTAACGCGATCGGATTCACTGAACTTGGGGATTAGTGTCCAGACGAAGGTGGTAGATATGCGTTTCAGGTTTCTCCAGTGATTCGATGATTCACCCAGTGACAGGTAAGCGTTGAACAACACCGAGGTCCAGGTAGTTTCGAGGAAGTCGATCACTTCAAAGCTCAGTTCGCGGTTGTTAGTCAGTTTACGAATCAGCGCGGCGGCGGCTTCCTGGGCCTGCTCAATCTGTTCTTCTTTCTGCTGTTCCTGCTGCTGCAGCGCCTGCTCCGCTTTCTCAATAACTTCACTTTCACCACTGAGAAAGTTTTCGAAATTGATAAATGCTTCCTCGAACACACCGATATCCTGATCGAACTCATTGATCAGAAAGTTAACAATTTCTTCGATCTTTTCGATTAATGGTTGCTCGTCACTGTGATTGTCACTCCAGCCGAGCGATGCACGCGAGATGCTGTCGAGCAGCTTTCTGGCGGGGTGTTTCTTCTGATTGAAGAACTCCTTGTCGATAATGGCGACCTTGAGCATCGGTATCTGCAGCCGGCCGATCAGAACCTTTATCGGTGCTGGCAGGGCTTCGTCATCAAAAAAGAAATCAAACAGCATCGAAACAACGTCGATAGTCTGGCTGTCGGCTGCGTTAACCTGGCCCTGGTTTTGCTGCATGAACGTAGCCAGTTGCTGATGCGTTTCGGCGCGGAAATTTTGCGGATCTATCGCGGTTAGTGGCTGGGTCGGAATACTCGTGTTTTGCAAATTCGTTAGCGCCGCAACGAAACCACCAGCTTGCGCAGCACTTAGAATGCCACTAGCTACAGCACCATCACCTGCGACCCCGCCGCCCGCAGCACCACCGCCCGCTACTCCGCCGCCTGCAACACCACCGCCCGCAACACCACCGCCTGTAACACCACCGCCAGCGACT
>Ga0265309_10000026_pt1 | contig 42421 bp, 78 predicted proteins | sample Helome_FD_192492 | JGI IMG/M metagenome (GOLD analysis project Ga0265309, IMG submission 192492) | Marine sediment microbial communities from subtidal zone of North Sea - Hel_20160524 (Illumina Assembly) | ecosystem: Environmental > Aquatic > Marine > Subtidal zone > Sediment ...
AGGATTAGCATCTAATGGGTGGGCGAGCATATTTATCTTAAAACTACATTTATAGGTGGTTAGCTGCCAAGCATTATCACTAAGCTATTCTCCTTTGAGGTTATTTCTATCTACTCCCCTGTAGATATTAGCCGGGAACTTAACGGAACCCGGCATTTTTTAATACCGTCATCAATGTAAAAGCTGAATCATGATTTACTTAGCCTGTCATATAGAATTACATTGACGGATGCTGCTAGATTCATACAGCCATTAGTAGGGACATATATAATATCCCTGCAAAAATCAGTAATTTGTTTGCCTAGTGCGCCATCTTCAGGGCCAAATATATAGAACGCTCGTACAGGGTGCGTATATTCTATTAAGTTTGTAGCTCCTTCAATTAGATCGACAGCAACCGGAACACAATCGTTGGGGATCGCTTCACGCAAATCATCAAAATAGAGTAAAGGGATGCGGCGATGGTATTTTGCCGGGTCTGTAACAAATTGTTTTGATTTTTTGTATCGATGCCCGGTATAAGCTAAAAATGCGGCATCATAATTACCGCATGCACGCATAGCACTGCCAACGTTTGCGGGTGTTTTTGGATTAAAGAGCCCAACTGCACAGTATCCTCTCATGTATTCACCTTCAATTTGATAGATTCAAGCTCCCGGTCATGCAATACCCGGTGTTTAAGCGCTGTTTCTGGTGAGATCCAGGCATTAAGCGTATGGATTGAATAGCCGGTAATCTTGGCAATTTCAGGCCATGTCTTACCGGAATCGAGTTTGAGCTGTTTGAGTTGATCGGCGTTAGTCATTTAGATCTCCATCAAAAGTAAGAGCAAAGTCTTTTGCAGTTTCAGTCATTACCCAAGACTCAACATCTATGTAATCGCCAGATGAGTTATTAAAAATACGAACATCGAAATGATCATAAGTAGAGTCAAATTGATTTAGTAATTCTTTTAATTCTTTAAATGTCATAATAAATTCTCATTAGTCGAGTTTGAGCTGATCGGCGTTATTCATACATCCTCACTTATATTTATAATATGTTGATATAGGGCCGGGAACGCATGTATACCAGAAATGAACAGCGCTTTTCATGTCAATTCTTGCAAGATTTGGATAGGTAACGCCCCGTTTCGATAATATGCCTTTGATGCTAATTTTCTCTTGTAGTGTTAGTTTTCTCATAATAAGCCCTCATTAAGTGAGTTTAAGTAGTCTTCCTGACACTCCATCTCTACCCGGTAAAGGAGGATAAAAAGCAGAGCGCCAGGGATAAGGGTTAAGAAGATCATGCGAACAGGTCTAAAACATCTTGATATCTGTCATCATCCTGATGGATTGATTCAGACATATATTGCATATTTGATTGCATGACAGTAATAAACCCATAGTTTGATAGCCCTATGATGTATGTTTTACCGTCGTCACCATCAACGATACGCATTTTTCTGTCAAAGGTTAGCTTTTTAGGCTTATTCCATCCACCGCGTGGGTTTTCAGTTACACGGACAGCGCGTTCGCCTTTTTTACCTGATTCAATCGAGAAAATAGCGGTAACTCGATTTTTACCATAAGGCCAATCGTTTACCGTGAGTTCTTTTTGTGGGTTTGAGTAGTTCATTTGAATTCGCTCCTGATTTCGTCTTCAATGCGATGCTTTATGCCTTTACTAGCGGCACTTGCATCAAAGGCTACAACAAGCGCTCTATTGACTGGCATACCAGCTTTAATAAGGCCGCGTACTGAGGTATTGAGGTCGCTGTAAACGATGTCATACCAGCCTTGTGGGCCGTTTATACGTTGTTTCATCATAATTCCCCTGTATAGGCAGTATTGCCACATTAACGCCCCGCAAGGCGCTAATATTGCAAGCTATGCCCGCATTGGCATGACAACAGCTATTTTATTTTCATCTTTAATCAATACAGGAGACATTTCATCTGTGTATTGAATAACGGGGTCCGTAAACACAGAACACGCTTGCTTTAGGTACGCAGAATCGATAGTTATGTCATTGATTTGATAAACAGGCCGCGTTTTTCCTCCATAAATATGATCAGCTAGTGAGGCCTCAGATAAAAACATGTGCTTATCGCACTTAGGAATAATACGGTCGACGTCTGGAAACCTGGCATTGGCCTCGACCTTGATCATTTCTTTATTGTAGAATCCAGTCTCAATAGATTTATGTACAATATGTAATCTATGCCCGTCTGTAGCCATAATCCGATTACCGTCTGAATAGATGTATTGCAGATAATGACGAACATCGTTCTTTGCCATTGCGAGCGCAACCCATTGTTCGTCGGTTTTGGGCTTTGCTGGTATGTTTGGCATGAAATAAGCATAAAGACGTGCCATTTCGATTTCATCAAATTGACCGCCATTATTCAGGGCTTCACGAAAAGACGCATAGATAGCCCTTTTGCTGTACTCTGATTTATTCATACGGTCTGCTATTTGTGCTACTTTATTGATATTCATAGTAATTCCCCTTTCTGCTGTTTTCATGTCTCTATCCCCTGGTTAAATGTAATCTAGTTTGCTAAGTGAGAGTAAATACCATTAATTGCATGAGTAAAATTCAAGCCTAATTGCTTGCACTTCCATCTTATCTGCTGGATATAATCGCTCCATTCATAGCCTTCAGCGCGGCAAATTAATGAGCATTTAATTTCTCGCTCGTAAGCATTAACAGCTAGTAGTAACTCAGTCAGGTTATGCATGTCGCCTCTCATTAGGTTAAATGTAATCTACATAACCAAGTATAATGATAATACAGGGTATTGCAATACAATAGAGTAAATAAATATATAAATAGGCGCAATCGGTCAAGTTTTTGACTTGGGGATGTTATGTCATTAGAATGAAAACATAATAACCATAAGCCGGGATCTGACTCGATCCGATCAAACTGTAGACCAGACAGCGATCATAAAGAAGATATCATAAACGGCAAAATGAACAGGTAAAGCTGCGACTGGATCAAAGGATAGTATAAATCGGCAGGAGCCAATGTAACCGAGTTCCCTAGTGCCTGCATGGAACGCATAACTAAACATCCTGACAGGATAGAGATATGGCAGTAAACCAACAAGAACTATCAGATAATCTCAAGAACTCTCAAGTCAAGCCTAAACATCCTGGCGGTAGACCTACCAAATACAATACAGTAACAGTCAGAAAGGCTAGAGAGTATCTACAAGGTAAATTTAAGTCAGTGCCTACTATTGCAGGACTATGTGTTGCTCTGGGAGTGACAAGAGAGACTATTTATCAATGGATTAAGGATGAAAATAAGAAAGAGTTTTCTGACACTATTGCCTTAATGCCTGAAATTAAAGAAGAATTACTGATTCACAAGTCCCTAATTGGTGAGTTCAACAGCAATGTTTCCAAGCTTTTACTAGCTAGTGATCATGGTTATGACGGTGAGGCTAAGAGAGATTCAGGCATCACAGTCAACGTGGATCGAGGCAGAGTGGCAATAACTCAAGGTAATCAAACAGTTAGCGTTGATACTGAAGTAGATGTGACACCAGTTATAGAGCATGAGTAAACCCGCACGAAACAAGCTTAAGACATGGCATTACCGTACTAGCTCGCGCATATGGCTAGGTAGACACGACAGAAGCCCACTATGGTATGCATATTGCCATATAAACTGGCTGTTATATCAAGAGCTTAGCAGGTAGGTGGAAGGGGGTGGGTTGAAGGCAGGGCGGGCATGGAGTGTAGGGGTGGTAGAAGCCACATTACTGACCAATCAGTTTTACATGTTTGGGTGGCTGGTATCGGTAAGGGCCGCGAGGGGATCTAAATAGCCGTGATCCAACCAGCCATCCTCTCTCATATTATTGACTGATGGATTTTGAGATGAGTACTAAAGGCACATTGGGTTATATCGACAACTGGTTCATTCACTATCACAGGTATCACGAATCGCTGGATCAGACTATTAGAGTTGATTTGAAAATACTTGGTATCACTATACTGAGTCATTTCAAGATTAGAGATGTAGACTGGTAGATCCATATTGCGGTGTATGCGAGAACTATTTAGAGATGGTCACGGATAAATTTACACAAACCAGACAGGTGAATGTGATGAAAATACCAGAATATTTTGTTAAGGAAGGCGTTGAATTGTCTAAGGATATGACGCTATTTGGCGTCAGGATGGAGGAGTTATCAAGGGATGAGCTGCTGGCGGGGTGTGCTCGGGGCTGGAAGATGTATAACGACCAGGTACAGGAGAGCATTCGGACAATGGATACTTTTGCAAAACTGAAGTCAAGAATGTAAATCTTGAACATAAATCTCCCACATAACTGGAATCCGCGTGATTATCAGGTTCCGTTGTGGAATGCGCTGGGATCGGACATTAAGAGGTTTCTTGCTGTCTGGCACAGGAGGGCTGGCAAGGATGATGTGATGATGCATCACAACGCCTGCTCAGCCTTTGAGCGAGTAGGGAACTACTGGTACTGCCTCCCTGAGTACAACCAATGTCGCAAGGCCATATGGGATGCCATCAACCCTCATTCTGGGAAAAAGAGGGTAGAGGAAGCCTTTCCAGAGGAGATATGTGCGAACGTAAATAATCAGGAAATGAAGATCACCTTCAAGAACGGCTCAATGTGGCAGTTGATGGGATCTGACAATTACAATTCACTGGTAGGCTCACCACCTATAGGGATTACCTTTTCTGAATACGCTCTCTCTAATCCGACTTCATGGGGTTATCTCCGGCCTATATTATTGGAGAACGGTGGCTGGGCTAGTTTCAATACTACTCCCCGAGGTAAGAATCACGTCTACAGAATGGCTAATATGGCCGAGGACTCTGACGAGTGGTTCTATCAAAGACTCACCGCAGACGAGACCGGAGTCTTCACGCCTGAACAACTTGATGCTGAATTACAAGAACTTATAGCAGAGCACGGTGATGAAGCCTACGCCAGAGCCCTGTGGATGCAGGAATACTGGTGCTCCTTTGACGCTGCTCTACCCGGAAGTATATGGGGTTCTGCTACCGCCAATCTGGTCAAAAGGGGTGGTCTGAGGACTGTTCCATACACTCCGGGATATCCGGTTCACTCCGCCTGGGACTTGGGCAGGGATGATTTTACTTCTGTCTGGTTCTACCAGGCCATAGAAGGAGAACTGAATGTAATCGATTGTCATGAAGACAATTTCAAGGAGATTGAGGACTACGCTAAGGTACTGTATGAGAAGGGCAGGGACAGAAAATTGCGTTATGGCAAGCACTGGCTACCGCACGATGCCAAACCTACCCGAATGGGTATGGGTGGTAAGTCTATCCTTCAGCAGTTCATGGACCAGAAAGAAGAGTACAAACTAGACAAAAACTTTGATATAGGTCAATTTGACATCTGTCCTAATTTCTCCACTCAGGACGGCATCCAGGCCGCCAGAAAGACTTTTCACATCGCTAATTTCGATAAACGCTACTGTGAAGACCAGTTTGATCACTTAAAGTCGTATCATAGGAAACGAGATGACGATACTAAGATGTTCTCCAAGGAACCTGTCCATGATATGCATTCTCACGCAGCAGATGCCTGGAGATACCTGTCGTTAACGTGGAAGATGTCAAAACAGACACAAATAATTATATCTGATGAGGAAAAACTTGTAATGGGCTCTGTAAGTGCTATAACATTTGGTGAAATAAAGAAGGAACACTTCAGGAAAATGAGAATGGCGCGGAATAACCGACTATGAAATATCAATACGAAGAATTCTACATTAAAAAGCCATGCAGGATTGGAGCGCGCCAAAAAAAATATGGCAAATGGTTTGATGCGTGGTGGTATTCAAAGCATTGGAAGTTAAGAAAAAACATGAAATTTGGTCATTCATTCACAGAAAAGAAATCTCTTATTAATCAGGTCAAGGCCCATCTAACAGGAAATACATTACGAAGGACTCAGTGCTAATGAACTATGATGATAGTGTTCAATATTGGCTCAACGAGATTGAAGATGCCAGAAAAAGGGACAAGCACTTTCGTAAGGACGGTGAGACGATAAAATGTCTTTACAACGGTGAAAAGCCGGACGAAAACCCGTTCAATATCCTCTATTCCAATACAGAGACACTTCAGCCCACATTATACTCTCAACTTCCACGTCCCCAGGTTAAGGAGAGATTTCCCCAAAAAGACAGCAAGGGCTTTACTGTAGTCAATCCTCTCAATAAGGCGGTATCTGAAGCCTCTAACCATATGCTGTCGTACTTGATCGACACCAATGTAGAAGGGTTTGAAAAGTTCCACGATGCGATGAAAGAGGCGGTTTTAGACGCACTCCTGCCCGGTAGAGGCGTGACTGCGGTTCAGTTCGATGCCGAGATCAAGAAAGACGCTGATGAGGTCGAATGGGCCTGTGTCGTCGCCAATACCAAAAAATACAACAGGTTCTATCACGGATTTGCCACCAAGTGGGAGAAAGTCCCCTGGATAGCTTACGAGGAATATATAGATGAGGACGAGGCTAAGGATAAGTTTGGCGCTGAAATAGCCGAAAAGGTCCAATTCACGATTTCGGAGGAAGATGAAAAAAATCACACTGAAACAGAAGAACGCAGAAAAACCGCCCTCGTTTACCAGATATGGGAAAAGAACTCTAAGACTATCAAATGGGTCAGTCCTGCATACGACAGTTATCTTAAGGAAGACGACGATCCTCTGGATATAACCGGGTTTTTCAACACACCAAAACCTTTAATGTTGCACAGGAAGTCAAATGACCTGACTCCGACCCCGCTTTATCAATTATACGAAAACCAGGCCAAAGAGTTAAATAGACTAACAAGATCGATCAATAAAGTAGCCCATGCCATGAAAGTCAGGGGTGGGTATGACGGTAATCTAGGCGAATTAATGGAGCGCATCCTCGATGGAGAGGAAAATACATTAGTTTCGGTTGAAAACGTCACCGCCCTGATGGACGGGGGTTTCGAGAAGCACATCTGGCTGCTTCCTCTGGGAGAGCTTGCCGGAGTACTTCAGCAGCTCTATGCCTCAAGGGAGCAGTGTAAACAAACAATTTACGAGATTACCGGAATATCGGATATCTTGAGAGGCCAGAGCAAAGCCTCTGAAACTCTTGGAGCCCAGGAGAAGAAAGAAGCCTGGGGCATCATGCGTATCAAGAATATGCAGGGTGATGTTCAGGACTACGTTAGAAGTATCTTGAGGATGATGCTCGATGTTGCGGTGAACAAAATCCCACAGAGATTGTGGATAAAAGTCACCGGACTACCCTATCCTACTCGGGAGAAGAAGGAAAAAGCATTAGAGCTTATTAATGCACTGAAGCCTCAAATACAGGAGTTGATGACTTCAGGCCAGGAACCACAGAGGCTTCAAAAATATCAAAAAGAAGCAGGAGAGCTAACTGAACTACTATCCCAGCCCTCATGGGAGGACATCCTCGAAACACTTAATGAGGACTATATACGTTCGTTCAAGGTTGATATCGAGACAAACTCGACCCTGGATGTCGAGGCGACCGAGGACAAAAAGAACATCTCCGAGGCTATGAATGCAATGGCTCAGTTCATGAACGGACTGATGCCAATGGTTCAAAGCGGAATACTCCCGTTCGGTGCCGCCAAGTCACTTTTACTGGATATCTGCAAAAGGTACAGGTTTGGCCCCGAGGTCGAGGACGAAATCAACGCGATGACCGAGCCCAAGGGTCCGAATGCGGAACAGGTCCAGGAACAGCAGAAAAAGCTGGCCGAAGAGAAGAAAAAGCTCGATCAGGAAAAACAGAAATTCCAGGAAGAAATGAAGAAGGCTGGCGATAAATTAGACAAACAAGCGAACGATATTGAAAAAGACAATATGCGCTTTGAGTTCAAGAAGGAACTCTTCAAGCAGCAGCAAGAGATGGAGAAGAAACTCGCCTTAGAGGAAATCAAGAACGCAGACAAGGTAATGAGTGCTCAACAATCGTCTAATCAGGTCAAGGCCGAGACCAAGTTAACTCAAATCGTGACGAAATCTGAAAATTCCGTCAAGGACATGATCGAAAAACACGCACGAACAATTCAATCGATGGTGGACAAGCAGAATGCCAATATGGAGAAGGGCGAGAAGGCAGAGCCTCAATCGGTTATTATAAATGAAGCATCCCAACCAACCAGAAAGATAATCTCAATCAAAGAGAATAACGGCGAGATGATTGGCGAAATCACCTCTGAAGAATAATGTCCATTACCAATACAGCAGATCGGGTCAGGCTTGAGAGCAATGCTAAAAATGGCACGTTGAGTACACAGGGCGTTCTCAATGCAGATCAGATAAAGTTTGATACCAACATATCGACAAACAACGGCAATCTGGAAACAAGCCCAACCTTTGATGACCGCCATATTATTTTGCGAGAAGGTACAAGTACGGAAGAATTTAATATGGTTACGAGTATAGATGTCGATGGAGTGACCTGTACTTGTATAAACGATTGGGACACTGTCCCGGCCAGCGGTGATGCCTATGAAGTTCTGTATATTCCAGAAGACGTAAGCACGGTGCCGGGCTGTGATTTTGACTCTGTTTCTAGACAATTTATAATGACGAAACGCCTTATTATCGGTGTCACGACAACGACAAAGGGCGGGCTTGGTATATCCAGGGGCAAGATTCTACGCACAGATGATCGTGGAACATTGAGTAATATACAGGTTAATTCACTTGGCTGGCTGTTGATCGGTATTCAGAAAAACCTGCCAAATGGCAACATCCTCTCGGAACGCGGTGGCTTGATCATTTTCGACAAAGCTACCAGTAATCAATTAGCCATGGACATCGACGGGCATGCTTATATGTATGACTTCGGCATGTTTTCGATGCGTTCACACGAACAAGTCGTTGGTTTGAAAGTTACCCACGATGCAAGTTCCACGATTCACTGGTCAGGTTTCCAGGGACATGGTATGGACACGCCTTACAAGAGAAGGAAAAAGCGATTCAAAAACATTGATGGCAATCTCCTATTATCAATCACTGACATTAAAGGTTCTGCGCCCTACAAGGGACATTTAAAGTCTGAGCTTGATCAAGTCCTATTCCAGTATATCGATGATGCTGGTGAAGCTGCTGACAATGAGATCATGATCATACTTGAGGACGGATAATGGCGATCAGTGTCGGAGTGACCGCAAACGGTGGTGATTTCACTCAAATCTACAACATGCAGGATGCCACGGATAATGATGCCGAGGGTAGTATTTTTGGCACCATTGGAACAACCAATATCACTATATTTGTAGAAGGTACAGCCGGGATTCCTTATCAGGCTAAAGGTGCTGGTCATGGCTGGGCGGGCATGTGGAATAACAGCAATAGTTATAACATTGCCAATAACCATCTAAGGATAGCGGTTTCCTCGCTAGACCCGTTTCAAACTGAAGGTCATGCCACAGGTGGGGTAAATATGCGTGTCTCGCAAACTCAGGGTGGAGCTACCAATTGGGGGGAGTGGGAAGCTGGTGGTCAGGATACGCTACGCGTCAAGATTGATAACTTCATTCATCTGTGTATTGATACCTCAAGAACCTACGATTCTACAGGAGGAACCCCTTCATTAACCGCATGTAAAGGGTTTTATGGTGGCGGCACCATGCAATCCGGTTCCGGTCAGAATACGTTCCTGGTTGATAATATTTCTTACGGGGAAAAGATTCAGGTCTACGGAGGTACGGCCATCGCTCCAGGCACTAGCGCGGAACTTGCTGCTGTTACTCAAGTTCGGGAACATGGCGCGTTCCTTGATGTTGGCGGTGTTTATTATCTTCTTGCAGGAATAGACTTTGGTGAGACTGGTACAGCCTCAAGTTATTTTAAGGAAACCGGCCAGGTCTGGAACTGTCAGGGACAAAATGTCGCAAATGATCTGTATAGATTTACTTTTGAGGGTAATGCAACCGGCACCAATTCGTTTGATGTCGGCACCAAAAGCGGAACAGGAAAGACGGCAACAGGCGTCGGTGGTAATACCGTTATTGCTACTCAGGCACCCTTCAGCTTTGACGTTACTGATGCTAATTTTGACGAGCCGTATTTCTATGGCTGGGTGTTCAAGAATTCAGGGCATACGTCTGGAACCCACAACATCACTGCTGCCAATGCTGAGTATGTCAGCTGCTTGTTTGATAGCAACAGCAAAATCACTATTGCCAATAGCCCGCTATATGTTAATAACACAATAGCTGACTCGGTTGTTGCAAGCACTGAGGCAGCGATTGATTTAGGCACAAGCAAACCAAGCGCAAATACTTTTGCCAATATTATTCAATCAGGATGTAACGCTCATGGCTTGCGCATCTCAGGCACCAGTACCACAGGAGATACATGGGATCTGGACAATATTGCTATGTCGAGCAATACCACGGCTGACATACTGGTTGATTATCCGGCGCAGACAAGTGGCAAGGTTACTATAAATCTGAATAACGGTTCGGCGGCTAATTCGACGACTCAGGTAGCGGTTACAGGCGGCATTGCACTTATTGATGTAGATCTAGTTCAAAGTGTGTCTGTTACAGTGACCGTTCTTGATGAAGATACAGACTTACCGATAAACCTTGCTCACGTTCAAATATATCTGACTTCTGATTATTCGACAGTGGTGTTAAGTGGTGCGACAAATGCAAGCGGCATAATAACAGGCAGTTATGGCGGAACAACCCCAGCGGGTATAACTGGATGGGCTAGACAGATGGATATATCAGGAACAGATTATGTGCCTAAAGATTTTGCAGGATCAATTACATCAACAGGATTTACTTTGACAGTTAAATTAAAACCCTTAACTTAGGAAATAAGAAATGGCTATTTATGATACCGATGCAGACAGCTCGACGGCAATAACCGCCTGGCTAGCACAATTCAAAGTTGCGGCAACAGGGGCTATTACATTTGTCTCCGGTACGCATACATTCCACGTAAAGTGGATTAACAGGTCACTGCAAAAGATTCACTGGGATTTCTTAATCTCCGGTGATGATGAGGCCAACTTATCTTTCCCCAACCCATCAAAAGAGGAAGCACTTGGCAAGATCGTTACACTTAATGACCACACAACAAACTACAGCGTTAACTACACGGTTACAGACACGGTGATGCAGTACCACTTCGGCGGCTCGGTATCACAGAATAACGGTGATGATATTTATTATGGTTTGATCGTTCTTGGGTCAAACTCAACACCACTGCCATTAAAGATACTGCGAAACAATGTAGAACTGACCTCACACTGGGGCAATGGTAAGAACCAAACAGACTCAAACACGTTGCTTCGCGTGATGGTGAAAGGCCGAAGTGCCGGTGCTGATATTGATAACCTGCTGGTTCATGTAAAGGCCAGTACTTGGCTGGAGACGTATGCTATTTGGGGCACAACCCTTGCCCTTGGTGAATCCGTTGCATCTATCACCACGGCAGATGACCCACAAAATACAACCGCATTGCTCACGGTACAGGGTTACGGAATTACCAAGTCAGAAGGGTATAAATTGGTCGATCTGGATGGTAACGGCAATAAGCCTTACCTTGGAGAATGGTCTTATGCAGGTGCTGGAGCGGGTACAAAAAAATCCCTATACGAATTTGTCAAAGCGATTCTAGTCGATGGCACAACAGATACGCTCTACGGTGTTGATGGGGATTTATGGACAGGTCGCGTTTATGACTGCGTGATTACCACGACTCGATCAGGAACGTGGGTGCAGAATGAAACCTTATCTTGGGGTACTGGAGCCACAGCCGGAACGGGTCACTTGATGGGGGTTGATACCCTGACAGGCACGTCTACAACAAGGCTGGTATTCCATCTTGATACGGGCGTCTTTCCTGCTGCCGCACTGGTGGTTACTGGCGCAGGTCTTGCAACCGGAACGATATCCGGCACACCGGTATTATTGTCAACCAAACCAGAACATTTAGCGCAGTTCACAGGAAACTGGATTGGCGCGTACGGTATTGGTTTCTTGGCGGCAGAGGTTGGTCTAGGCGATTCGTTTATCGACCTGGATGGAAACATTGTTACACCTCCAAACAACGTTGCGATATCTGGCACTGTTGAAGCACTTAACTTATCAGACGATCTGCACGTATTTCTTGCGCCGAAAGACGCTGTGCTTACCGCTCCGGATATGACGGTTTATACCTGTGTTGGCGAAATCATCGGGGCTGGTGTTATTAGAGTGAATGAAGCGATTGCTGCGGATACGCCGCAGACGGGTTGGTTCGGCGTACTTAAAACAGGTGACACCACTTACAAGTTCTATGAATACAGTTCATGGGCTACCAGCACCTTCACGCTAGTCAGTACAATAGCAGGCACCGCGATTACCGCAAGTGATCCTGGTATGCACGCCATCTTCTACGATTCGATGACGGGGGCAGGCACTACCAAGACGCTGACTAACTCATTGATTCACTCATCTGATTTTGCGGTTATTGGCTGGATCAGGCATGGCGACGCATCTGGCGTTGATAAGATCGTGCCGATATCCGGGACGGTTACATCTGCCGGGTTTAGCTTCTCTGGCACGATGGAGGCCGAGGTTTAATGTGGCATATTCCGTTAATTGGGTCACTAAGGTATTAACGATACCCACTGCTGATCTGACGCTGGTATCGGGGACGCGGTATAAACTCCTGATGTCTGATTTCCTTGCGGAATGCAGGCGTCTGGAGTGGGATTTTGCCGAGGGTCTATGGGCACCGCCTATACTCGATCATTCAAATACTCGCGTTGATTTCGCGGGCGTTGACTATGCGCCGTTTGATGAGGTTGTTAATGGCTATACCGTCCAGGTGACAGGTGCAGCGACACGGGTCGATTTAATCGGGTCAAACAACAACATCATTGACGTGTTGATCGCCACAGGCGTTTCAGTGGTTCCAAATAACTCCGCTGGATTGCAGATTGTATCCACTGGATCAGGTCTTAGCGCAGGTCAAGATGCCAAGCTGACTAATGTTGATTCAGCTGTCAACGCAAACCTGAAAAACATTGAAGGCACTGACAGTCACGCTATGGTAATGCGCGTAATACGTGCCGCACTTTGCGGAACGGCGAAGGATGCCGACACTAATGAACCAATCACGGAGGATACTGTACGGATTGCTTATATGAGTTCGGATGGTTCCAAACCACGCCTTATCTTTGATGTGGTCAATCTGTATGGCACCAGAACAGGTGCAACACTGGATATGTCCCCCTAATGGCTACTGCTTTTAGTCCAGCTGTTTTTGCACCCCATGTTTTCGCTCAAGGCGCTTTTGGCAATGGGCCAGGTCCAGGGCCAGGCGGACCACCTGAAGATACTGGGGCTGGAGCTGGCTATCCGGTAATTATCTATAAAAAGGAAGATAAAAGGCTTAAGCCGCCTAGAAAGAAAATTAAAAAGCAGCTAACTGAAGCCGAAATAAATAATGATGAGCTTCTTTTTGATGAATATAATGAAAAGCTTATAGAGAAAACGGCATTATCAGTAAACGCGAAGTCTATTAGCGAAATTATACTTGATACAGAGCTAATAAAAGAACTAAGATATATCAATACATTAGAAAATAGTTATAAGGCAGATGCTCAAAAACTTAAAGCAAAGTATAGAAAAATATTATTAATGCTGATGATGGATGAAATTTAATGCCAATTTATGTATATAAGTGTGAAAGCGGCCATAAATTTGATGTTTTCCTTAAGCTTTGTGACTATGACACTCCTCAAACCTGTGAATGCGGTCAATCCGCAGCCCGCATAATCGTTCCCACCATGATCAATTGTGATATGCAGTCATGGGACTATTACGAATCTCCTGTAAGTGGTAAGCCGATCCGGTCCTATAAAGACAGGCAAGAGGACATGGCGCGACATGGGTGTGTAGATTACGAACCTTCGATGAAGCAGGTTCAAACGAACAATATTAAGCAAATGGACGACGCCTTAGATAAAAAGGTTGATGATACGGTAGAAAAGGAATGGGCTAAAATGCCCTCAGATAAGCGAGAGGATCTTGCAAAAGAGTTATTATCAGGTGCAGATGTTGAGCTAATAAGACAATGAATTATACAGAAAGGAATATAGAGCATGATGTATAAATATCCATTTAAATCAGTAGGATATAAAACTACAAAGGCACAATTTAAAACATTTGCTGGTGATTTAACGCTTACAAATTATTTAGTTAGGTTTGTAACCTTCGATTATGGAGATTATAAAATAAGCATAATCCAGGACTAAATTAACCATCGTCGTGATGACGATAAATTCCCATAGAGCCCAGACAGGGCCGCAGGAGACATTATGAGCGCAGCAGAGCAAGAAGTAACCGAAGCTATAGCAGAAGCCGAGCAACCTACAGTTGAGCCGGTAGCAGCCCCCCATGACTTTGATATCGAAGCGGCCAGTGATTCCATTGCTGCCGATCTTTTCCCTACTCGTGAGAAAAAAGATGACGAACCTGATAACGGCGAAGCAAATGAGAAAGTGGCTGAAGAAGGAGAGAAGGAAGCAGGAGCAGAACCAGAAAAACCTGAAGAAGCTGAAAAACAAGAAGAAGTAGAAAAAACCCCAGCACCACAGTCGTGGGCCAAAGATACTCATGAATTATGGGATTCGATGACCAAAGGCCAGCAGGATCAGGTTATTTTACGCGAAACCCAGATGAAAGAGGGCGTAGACGTAAGAAAGCAGGATGCTGAGCTTGGCATGAAGGCAAGAGATGCTTTTGCCCCATTTGAAAACGTCCTCAAGCAAAATAACATAGATCCTATTGCCGCTTCACAAAAGATGATGGCAAACCACATCAGACTTGCTTCCGCACCAATGGAAGAAAGAAAGCAATTATTCAACCAACTGGCCAAGAACTACGGCATAACCAACGAGCCGGTTGACGAAGAAACCAGCAAGATTACCCAAAACCCGTTTGTCAAAAACCTGATGAACGAGGTAAATCAATTAAAGCAAGATGTAAATGCGAGCAAAAACGCCTCTCGACAGGAGGCTGAAGTTCGCATAAGTAGCGAGGTCTCAGACTTCGCCAGCAAGCATGATCACTTTGATGATCTTTCAGATGAGGTAGCACGCCTTATCCGAGCAGATTATAGCCTTGATGATGCTTACAAAATCGCCTATCGCGCATCTCCCTATTTTGAAAAAGACTTGGAGAAGCAGAGGGAAGAAAAGCAAAAGGAAGCCGAGAAAGCGAAAAAGTTAGAAGCGGAAAAGGCCAAAAAGGCTAAATCCGTAAATGTCAGAGGTCGAGACACCGGAAAAGCGCCGACCGCGCCCAAAGGAACGATGGAAGACACAATGCGTGAAACTATGCGCGAAATCAAAAACCGTAACTAAATAGGAGAAGAGAATGGCTACTAGTCCAAACTCAACCTTTACGGAACTGGTGTCAACCACATTCCGTAAGCATCGGAAGGAAGTCAAAGATAACGTTTCCAACCGTAATGCACTTTGCAAGCGCCTGATGAAGAAGGGTAATTATGAAACCGAAGACGGTGGTCTGACGATTGTAACCCCGCTTGATTATGCCGAGAACTCGACTTATCAACGCTACAGTGATTGGGATACCCTGGATATTGGTGCTTCTGATGTTATCAGCGCAGCTGAATACCAGTGGCGTCAGATTGCTATTAACGTAGTAGCAAGTGGTCGTGAGCTGCGTATCAACTCGGGCGAGTCTCGCATTATCAAACTGGCGAAAGCTCGCCTGAAGAATGCGATGAGAACGTTTAATAACAACTTCTCTGAAGACCTGTATTCTGATGGAACAGCCTCTAACCAGATCAATGGCCTCCAAGCTATTATTTCCGATCTCGGTACGGGCACAGTCGGTGGTATTAACTCCACTCCTTTCCCATTCTGGCAGAATCAGATTTTCGATGCTTCCGATAACTCAGTAACGATATCGTCCAGCACTATCGAGAATTCAGCCATGCTGCCCTTGTGGTTAGACCTTGATCGTGGTCCAGATGACCAGACGGACCTGATTGTTTCCGATAACAACTACTATCAGTTTTTCGAGGCTTCACAGGTGTCGATCAAACGATACATGGATGCAACAACTGCTGATGGTGGTATGGTGTCGCTGAAGTACAAGGGTGCTGACGTGATGTTTGACGGTAACTCAGGTATTCCCGCTAATCGCATGTACTTTATCAATTCGGATTATTTCGGCTTGTGTGTACACCGTGATGCAGACCTGGAAGTTGTCGAAGAGCAGCGTCCGATTAACCAGGATGGAGTTGTTATTCCGATCCTCTGGATGGGCAACCTGACTTGCTCCAACCGTAATCAGCAAGGCGTGATCTTGCCTTAACAGGAGAACTATTATGACTTTTAGAATCACTGATACAGTGGCAGGTACTCAGCCAATCGCTGATACTTCAACCACTCAGGAACATCCTCTGGGTACGATTGTTCGCGCAAAAGATCCTACTTACGGTGAAGGCGAGTTTGTTTATTGCTCAGGTGTGGCATCGACAGTAGTTGGGTCTTTTGCCACAATCCATGAGGATGGATGGACCACAACTTTACTGGCGGCCAATGATATTGGTCGAGTTGGTATAGCCATGTCGATAAACGTGGCTAGTCAGTATGGCTGGTATCAAATCAGCGGTAAGGGTGTTGGCAAGGTAGCAACAGGCTTTGCAGACAATGGTCTTGTTTATGCAACAGCAACAGCTGGAACAGTAGATGATGCCGTAGTAGCTGGTGATCGTGTGAAGCAGTGTATTGGCGCTTCGGCTATTGATACACCGTCAACAGGACTCGCGGAAATGGAAATGGATCGTCCGTTCATGGATGATGCAACAGCAGCATAAGCTGAATGGAGGGGTGTAAAAACCCCTCCTTTATATACATAATCCAGACAGGAGAAAAGTATGAATGTAGGTGAATCGCTAGACAAAGAAGAACGACCGGCGTATGTCCAATTCGAGACAAGAGCCGTTGAGAATAAGCAAGAGACTTTAAGGCAGGGGCATTATGTCGGCAGAGATGTTGATTTTGTTCTTGTTACATTGCCAGGTGGAAGGGATATTTACGAGAGTAAGGTTGATCCCTGGTTTGAGAATAAGGAGCGCCAGGCCCGTAATGGCAGGGTAGATCCTGCACACTTGGATTATTACCATAGGGCTTATAAAGCATGGAAAGAAGGTCAGGAGATCCCCGTAGATGGCACTCCGGTGAAGGGATGGGGCCTGGTCTCACCGATGCAGGAGAAGACTATACTGATGGCAGGAATCAAGACTATTGAAGATCTGGCGGCCAGCAATGACGAAGCCTTGAGGCGTCTTGGTATGGGCGGGCGTGATCTCGTTAATAAGGCGAAATCCTGGTTAAGCTCAGTCAGTGATCACGGAAAAGTTGCAATGGAGAATGCCACCCTGAAGAAGGATAACGAGAATCTAAGGACTACGGTCGAGTCTCTGGAGGAAAAAGTTAATTTCCTGATGCATAAAATGGATCAAAAACAAGTAGATAACGGAATATCTGAAAGTGATATAGATGATGTTCCACATGAAACAATCATGGCTGCTGATATCATACCTTCAGAGGCATCTATTTCTGATCAGTATTTTTCCAAGTTCGGCAAGAAACCGCATCACTTAATGAAAGAAGAAACCATTCGCAAGAAACTGGAAGAATGATATGAGCCTATTGACAATCGTGCAGCGATTCTTTGAAGAGATCAATGTTGATCAAAACATAACAACGGTTATGGGTGCAACAGATCCGCAGGTACGTCAGGCAAAGGCTTTACTACAGAAGGAAGGTGATGATCTCTCAGGCCGAGGTGATTGGGAGGCTTTAGTCAATGAGGCCACCCATACGACATTAGCCACTGAAGACCAGGGCGCTATTGCCACTATTGCTTCAAATGGTTTCAGATACGTCAGGAACGACACCATATGGGACAGGGATCTGAGGCTTCCTGTTTACATTATCGACGCAACTGACTGGCAGCAGGTCAAGGCTATTGCGGTCACAGGTCCAAGATACCAGGCCAGGATTAGGGGTGGCAGGTTAATATCCAACCCCGTACCTATAGCCGGGCATGTATGGGCGTTTGAATACGTTACCTGGAACTGGATGACCGATTCCACTGGCGCCACTCAGAAACAATATTTTACCAATGATGGTGACATCCCTCTCTTACCCGAGCTTCTCTTAGAGTCCGGTCTTCAATGGCGATGGAAGAAGCAAAAGGGCATGGAATATGCGGAAGACTTTAGGACTTATGAGACTCTGGTTGCCAATGAGCTATCAAGAAATGGTCTGAAAAGACCCGTCAGGCTTGATCAGAGCGCAGCTACACCCAAGCCTAAAGTATATGTCCCTGAGGGGAGCTGGAATTTATGAGAGCACCACTCAGGACAAAAGGTTATCAGAGGCAGGTATCAATACCTCAGTCATTGCCTGCGCCCATTGGTGGATGGAATACCCGTGACTCGGTTGCTGCAATGCCCCCAGAAGATGCGGTCAAGCTGGATAACTTCTTTTGCACAACTGAAGATGTAGAAATAAGAGGCGGGCAATCTGATTATGCCACTACGATAACGGGAACAGTTGAGACCTTGGCGACGTATACCGGGCTTGATGGAACTGAGCAGTTTTTCGCGGTATCTGATACGGATGTTTACGACATATCGTCAGGTGGCGTGGCGAGTGCAGAAGTCTTAACGGTAACAGATGGCAAGTTCCAATACCTTAATATGGGTGATGGAACAAGCGAATGGCTGCTAATGTTCAATGGAGTTGATGCGCCTAAATATTACAATGGTACAGCATGGACGCAGGTTACTGGCGCAACATCACCCGCCTTGACGGGTGTTACCCCGACAACCGTTATAACAGCTTGCACCTATCATGGCCGTCTGTTCCTGATTCAAAAGGATACCTTAACATTCTGGTATCTGCCTGCTGGTGTCGTTGGCGGTTTAGCGGTGGCTTTTGACCTATCTCCCTTCGCTTCCCTTGGTGGTTATATCGAATGGGCTGCGACATGGACATTTGACGCCGGTGATGGCATCGATGACATGATTGTGTTCATGACGTCAGAAGGGCAGGCCATTATCTACAAAGGAACAGATCCGGCATCAGCTTCGGCATGGCTGAGAATTGGGACTTACTTTCTTGGTAAGCCTCTTGGCCGGCGCTCATATACTCAATATGCTGGTGATCTTCTTGTTAACACACAGGAAGGCATCTTTCCGATGTCTGAGGGTATAAGAAAAGCGACTATAAATGATCGGGTTGCAGTGAGTGACAAGATCAAAAAGACCTTCAATACTGCGGCAAGGGATTATGGCGGTAGCTTTGGCTGGCAGATCCAGCATTACCCGCTAAAGAATGCGATTATATTTAATATTCCAGTATCGCCAACGGGTCAGCATCAATACGTAATGAACACAATTACCCAGGCATGGAGCCGGTTTATGGCATGGCCCGCGCAGTGTTGGGGTATGTACAATGACGAGATTTATTATGGCCTGAGTACGGCTGTACAAAAAGCATGGACAGGACGAAGCGATGACGGTGAAAATATTGTAGCAGAAGGGCAGACGGCATGGACTAATTTCGGTGCATCCACTCAGTCAAAGGACATGAAAATGTTCAGGCCAATGGTCCAGACTAATGGATCTATTGATTATTTAACGGACATAGATGTTGATTTCAGAAATACACCGATAACGGGTGTTGTCAGCTTTACTCCTGAGGTGGGGGGTGCCTGGGGTACTGGATTATGGGGTACGGCCACATGGTCAGGATCACTCGACACTATATTGAAATGGACCTCACCTGATACGTACACTGGCTATTATTTTTCAGGGAAATTGAAGGTCGAAACAAAAACAGTTGATTTGCACTGGCTTGCAAGCGATTATGTATATGAAACAGGCGGAATATTATCATGAGGATATATTATGGGTTTTAGCCTTCCATTCTTTAGCTCACCAGATCTCCCGCCTCCACCTGACTATACAGGGGCGGCAGAGGCCACGGCAGCGGGAAATCTGGAGTCATCGAGAGCAGCAACAACAGCTAACCGATATGATCAATTTACTCCGTTAGGCAGTCTGGAATGGACCAATCTGGGTGAAGAGGTTTTTGATGAAGCCGCTTATAACGAAGCAATGGCCGCCTATGAAGCCCAAGCACAGGCTCCAGCTTCTCAGGGCTATTACTCATCTGCTCAGGATGAATTTATATACCCAGGCGGCGAGCCGACAGCTCCAGTAGGAACAGCGCCGGATAAAGCTGATTTCACCACAATGACGAATGAGGATAAGTGGCGCTCTGATGTAACCCTGTCGCCTCAAGTTCAATCTCTATTCGACAAGGGATTGATGATGCAGGACATCTCAGCAGATATCGGACTGACGGCTGGTGATCAGATTAAGGACACCTTCTCGACGCCGTTTGAACTGGATGACTTTGAGGGTTATCGAGAAGATGTCTATGACGCCATGCTTTCACGTCTTGAAGAAGATATTGACAAGGACTGGCAGAGTCGTAACGCAGAGCTATACGCAGGCGGCATAGGACGTGGTACAGAGGCTTACGGCTGGGAGCAGACCCAAAGGGACAGGATGTTAAATGATGCTCGCCTACAGGCTTATACGGGCGCTACAGACCAAGCCTTGAGGGAGAGAGGCCAAACAGTCAAAGAGGCTCTCCTGGAGAGAAACCAGCCATTGAATGAATATAATGCATGGAGAACAGGTGCTCAGGTCGATCTGCCTACCTTCCAGCCTGGAGGCCAGCAACAGACCACTGCGGGACCGGACTACACCAGTGCTGCAATTGAGCAGGGTCAATACGATTTGGCGGGTTATAACGCTGATGTCATGGGTCAGAATGCCATGATGAGTGGCCTATTTTCTCTTGGTGCCGGTGGGCTGATGGGAGGGTACTTTTAATGCCTAGTTTCTTTAACGATCTACCCCCTGAAATTGCGTCCCAATATGAAGAGATTGTCCGCAGAAAGAAGATTCAGGAAGCTATGATGGGCCAGACCCTACAGCCGCATAAACAGCAGGTCGGCAGGAGTGGCCGTTATCAGGTTGCTGTACCCTATTCTCCATTAGAAGGTGCTACTAAACTAATTCAAGCCGCCATGCTTAATAAGCAGGCAGGGAAAAGCGACGAGGCCATGCGCCAGTTAGGGCAAGACTATCAATCCGGTGGTAATGAAGTCGTTAGAAACATGCTTGCCCAGAGTCGTGGTGATGTTCCCTGGAGAGAGCCTGATCCTGCTGGAGCAGCAGTAACGGGTGCTGGAAGCCCCTACCCACAAGGCCAAAGGGCTGCGGAGGCAATGCTGGAGCAGAATTGGTCAAGAGGTCAGCCTGCTCGTCCAACTGGATCGACGGAGGGTTATTTCGTGATGGAAAACGGTAGGCCCAAGATGGTTGAAAACCCAGAAACAGGATCACCATTGATGCCAGCCTATGCTGATCCCTCTATGCGCCAAGCTTTTCAATTCGCAGGTGAAACCGGAACCGGGGCGGCAAAGATGGGTTATGTACCAGAGCTTGAGCGCCAGAAGCAAGTGCAGCAAGCGATTGGTGAAAAGCAGGGCGAGCTAATAACGACAGAGAGGCAGAGACAAACGGCGCTAGGATCAGAAAAAGCTAAATTCCAGAATCTTAATAACACGGTTGATACCGCTTTGGAGCAGGCGGAAGGGTTAACTACTACCGGGCTTGGTGCTCAGTTAACAAGCTGGATAGGTGGTACGCCTGCTGGCGACCTGGCTGGAACACTAGCAACCATCGAGGCTGAAGCTGGTTTTGGTAGATTGCAGGAAATGAGGGATTCCTCAAAAACGGGGGGTGCATTAGGGCAGGTATCAGAAAGAGAACTTGAGCTATTGACCTCCGCATTTGCATCATTAAAGCAGAAGCAATCGGGTGATCAGTTAACAAGAAATCTCAGAAAATTCAAAGATCAGTATAAAAACTCATGGAAGAGAATTAATGAGGCTTATCACAAGGATTATGGCGAATATTACATGGACCCGAAAACATTTGAAGATAAGCCAACACCTGACGCACCCATTGAAGACATTCTGAAGCATTTAGGAATAGAGTAAGTGGCAACTAAAGAGCAGCTTGAGCAGGGTATAAGAAAAGCCTATGAAAGTGGCGAGATAGACCTCGCCAAGCGTCTTGCTGTTGAATATAAAAAAATCCCTACTAAGTCTGAATATGCGGGAATTGCAGGGCATCCTGCAACACGGGTTGCCTATGGTGCTGCGGCTGCGCCCATAGGTGCTGCTCAGTTAGTCGCTGAAGGGCTTAGTGGTGCGCCACAGGCCGCGCTACCAACTCCATTGCGAGCTTTAAAGCTTGGGCTGATGGGTGCTGATGCAGCAGCAGGCGAGCAAAATGTTGTAGCAGAGGCGATAAAAGAAAAATTGCGCCAATACGAAACAGCCAAAGAACAAGGGCGGAAAGAAAGAGGCTCTGAGGGATTTGACTGGTGGGAGCTTGCTGGAATGGGGACAACCCCATTTGCATTAGCTAAAGGAGCAGCTATAAAAGCACCTGCATCATGGTATGGAAGAATGGGGGCAGCGGGTGCTGAAGGTGCTGGCTATGGAGCATCAATGCCTGTTACTGGTGATGATTTTGGTACGGAAAAAGTGAAGCAAGCACTGACGGGCGCTGCATTAGGGACTGCGTTTGGTGGCGCGCAGGAACTAGGGCGAAAAGGCTTTCAATATGGTAAAGAACTGTTTAGTCCGAAAAAGACAGCTGAAGATTTCATTAAAAAGAAATTTGGTGGTGATACTGCAAAATATAAAGAAGCTGTAGAAGGCTATCAGGAAAGACTTCCCGGCCATCAGCCAACGGTCGCGGAGGCTTTAGGCCAGCAGCAACGAAAACTTCAAGGAGAGGGCACGGCTGATTTATACTCAAAAGAAGCTGTTCAATTATCAAAGGATTTACAGAAAGTCGGGAGAAGTCTCGATGAAGCAGACATAGGCGCTGATATCAAGATGAGAGAGCTAATTACAGGAGAAAAGCTAACCAGGGCAGGCGAAAGGACAGTTATGAAAGAGATTGGAAAGCAGGCTGATATTGATTATTCAAAAGCGACAGGTCAAATAGAAATACCTTCAGAGTTAACAAAACGCCCTTCTGTAAGAAAAGCAATAACAAAGGTAAGGCAGGCAATTATGGAGGCGCCTGAAAGATATGGAAAGCTTCCAACAGAAAAAAATAAGTTAACTGTTGCTCAATTTGGTAGATTGAAGCGTGAGATTGGTGAGACGGTTTCCAGAAAAGTCGGTAAAGGGAAAATGAATAAAACGGAAGCAAGCGAAATTCAAGGGACTTTGAATAAAGTTAATGAATCGTTAAAAGAGGCTTCGCCAGAATATAAGCTTGCAGACGAGCAATTTTCTAAAGGTATGGTTCCGGTAACAAAGGGCAGGCTATCAAGAGGATTGGAAGAAAAGTTATTCCCAGAAGGGAGGGCAAGGCAAGGCGCTGCCTATATGAAATCTATTGAAGACGAAGCAATTCTTACAAAATTAACCGGGAAGCTCACAACATCAATAGATGATGTTTTTGAAAAAAGCAGCGCAAATCAAAAGCGCGCAGTCAAGGAAATGCTGCTCGACCAATGGCAAGCGAAGCGCGTTAAAGGCGCGTCTCAGATAGCTGAAATTGATGGAAAGATTACATTAGAGTTGCCTCATATACTGTCAAGGCCAGTAGTGATAACAAATGCGGTATTGAAGCATTTTGGTAAAGACTTAACACCAGAATTACATAAGCATCTTGAGTTAATAATGAGAGATCCAAGCAGGTTCATTAAGGTTCTTGATGGTCCTGTCGAATCTACAGAAACTAAAGCAGCGGTTGATCTTGTGAGAAGATTGGGCGCTATGGCTGCGGCCAATGAAGCAGGAGAGTAAATAATGCCGTTTAACGGATCAGGTATATATAACCTACCAGTAACAACAGTAACCCCTGCTGTTGCTGGGACCACGATAGATGACTCAGAATTCAATACATTCACTGCTGACTTGAAATCTGCTTTGACTAATTGCATCGTTAAAGACGGGCAAACAGTCTCCCCCATCTTAATTAATCCAAAGATCCTTACAAAGGTTCTTGATACGAACGGCAATGAAGTATTGGATTTAGCTGGCACTGCATCTGCTGTCAATAATATTCTAATTCAGAATCAGACAACAGGGGTTAAGCCGATTATAAGAACAATAGGTGAAGTGGATGTAGGGATATCGTTTCAGGACACTGAAAATGAGCAAATGCTTAATCTTGAATCTGTTGCAAACGCAGTTAATGAGGTTTCAATCACAAACGCGGCAACAGCCGGTGCGCCATCAATAGCGCCTACTGGCGGCGATGTTAATATCGATCTTGAATTATCAGGTAAAGGCACAGGCGATGTTGTTGTTACTAATTTAGCTGCAACAAGCGCGACATTAACAACTCCGACATTAACAACTCCGACATTAACAAGCCCTGTTATAAATACAGGCGTATCGGGTACTGCTGGTGTTAGGGGTATTTTTATTTTAGACAATCCTGAAACGTTGTATAGCAGCGCAACATATACATCAGGAGCATGGACATCTTCAAGCGGATTCGCGTCCACAACATTGCCGACAGCTGGCGCAACAGGGGCAATAGTCAGGTTATTTGTAAGAATGCATTGGCTAACTGATACAGATGTTCAGGGATTATGCGCGATACGTAAAGCAGGGGAGATTGATACAGGCATCCCAACCTATATTAATATGCAGCGGGCAAACCTCAATAGTAACGGGCTAAACCAAATATCTCCAAGCGGAGAAGGGACAGTTGCTCTTGATGCAAGCTCTGATTTTGAATTCAATTTTAGTTGGGACACGTTGGTTGCGCCAACAATCGACCAAAACTTCACTGTAACGCTTATCGGTTATTATGTTTAATGGACTTTAACGACCCTACATATTTTCTGGATATAAACGGACTGTCAAAGCATATTGGCGGCCAGGATTACGACTATAACGAGACTAATCCAGGTATAGGAATAACCAGGGAAACAGTAAATGATAAGGTGGTAAAAGCTCTGATGGCTGGTGTTTACGAGAATAGCTTTGAAGATACATCGGCGTATGCTGGGGGCCATATAGCAAAAAGATTTGGTGATGATTATTATCTCGATCTTGGAGTATCAGGCGGCCTTATAACAGGATACGATGATAATGCATTAACTCCAATGGCAGCATTAATGGCTCAGGTTGGTAAGAAAGGGTTAGGCAGATTAAAGTTTCAATATGTACCAAGTATTGAATCAAAGCAGCCTGCTCTTTTAATGATGAATGCAGGATATGAATTTTAAATATATAGGTGATATATGACTCAAGCAGTAGTAAATACAGAACATAATGTAGTTAATACGGTTAGTACCGATGCGAATGGCGATGTAGTAACAGACGCATCCGGGAATCAAGCGGGGAATATCGTTGCGAAAACAGATTCAGTTATTTATGCAAGCGGAACTCTTGACGCCACGCTATTAAATGATAGCGATGTTATTCCAGATTTCCAGGACTGTGATGGAGTGATGCTTGTAATATCTGGAATAGCCGGTGGGGCGCTTGTTTCTTGCAAGCTCGATGTTTCAAGCGATCAGTCAGGGGTGTATACATCTAAAATAGGATGGCGTGGTATTAATAATACCGATAACCATCTGGCTGCGCCAGTTGTTGATATTGCTGCATCATCGACCTATGAGCGTACATTCGCAACTGGAGGGAGTGCGTTACAAATTTATGTAAGTACGGTAGGAACGGGGACAATTGCTTATCAGATTGTAGGAAGAGGTAAGGCTGTTGGAAAAAAGTTGTAAAAGGTGCAACTTATTTTGATGGTGATACTATTACTTATTATGACAATACAGCATTGAGTTATTAATATGCATTTATTTGATAAATTCGCAAGCGACACCACACCATCAATAGAGAGCGCGCTTTATTATGCCATGTCAGGCGCTATTGGTGGGAGATCGCAGGTTGGAAGGGCTGTTATAAACTACACTGAGTTCGATTATATTTTAAAAGGTGATGGCTCAACCATATGGAGTATTGAAAGAGAAGGATCAGCAACAGACCAGGGTGCGGACTTAGGACTTGCCCTAGCGACTATATGTACAGCAGCCAACATGCCTAATGGCGGCAAAGTCCTGATTGATTATGATGGTACTTTGCAGGTAACAAGCTCTCAACTAATAGATTCAGTTAATAATCTTCATATAGTGGGTACTCCAAATCTAACAGTTCAGGCGTCTGGGTTTTCATCTGGAACGGTGTGGGACTGCATAAAATTTAACAACTGTGATGATGCGATTATTGAAGGATTCACTATAGATGGTAACAGGTCTTCTTATATATGGACTATTCCAGTCACTGACGATGCCGGAAATTGCCTTCATTTCGATTCATGTGAACGCTACATGATTAGAGATATGTACCTAAAAGCAGGATTGTTTCATGGTTTCTTCGGTTCCGGGCAAACAATATCAGGAACCCTGATGTATACCAAAATGACCGGCAACGGGTACAGGGGGTGCCACATACATGGCGGGGCAGTCTTTAGTATTGATGGATTCAGAACCCTGTTTAACGAAGTATGGGCTAATGGCCAATACATATCAGCAGGGTTGTCTACCGGACTGTTTATGGCGTTTGATAATGCCTATGATGCAATTATTATGGGTAATCACATACACGATGAAACAGGCGCAGGGATGGAGTTATCTGGTTTGCTATCTAGTACAGTATCAGCTCAGAAAGTTTCTGTTATTGGCAATACACTAGATGGAAATGCTTATGGTATACGTTGCTTATTAACCATGATCGATATGGTTGTAAGTGGCAACACTATAAGAGGCTGCACAAATTGGGCAATGGAGCTTAATACAGTCCAAAATACATCTATTACTGATAACATTATCGCAGATAATGCTGATTGGGGTATTTACTGTAATAACTCCATTCAAAAGCATATTAATATGTCAGGCAATATTCTTAAAAGAAATCAGGGTGGGGCAATGAGGCTCAGGGGTGAGCATTTCTCTGTGTGCAATAACCAGTTGGCTGATAACACAGTTTCGGGTGGTGGCGCAAAAGATCAGATATCCTGCAATACATTATTAAAAGCTAATATAAAGAATAACAACATTTCAGACGATAACTGGGCTAATACGCTAAGAGCAATATATGTTGCTGGTAGCTGTAAGGATGTGCATGTAGTGGACAACATGTGTGGCAATACTGGTCCAACTGCGGATATCCGCTTTGATAATGGTGCGGTAGGGTGTCTAAACATGAACAATAGATATACTACACTTGTAGATAATACAGTGACTGCGCCGGCTCTTGTTACTGTCAACGATGTAGCGAGCGCGTTCAATTGATTTATGCAAATAAACTGGAACGGAATGGTTACAGCGGGCCTTGTGGCTGCAATCGGAGCAAACTTTACATTTACCGCCTGGCTGACTGTTATGTGGATTGAGACAGAGACAACACAAGGTATTGTCGAAAAGACGCTGGAGTCACATAACGACAGAATTCAGCATATAGGCGAAGAACATTCGGATATGCATAATAGAATTGACCAGCTTCCATTAATGTATACCGACAGGTACAGGGGTGTAGATGCATTAAGGGATCAAAACAGCCAGTTGAAGGTGGATGACGTGCAGAATGGACGCATAAAAGACCTTGAGGAAATGCATTTATTCAGACACAATCTAAACAGACATTCTGAAAGGGAAGGCTATAATAGGAGATCAAATGACAACTAAATGCACGGAGCCTGGTATGGACTATATTAGATGGATATTTGTTGCAGCCCTAGTAGCACTATTGTTTGTAATTGGGCCTAATCTTTATCTCTATTTTACACAGTATTTTCAATGAACCTACCAACCTGGGAAGAAGCTGGAATAATTGGAACCATCGGTGTGTTTGCCGCCCCTGCTGTTATTGTGGGTTGGTATTTGTGTGATAACGCTGTAAGAACAACCGTTGAATTTCATGAGGAAATGTCCAGATCCTTACTAAATATGATAGCTGATCTATCTGATTGCTCAGAAGCATCCGAGAAACCAGATGGATCCGATTCAGCAGATACTTGAACTGTCATTCGGTGACAGGATATTTGAGCAGTATCCGGTTAGCTTCATCATAATGGTATTGTCCGGATTCGGGTATTTGCTGAGATATATTATTTACTGGAAACAGACTAGAACGGTAGTTGAGTTTAATAAAACATTGCTTTCACAAATCGAATACCTTTTACAGAAGAGGGATATAAAATGACAATAAAAGCACCTGTATTTTTAATGATTATCGTAATCCTGGTTATGGTAATACCGCAGATCGTTTCAGCGGCGGACACTACTCCCGTTAATTGGGTTCATCCAACCGAGCGAACTGATAATAGCTTAATTCTGCTGACTGAGATAAAGGGAACATGGATACAATGGGCAGACGACAGAACGCTTGTGTTTCCAAACATAATACCTGTTGCATCAACATCAACAACCATTCAAGGCGGACTTACAGACAGAGCTATTGTGTTGATAACAGAAGACACAGATGGTAGAAAATCAGCACCTAGCCTTGCATTTGTCATTAAAGCGAGTAAAGCGCCCCCAAAGTCCCCGACCGTAGTTACTGCGCCAGTCGCTACAGATCGTGCCTCGCCGATTCAATAACGGCAAAATACTGCATCGATATGTTGGCTTGCTGTCTGAGAATTGCTGGGGACATTAAATAAGCCGGTATCGGGGCACGTCACCGGCAAGGCGCTGAAAAGGAGTTTAAACCTAGCCCCAGGGGAGTTAATGTTTTAACGATCCTTTTTCTATATTTAGGTTCATTGAACCAAGATTCGCTCCACTAGGGGCCATGCAGTTTCTGGCTCCATCGCATCCACAATCAGGAAATGAGCAATTCAGGAAGTCTTCTTCAGTATTTCCATATTCATCAACCTCAAGACTGCAATGGCTACAAGTCTCTTCTGGTTCATGGTCAAAAGCATATTCACAATAAGTTTCTTTTTCCATTTCATTCTCCTAACCTACACCTCTAAACGCAGTACTCATATCAGTTAAATACTCACCAATACGCTTGTCTGAATACTTAAATGCAATTATAGCGCCTATTATGGTGCCGAATATGAGCCCTATTAAAAAGAAAGTCATTTGAATTTATCCCTGATTGCTCGTTTTATATCAAACCTATTTACACTCACATAATTACCATTATTGAAAACCTCATCAACAGCCTCACAAGCCTGCTCGACAAATTGTTTAGTATTACGAGTATTCCACTTTAATCTCGCTTGAGCTGACGCGTCTGGTTGAAATGCGTGTACAGAGCCACCGCAAGATGTACATTTCACTTCCCTCCCATCTCTAATATATACATCAACAATTTTCTCGCCGCCGCAAAATGGACATGGTAAAAGATCAGTCTTATCTGTCATGCCTAATCCTCATCTTTGCCGCCAGTATACGGTGCCATGTCGATCTCACAGGCAGTCTTTCCCTTTCCCTGGATCTTAATAACATTCTTTCCCTGAATTCAGTATCATCTATCTGTCTTCGCTTGCTGCGATCTTTCCTCCTTCTTCGTATTGCAGATGCATCATATTCACTGTGGCCCCAATCCCATTCTACATTGCAGCTCATGACTCGGGCCTCAGTTTGCCGATTGCTTCAATGTGGTTAAACTTACTTTCTCTGCCTTCACAATCAATGATTGCCTGCATAGCAGCATCCAATACCTTGTTGATGATTTCTTTTGCTGATTCTGTATCAGGACAATCCATTCCATTGACGTGAACATCTGGTAAGTACTCATCGGCTATTTCATCTTGTAAGCTCATTCTGATTCCTCTCGTTTAACCCATATCGCCCATAAACCACAATGCGGGCATTTGGTCTGTTTGTGTGTTTTCCTTTTCTTCTCTACCCATTCAAACCATGCCATATAAGCAGAAGGGCATGGGGTGTGGTTGCATTTGCTTTTCATCTTATCCACTCCATATCCACCATCCGACAAACAGTCCGAGTGAAAAATAAACCGCTAATGCAAGTATTATAAGTGTCGTCTTCATTTAATCCCCCTGGCGATATACCTACGCCTGTTTTCTATCCCATAATTCGGTTAATTTAGCTCTTTCCTTGGTAGTAAAAGGACCGCCAAAAGTAGGTGCTGTAATAAGTAAATTCTGTGTATGCTCATCTAGTTCATTCCATGCCTCAGAAGCCCCTAGATCGTCCTCCTGCTCCAATCTAAGCTTTATCTCATCTATGGACGGCCAGTTGCTCCAAATCGCCTTACACAGCCTTACAGTGCGTTTGAGTTTGTTTTCAAGTGCGGACAACTCCTTTTGTCGCGCATCTTCTTTGATATTACTTATATCCACTAGAACGGGATATTATCGTCAAAGTCATCTACAGGCTGTGTAGGCGCAGCTTCAGAGGTTTGTGTCTGAACAGTCTGTCCAGGTGCATCAGGCCGAATCCGCACCCCTCCAGTCAGCTTTCCGGCATATGAGACAGTCTTGTCATTAAACATGGTTATCTGTTTGCCGATCCAGTTATCAGTTTCAGGACTTTTCAGTGCCATAGCGGCTAATTGCCCGTTGGTTGAATTCAATACCAGTGGCTTGCATTCCTTGAAATTAAGAATGTATTTATATTCTGGCGGTTCGTTATCTCTTGCGAGGTTTTCTTTGCTTATTCCTGCAATCGTCGCGGTCAGTTCATTTTCAACGTCATGCTTGGTCAGGTACTTGCTCTCTTTCAGATCATCAATGTGCATATTCATGCTCCAGTTCGTGTGATAGCCATTAAAACGGAGGGCTATCGGACTCCGTATCTTTGTGTTCATTAATTAATTCCTGCTCAAACTCTACGGCATCCTCTTCAGATGAGAAATAAGCCGCCTCTGGGAAGGGATTATCATCAATATAAAATTGCACAACCCAATGCGCCGGAATTCCCTGGAAAGCCGCCTGATAGAAAGTTTCTTTATGACGGCTCATTTTCTTTCCCCTTTATATATCTAACTTCACCCACTACCCCTTCAATCTGAGGATAGATCCCATCCCACCTTTCAGCTAATTCATGCATCTTGCGGGTTTCTTCCTGCCACTTACCTCTCCATCCTTCCAGCTTCTCTTCTTCAGCCTGGATGACTGCATCGCCTATCTTGCTCATGATTCATGACCTATTGCCAGAAGCTCTTGCTTACGTGTTTTCAGCACAGTGATGCTAGCTTCAGATTTCGCCATGATTTCAGTTATTTTTTTATCAATAGATGCGATTTCGTTATTAACTACAACCTCCTTTGGTAGCTCTGGAAAATCAATCTCTACAGCTTCAGTCAATATGACATAACCCTGATCTGTGTAATATGATAAATCTCCATCATCCTCGACTGGACGGCTATCACTGTAATCTGTCTTCAATAATACAATCTTCTTTTTCATATTTATTCCCCTATCTCTTCGCAAAACTTGCGGAATTCCTCGACATTAATTGGCTGGAATTTCCCATTACAATCAACTTTCGCATATTCGGTTTCAGATTCACCACTCGCAAAATCAATACCGATAAATATTTTATTTGTCAGATCATCACACCTCGACCCCTCGTACCCTGTCAGATAATGCTCAGGCTTGCCGGTTAGCGGCCTGTCAGGGTTTAGTGACTTGTCGCCGTATTTAGGTCCAGCATTAGCGTTTGCTAATGATTGACTTTGAGCAATTGCAACATCTCTCCACAGTTTTTTCAAAATCTCATTCATGATTCAGTTTCTCATCAATGGCGATATATTCAGCTTCACTCAATACAGGCATTCCAGTAATGTCGGTATATGATTCTGCGCTTATAGCGATTGATTCAAGTAGATCATCGTTGTCATCGTGCAGATCAAGGATGAAATCACCATTATCAACGCCAACATCTTTAAGCCGAAGTGCTTCAAAAGCCATTAACATTGACTCATACGAGTCGTATTCAGCTCCGATACCTGTTAATCGAGCATCATTATTTGAATCAATAAATATCATTTGCATATACATATCTAATCCCCTGTTTTAGTCTGTTTGCGGTGCCGTTTTGGCTGTTCTTTCGGGCTTAGGCTTGGATACCGGCCTAACGGGGTGCAGTGAGCACGTTGTCACCGTGCAGGCCCCTACCTGCTGCCTCCAGTTGCCTTCTCCGTATTCGTCATATATGCATGATTTACACATATCGTTGATGGCTTTTCGTAGGCTCAGTTTCATTCTTGATCCCCGTATTTCTTATCTGATTGCTTCTTTGCCCCTTCCATAGCCAGCTTTATGTTTGCGTGTACATTGTCATAGTCTTCTTGCAGAAGCTGGCTCATGCTCTCTTCTTCGCTTTTGACAGCTGGCGGGATGACCTCGATTGCCAGCAATATGAGGGCGATGAGTATTGAGATATGCAACCAGTATTGTGTGAAGAAATCAGTCATTTAATTTATACTCCTGATTGAGATCCTTAAGCATTTCATGCTTGCCCTCAAGAATGGCAATACGTAAAGGCGACTCAAAAAGTTTAATCAATTCATCATCGTCTACCCTTCCGTCAAACTGCCTGAAAAGCTTCAGTAATTTTTCAGCGACTTCTCTAGTATTCATCGCTTAGATCCTCAATTGTTTTTATGTAGCCTTTAGTGTCCCAGTTACCAGATTCATACTCCTCTTGCGTTAGCCACCAAGCAGGTGACTGTGATCTGTCACTAGGATTAATCCAAAATACTCGCGGCTCTGGCTTTATGCGCCATTCAAAGCCAATATTGTTAAAATTCGCTGGTGAACATAAATCTTCCCATCCGTCAGCATAGTTCCTGCGCAATTGTATGGATTTACCATCTGCAAATGCCTGAATAATCGGCAGTAACTCTTTAGCTCTTTCTCTATTCATTGTCCATTACCTCTCTGACTTTAGTTACATAAGCCTCGTCCCAATCGCCTGGGTTTTCTTCCCGCAATTCAGTCAAGTGTCTGATTGCTTCCTCTTCACTGCCTTTCGATGTAGACATGTTATTACCGTTGTTGAAAATCATCGTCCAATATTCTTTTGTGCTCTTCTGCTGATCCTTAATGTATTGCTTACCATCAGCAAATGATCGTTTCATCAGATTATTAATGATGGTAATAGCATCTGCTTCGGTGTATGTGTTGTGAGCCTTCAGGATCTCGATAGTTTCCAGGGCTCGTTTTGCGTCGTCTCTGTTCATGAGTAAAGTTCCTCTCTTGCTCTTAGTTCCGCCTCAGATTCATAATTCCACCACTTTTTAGGCTTTACGGGACAGCTGATCATTCTTTCTCTGCCCTCATGGATATCGTCGAATTCCCTGGAGGGCTGTAAGCCCTTCGCCTTTGTCTTAGGAATATCGTAATAATCATCATTATCAGGGTCGTAATAGTGCTTGTTGTACCCGAATCTCATTATTTAGTACCAAGGGTTAGCTTGACTTTAAACTCTTCGCCACAGGACGCTCCGTTAGCGTCACTGGTGGTTACCCATTCACGTTCTACTGCTATCAGGCTTACTTTCATGCCTGTATCGCCTTGAACCTGATTAGCCAGGTTATTAATCATTCTAGCCATGTTCTCTTCTGTTGCTTTTACGTCGTCGTTAATCATTGCATCCACCTCGTTGGAATTAGCCTCAATGTCTTCTATGTTGCGTTCTTTGAGTTGGTCGATGTTCATTACAGTAGTTCCATCAATGCTTCATGGGTAGCCTCATATGCCGGTTTCTGTCCATGTCCTGACCTTATCGCCTCTCTTATTTTATCGCTATCAATATTTCTGCATGTTTGAACAATCTGGGTGTGATTAAAAAGTGCATATAGGTCCGCAGCTTCGTCTGGCGATTCAATTGTTATAATTAAATTGAATGGCTCATAAGTTTTCGTCTCTTTGTGTGTCTTTACTTTCATATCTATTCCCCTGTTAAGTTGGTGCCGGTTACGCTGTCCGGCGTCACGCTCTACCAAAGGTTCGAGTTGACTGATTTGTGGCGGCAGGCTTTGGGCGCGGCTTAATCTTAATGCGCGTTATGGCGTTAGCTCCGAATCCGCCTACTTGTCTGCCATTATTTAGTGATATGGGCTGGTCATTACTCCAGCGACCCCACAAGCGATTATTTGATTCCGTGCCAGCTACAGCACCCGATGGGGCTACGGTGAGCCTTTTAAGTGCATCCTCATTCAACACTGCGTTTCTATGATTTCAACGCCGCCATATCAGTAAATATTAAAGCTCTTATAAGAGAGGGCTGGTCGCTAGTCCAGCTGGCGTTTATCGTCGTCACCAAGACGTTACTGCTCCTACGTTTTTAAAGGCCGAGCCGTTCTGCCTATATAGCGTGTCTCCGATTCTCCACGCCTCCTCTCATATAAAAACTCTTATAGGTGAGGGCTGATGAACCTTACAGCTCCTGTCGCAGACCCCATGCCTTGATTACTTTCGGGTACCCTGCTCTTGACGTATAAGCGCATGTTATGCCACCTCACCTATAAAAACTTTATAGGGTGTGCTCTTCCTGCCTTGCTCTGCCTGGCCGCACTAGACACAGCAGACATGCGACGAAGAACACACCCTGTAAAACTCTATGCACGTCCTTGTGCGATTGTCCTGTTTGGCCGTAGCCACGAATGCTGTCTATCCAAGCTGTCTTAAGCTTTCGCCATCCGAGTCGTATCGGAGTCCACCTTTAATCCAAGGTCGGTATTACTCAATTATCATAGTAATAATAATAAACATCTAATCTCATAATCGGATTGACCGCTGCTAACGGCTAGTTATCAGGAAGGTTTAGTCTCCTTTGTTGCTTGAATTGCCTCAATATTTTTTAGATAATATATCGAAGCCTCGACTTCTTCATCAGTCAGATCTCTGTCTCTTACCAGCCTTGATATACTGAATACGATGCCTCCGTGGCGCGGACACATACCAATGGAATGGTCAGACCTTTGGTCGCCAAAACCATCGTAATTCTTCACGCCAATATAGCTGCTAGTTAATGCTGCAGGATTTTCCGCTAACTTTAGAATGGCGTCATTGATTGCGTCTTTTCTACAGCTTTTGCCGTGTCCACGACTGCCTACAACGGGCCTTGATGCAGAGCCACTAATTTTAATGACTGATTCAGCAAGAGCTATAGTATCTGTATTAAGCCCGATATTTTCTTGCTCAAGCATTGATTTTGTGGTGTGAATATTAATATCTAATGCTTTAAGTTCACGCTCATGGTTTGTAATCAATATTTTGCGTTCTTTTTCTAGGCGATTAACCTGTTTGAATAAATTCGCCAGCTTGCCCATCTCATTCCCCCGTGTTAAATATATTTGCTTCGATGTGGTTAGTGTGGCACAATTGTATTACACGGTCAAGCACATTTAGGAATTATTTTATGGCAATAGAAAAACTAGAAAAATATGTCATTGTAAGGGTGACAGAATCAGAAAAGCTGAAGCTAGATAAGGTGGCGGATCAGAGAAGCAAGACCCCGAGCATTATGCTACGGGAATATATAAAGAGACTGAGGGTTAAATAATGAATGTAAAAAAGAAGACACCAATAAAAATGTATTCTGTTGTGTATTGGAGTAAAGATAATGGCTGGTGGACACAATTATATGGAAGTAAATTGAATGCCGAATGCTGCAGTAGAACAAAGAATTTTGTTGGCATGAGTGAAGTAGACTGCTTATTACCGCTTGATAAGGTGACAGATAATGAAGAAAAAAGCTAAAAAGAAAAGCCAGAAGACAAAAAGCCAGTTCAGGAAGCGCAGGGATATTTTTGTATATGAAATTAGTCTGCGAGTAAATTCTAAAGATATTGAATTCTTTGACTTCATAGCCAAAGCCAGCCGGGAGGGGAGATTGTGAGGGAGCTTATTAATTCTATATTTATTATTATTTTCCAAGTAACGGCTATTTTAGCTGCTGCTATATTTCTATATGACGGTGATTGTAAGTATCTAATGGTTGCTTTAAACATGATGATATATTCAAAACTTTTAATGGTGGAAAGGAAGCTGGCGGACGAGGCAGAGAGGTTAGCGGGGGAATCATGAGTGATCGAGTACAAGAAATCATTGAAGAACTAATATTAACTGCGCCATTAGATGACATTCCATCTGAGGAGGACAGGGCGAGCGCAGCCAAACAAATTCGTCAGCAGATAGGGCGGGAACTGCTTGATAAAACAGGCAATGCCGTGTCTATACCTGAAAGCAATAAGTGGGCAGACGGGTGGAATGATTGTAGGGATGTAATAAGCGAAGCCTGCCAACTGGAGGAAGCATGACAAAATCAATCGATGAATGGGCTGCTGAGCAGTGTGGTGTTGACTTTATTGCGAATCGTTATGGTTGGTTTTTGTATCCAGTTAATCATGCGATCACTGAAGACGTTCATGCTGTCAAATGGACCATCAAAGATCCGCGATGCCGGGAGATTGTACTTGATTGGATAGCAGAGCATCCTGAATATTATAGATTCCTTCATGGTTATATTAACAACTGGATGGCCGGTAAGATGAAAAAATCAGAAGCAGAAATATCCTGCATAACCGCAATATACGAGGCAGAGAAATGAGCGAATATAAAATAGTAACCGCAGCTGAACAGGACGTCTTTTTTGATGGCGAACCAAGGCTAAAGTTCTCGCCAATGTCATTAGTGCTTGCAGTATTAAATCACTGGTCTGATGATCCTGAAAATATAATTGACGATGGTGGTATACCAAGAGAATACACAGTTAGGGTAACTGTTGAGGTAAAAGAGAAATGACAGATATATCACAAGCAACATTCTACCGATCCAGAATCAAGGATCTATCAGACCAGGCTGGAATAATGGACCCTATGGAGCTATCCAGAGCCCTGGCAGAGCTGGCCTTTCAGATCCATTCAGAAGCGGCGGTGAATATGGTACAAGAACTTGAGCTTGGGAGGGTGAAGTGAGTGAGGAATTAAAGCCGTGTCCTTGCGGAAATGTACCTGATGAACTGCATGTTATTGATACAGGCCAAGGTAGTAAATGGGCAATGTGTTTTGGGTCATGCTGTAATGAATGGAGTATAGAATTTAAAACACAGTATCATGATTTTTCGTCTCAGGAATGCATGGAATTAGCAATAGAGGCATGGAATGCAGCGCCAAGAGCCAACAAACCAACAGAGGAATAACGGGGGAGATATGAGTGATTTACATCCAGGGTTAAAACATGAGCAGCCTGAATATGCGGCTGGATATGAGCAAGGCAGAGCAGATGAGCGGGAGCGGTGTATGGATGCTATTTACAAATGCGAAAACTTAACGCCTGCACAACAATATTTTGCTATCGAAGCCATAAAAGCCGAATAGGGGGTTGATGTGAATATAGTTAGTTATGGTGGTGGGATTAATTCAACAGCTATGTTAATTGAATGCGTGAAGCGTGAAATTCCAATTGATCTTATCTTGTTTGCGGATACAGGCGGGGAAAGGCCGGATATTTATAAATATATTCGTCATTTCAATAAATGGTTGATCAAAAATAAAATGCCAGAAATCACAAGGGTGCAAAGAACCAATATAAATGGGACATATATCACGCTTGAGGGTTATTGTTTTGCAAAGAAGCAATTACCCAGCCTGGCTTATGGGTTCAAGAGCTGTAGCCAAAAACACAAAATACAGCCACAGGATAAGTTTCTAAATAACTATAAGCCAGCAAAAGAAGAATGGAAGGCAGGCAGAAAGATTACCAAATTTGTAGGATATGACGCCGATGAGCCACAACGCGCAAAAGACTATACAGACAATAAATACATTGTTGAATACCCGCTGATCGAATGGGATATGGGGCGTGATGAGTGTATTGATACGATCCGCGATTTCGGATTAGATATTCCAGGTAAAAGTGCCTGTTATTTTTGCCCGAGTAGTAAAAAACACGAAATCAAGAAACTTCAGCAGGATTATCCAGAGCTTGCAGCTAGGGCTATAGATATGGAGAAAAATGCGGATCTAACAAAAATCAAAGGGCTAGGCCGTAGTTTCTCATGGGGAGAGTTCCTTTCTGGTGAAGAGGTCCAAGAATGCAGTATTGAAATCGATTGTGGTTGTTATGACGGTTGAGATAGAAAAGCCCCATCCGAAGACAGGGCTTTAGGGGCTTGACTTAATGATGGGAATCAGTCAAAAATGTGCTTGCTTACGACACGGTCATATATTATCACTTCTTAATACTTCCGTGCAAGAGCCAGCCCGATGCGCTGTGAGTCTGCGTGGTCCATTTTGTGCCAGTCCATCAGAAAAGCAAATAAAGCGGAAGAATAATAATTGTCACCGCCTGGACCAGCGGGAAAACGAGTTTTGTGATGCCATTAGGGGGTTTGGCCGACATCCAAGGAAGGTAAGAGGTGCTCGACAATCTGACAGTTATTATCGGTTACGGAAGATTAACAATACAGGCTATATGAGATAGGGCATCCTACGGTCATTAGTCGTATATGCGCAATAAACAATAACTTAAGAGGTAATTATGAACATTGACAGAAAATTCAGGATACTGGCGGTTAATCCATGTAAGGCTGATAGCGTTTACACCGAGAATGAAGGTGTGTTCTTTTGCGCTCATGATGCGGCGCTGATACCGGCCATCAAAGCCTATCGCGAGGAATGTGTAAAGCTCAGATGTAATCCAGAGCATATTGAGAGCATAAATCTTCTTATTGAGCGCGTGAGCGAGTACCAGGACAATATAAAGTCGAAGACGCCAGATACCGACACTGACTGTGAGATTGATCGCTGCTTAGGCGGTATAGGGGTTGAATAGCAGCACTGTATCGGCAAGGAGCCATAATGCGGGGTATTCTTTTGTCTTTAATAAATGCAAAAAAGAGGGTCTACAATGAAAGATTTACGTATGGATGCTTATTACTACGGATTTGAAAAAACAGGTGTTCCCGAAATAGATAAGATTCTTTCAGCTGTTGCTTGTGCTGGAAAGGCTTTTCACCATACAGAAGATTGGGATGAAAATATAGAATTCCTATATGGGCCACACAAAGGCAGGACAGTGGTTGAATGGATACAAAATGCAGCCAATGAAGCAGCAGAATCCATTAAATCAAACACTTAACAGAGCGATTAACTATGGAAATATCAATAAGAAGAAATACTTGTGATCCAGAAATAGGCGAGGCAACTATAGACATAGGCACATCAAAAATAACTTGTGATTATGATCGTGAGGATTTTGCCCATGAATTAGTAAATGCTTATAGAGATTTATACATGGATGATGCCAAGTGGATTGAGCATTTATCGTTATATTTAACTTTTCAAGAAGTCTCAGAACTAGCTGAAAAGCTAAAGGATGAATAAATGACCCTCCAAGAATTCACAACCAGAATGTGGACAGAATACCCAAGGGATCTCTGTCACAACCGCCCAGGACACAAAGCCAGGTTAGAAACAGCAGCAAAAAAGATTGACAAATCGCTATATAAGCAAATACTGTTAGACATGGATGCATTAAAACGATACGACAGAAAACAGCACCGGCCTGATCGGTGGCCGTTAATTAGCACGTTTCTCAATCAAAGATGCTGGGAAAGGCTGATTGATTCTGTAATGGAGCTGAAAAAGAAAGAAGAAAAGCCTACTCAATATTGTAAATGTGGGAAAGTTGTCGATATCGCGCCATCAGGGGAGTGTGTTGAATGTTACGCCAAAAGAACCGATCAAAACCAACAAAAGCGGAAGAGCGTCTTAGAGAATATCTCGCTGTACAAGCCAGGCCAGTCGCGAGCGGAAGTTATCGAGAACTGCAAGGCCGCAATGCTACCAAAACTGAGGTCTGGAGAAGCATACAAGACTCAGGGGATACCTTTCTTGCAGAACTCGCAAGAGGATTCAACGGAGACGGAAAAGGACTTGACGCAATCGAGCACGCCGGTCTGCTATGGAGAAGAGTGGTTCAGAGAAAACGCTGACCGGATCTACGGGGCTTTGGGCGTGAAGTTTAAATGAGAATACAGTTGTTCGGAAAAATCGAACAACTGCTAGAGATGGCGATATATAACGCATGAAAAAAGTAAGCGAATCAGCACACCAGAGAGCCGTACTGGATTGGGCAAGTAATTACCATCAACTTGACTGGCTTCATGCCATACCAAATGGAGCTGTACTGGCCGGAGACGCACGGAAAAGGGCTATCCAGATGAGTAACCTGAAAGCCCAAGGGCTCAAGACGGGTGTAGCTGATCTGTTCCTCCCGTTACCCGTAAGCCCCTACCACGGGCTGTATATCGAGATGAAAACAAAGGGTGGCAAGCAATCTGACAGGCAGAGTGAATTTGAAGACTTCTGCACCCTTGTGGGTTATAAGTATGTGCTTTGCTATTCGTCAATCGAGGCTATAGAGCAGATTAGGGACTATACCGGGATATGAAGCAGGATAAGTACACAAGATCAGCAAAAGGCCAGCCTTGTCAGGTTCGTATTCCAGGTGTGTGCAGGGAGACTCCAGAACACGATACAACCGTTTTAGCGCATTTGAATGGTGGTGGCATGGGTGGAAAGCATTCGTCCATTCATGGGGCTTATGCTTGCGCTGAGTGTCATACATGGCTTGATGGTGGTTATATCAAAGAGGGTAGAGTCAAAACAGTTCGTGATTTGTGGCATTTGGAAGCCGTAATCAGAACACAGCAGATAATGATAAAAGAAGGGGTATTGAAGATATGAGTGAAAAAGAAGAGTCAAGTGATGATTTCATTACAGAGCTGGAGTCATTAATTAACAAGCATTCTATGGAAAACGGCAGTAATACGCCTGATTTCCTGCTAGCAAAATACCTGTACGGTTGTCTTAGAAATTATGAGGTGATTGTGAGCAGGCGTGATCAGTGGTATACCGCTGACGTTAAATCATGAAAGATTGGTACAAACAAGCAGAAGCCGCTGTTAATTATCTAACCGAATCCGAAGAAGAGTACGCGAGATACAGAGGTCTGATGAAAGCTATATCTGCCAGGGAAAAGATAGTGCTTGCTAGGTTGATGCAGGAATGTGAGGAAAGTTCAGCAGCCGCCAAAAAGATATGGGCGGAAGCTCATCCAGATTACGAAAAGGCCGTGGACGAATCTCAGGAAATCCAGACAGAATGCGATCTACTCACGGCGAAGAGAGATAAAGCTAATCAGGTTATAGAGATATACCGGAGTGTGAACAGCTCGTTAAAGCGGGGGAATATAGCGTGAACAATGAGAAAATAGAACAACTTATCATTGATTTCCTGCAAAAGAACGGGCCTAGTTGTGTTAGTGGGATAATTATAGATATTTATAATTGCGAATATATATCTGATGATTACATGGAGCACATGCCGAAGGTATTGAGTGCGGCATGGATGCTAAAGAACGCTGGTAAAATAATAATGGATGACCCAAATAACCCGGAAATACCCTTTAGATTGCCAAATCAGCAGTTATCTGATTACAGATTGAATGCTTAAGCGGGGGAATATAGCTTGAATATAGATGAAGAGTTACATTTGACTAAAAAGGATTTCAGAATAGAGTGGTTTTCTGGTTCTGGAGCAGGCGGACAACACAGGAATAAGCACCAAAATTGCTGTAGAATCATACATATAGCAACAGGGTTAAGGGCGCAAGGTACGGAATCGCGTGAACGGGTATCTAATCAACGGACAGCATTTGAGAGATTAGCAAAGCTTGTAATTGCGCATTTCTATGCTGAAGATCCAGAGATAAGATACAAAGCGAGGGAAACAATAAGAAATTATCATGGCGTTAGGAATGAGGTCCACGACAAAGCGAGTGGATTAAAATTACCTTATAAAACCATTGTTGATGATGGGGATATAGCTCCTATGGTTGACGCGCGAAGAAACTCAATAGTTGATATAGCTTAGAAGAGAGCAGGCAGATAGGAGATTTTACGGTGAAAATTGAATACAATCTAACAATAAGAAACCCGAGCAATCATGGCTTAATGTCAAAGGAAGAGTTTGAGTGGTATATACCAATTCTTGCTAGATTAATAACATACACACCTATTGTCATGCTGTGGGTGCTATTTATGGTGTTGCTGAGTATGGCTTGACCCAAGCATGGCTTGATATTAGGATTAGCATCTAATGGGTGGGCGAGCATATTTATCTTAAAACTACATTTATAGGTGGTTAGCTGCCAAGCATTATCACTAAGCTATTCTCCTTTGAGGTTATTTCTATCTACTCCCCTGTAGATTAGCCGGGAAC
>Ga0265309_10000029_pt1 | contig 41885 bp, 27 predicted proteins | sample Helome_FD_192492 | JGI IMG/M metagenome (GOLD analysis project Ga0265309, IMG submission 192492) | Marine sediment microbial communities from subtidal zone of North Sea - Hel_20160524 (Illumina Assembly) | ecosystem: Environmental > Aquatic > Marine > Subtidal zone > Sediment ...
ATCGCCAGGGGGAGCCAACACCGGACGTAACCTGCTCGATGGCGCACTTAAAGGGGGTGCCCGGGCCTGTGGTCGTAATATCGGTAGCATCATCGCCGGGGCGCGCGCCGATTTCATCGTGCTCGACGACCAGCACCCGCGCCTGTATGGTCGTCAACAGGATGATTTGCTCGATAGCTGGATATTCTCCGGTAATGAAAACCTGGTACGTGATGTTTATATTGGCGGTAACAAAGTTATTGACCGGGGCCGTCACGCCGATGAAGCAACCATTCAACGCAATTACCGAACCACGCTGGATCAACTCGCAAACTAGAGGATACGAAATTGGCCAATGACCTGTTGCTGACGCCGGGCAAGATAACCCTGGCCGAGCTGTGTCGAATCTACCGTGAGGATTTGAACCTGCGTATCGACGAGACCTGTAAGTCCCGTGTCGACGCTGCTGCCGAAGTCGTCGCCAGGGCCGCGCAGGGAGATGTCGGGGTCTACGGTATCAATACCGGCTTCGGTAAACTCGCCTCTACCCGTATCCCGGCCGAGCAGACTTCACAATTGCAGCGCAACCTGATCCTGTCGCATTGCTGCGGGGTTGGCGATCCTTTACCAGCCAACGTAGTCCGCCTGATTATCGTGTTGAAGATGCTGTCGTTGGGGCGCGGTGCGTCCGGGGTGCGTTGGGAAGTGATCCAGCGGTTACAAAGCCTGCTGCAATTCGACCTGTTACCGTTGATTCCGGCGCAGGGTTCGGTGGGTGCTTCCGGTGACCTGGCGCCACTTGCGCATCTGACCGCCGCGATGATCGGTGAAGGGCATGTCTTTTTTCAGGGCCAGAAAATGGCCGCCGCCGATGCATTGCGGCTAGCGAAACTGGAACCACTGGTACTCGGCCCCAAGGAAGGACTCGGTATGATCAATGGTACCCAGGTATCGACCGCGCTTGCGCTCGCCGGCCTGTTCGATGCCTGGAGCCTGGCGCAGAGCGCATTGATTTCCGGTGCTCTGACCACCGATGCATTGATGGGGTCGACACGGCCGTTTCGATCCGAAATCCATGCATTGCGGGGCCTGCCGGGCCAGATCGATGCTGCACTTTGCCTGCGCAGTCTGCTCGATGACTCGGCAATTCGCGAATCTCATCGCGACGATGACGAACGCGTACAGGATCCTTACAGCTTACGCTGTCAGCCGCAGGTCATGGGCGCCTGTATGGATCAGTTCCGCCAGGTCGCGCAAATGCTAGAAATCGAAGCCAATGCAGTCACCGACAATCCGATTGTCGTGATCGAAGACGGTTCGATCCTGTCGGGTGGCAACTTCCATGCCGAACCGGTCGCTTTCGGGGCTGACCAATGCGCGCTCGCCATATCCGAAATCGGATCAATCGCCGAGCGTCGCATTGCCACCATGGTCGATCCGGCGCAAAATTTTGGCTTGCCAGCGTTTATGTCACCCGATCCCGGCCTCAACTCGGGCTTCATGGTCGCCGAGGTCACCGCGGCGGCGCTGATGGCTGAAAACAAGCAACGCGCCGCACCCTGCTCTATCGACTCGACGCCCACCAGCGCCAACCAGGAAGACCATGTATCGATGGCCTGCCACGCGGCGCGCCGACTAACCGAAATGAATCACAACCTCGCGCATATTGTTGCCATCGAACTATTGATTGCCACCCAGGGCGTTGAATTCCGGGCGCCGGTTGAAACCAGCAAGCACCTGCGGCAGGTGATGCAAAGGGTTCGTGATCATGTGGCGCCGCTTGGCGGTGATCGCTATCTCGCGGATGACATCGCGACAGCAAAGCAACTGGTTATGGAACGCAGCATTATCGCCGCACTTGCTGAAACCGATTTACTGCCACCGCTGAAACCATGATACCTGTCGTCGAGACAGGTAGTAGCCCGGTACTGCTCGCCCAACCACATGGCGGCACCGAGATTCCGCAATCGATACTGGCACGCCTCAATCAGCATGGTCACGCGCGCGCTGACACGGACTGGCATATCAGCCGTCTCTACGCAGGCCTGGCGGTTAATGCCACCATCGTCAGCACAACGCTGCATCGCTATGTCATCGATGCCAACCGCGATCCCGCCGATGAATCGTTATACCCGGGGCAAAATACTACCAGCCTGTGCCCGACCACGACCTTCGATGGTGACGAAATTTATCACCATGGGCAGGAACCCTCGGTCGATGAAATCAACGAGCGTCAGCAACTTTATCACCAGCCTTACCACGATGCGATGCGCGAGCAACTCGAACGTATTCATCAGTTACACGGATACGCGATTCTCTATGATTGTCATTCAATTCGTTCACGCGTGCCCTATCTATTCGATGGCAAACTCCCCGATTTCAATATCGGTACCAATAGCGGAAGTAGTTGTGACCAGGCAATCGAATCTGCGGTACAGGGTGTCTGCGCTGCCGCCGCAGACTATAGCGCGGTAAGCAATGGTCGTTTCAAGGGGGGCTGGACCACACGGCACTATGGCGAACCCGGGCACGGATTCCACGCTATCCAGATGGAGCTGGCGCAGTGCAACTATATGCTTGAGCGGAACCCGTGGAGCTACGCTGACGACAAGGCCGCCAAACTTCGTGTTATTCTTGCCGAAATTCTGCAAACTCTGTCTACCGTCCTGAACTAAACCTTTAACATAAATGCTGCAGATCAATACAGATCCGATCGGCAAGGGTAAGGAACGAGTGTGCTTCGTTCACCCTGACGATCCACAAAAGGCGATTAAGATTTCGATCGGTAACGTCAGCGAACAATCGCGTCGGGAAATCAAGTTTTATCAAAAACTAGTGAAACGGGACGGCGATATAGATCCACATATTCCCCGCTTTTATGGTCTCTGCAGGACCAACCTGGGCCAGGGCATAGTGGTCGACCTGATCCGCGACCAGGATGGAGATATTGCGAAGCCGCTGAACTGGTATCTGGCCGAGGGCTATCCAATCGAAGACTTCGAGCCTTACCTCGACGAGTTAAAAAAATCATTCCTGCAGAACCTGGTTATTTTTAACCACGACATGACGGTCGGTAACCTGTTGTTCCAGAAGATCTCGGATACTTCTGCTCGCCTGGTTGCGATCGATGGCCTGGGAGATGTCGTCGCACTAGACTGGCTCGACGTCTTCCCGTCGCTGGTGCGACGGAAAATATCACGCCGCTGGACGCGTTTCATTACCCGGGTATACCGCAGCGGTGAAGTACGTTTGCAGCGTGAAGCCCTGGCTCGAGATCCACAGCTCGTTACCAGATCTCTGAAACCTTTTTACTAGCAAGTACCGGGACTATGAACTGGTCTGTTGCAACGGCCGCTATCAGGCAATACTTCCATCCACCCGCAATAGCAACAGGATTTGCATCGGTGCTGATCGGCTACAGTAGTTCGGCGGTCATTATTTTCCAGGCTGCCCGGGCAGCAGGTGCCAGCACTGAACAAATCGGGTCATGGATGATGGCGCTCGGCATCGGTATGGGACTGACTACCTTCGGTCTGTCATGGCGCTATAAAATGCCGATTATCACCGCCTGGTCAACTCCCGGTGCGGCCTTGCTGGTGACCTCGCTGGAAGGCATCAGCATGCCCGAAGCCATCGGCGCCTTCGTTTTCTCGGCAATACTGATTACCTTGTCCGGAATAACCGGCTGGTTCGAACGTATTATCGACCGCATACCATTGCCACTTGCCGCTGCCATGTTGTCCGGCATTCTGTTTCAGTTCGGCATCGACGCTTTCCTGTCGCTGCAATCCCGGCTCGGCCTGGTACTGACGATGTTTATCGTTTACCTGGTCGCAAAAAAGTTTATCCCTCGATATACAATTTTACTCGTCCTGATCGTCGGCCTGCTATGGTGTGGGTTTCAGGAGCTGCTCGATTTTTCTGGTTTTACCCTGGCGATTAATGTCCCGCAACTGGTAACACCGTCGATTTCTCTCAGCGCTTTGATCGGGGTAGGCATTCCACTATACGTGGTTACGATGGTGTCGCAGAATATTCCCGGTATCGCAGTCTTGCGCACCGCAGGTTACCGGGCGCCGATATCACCTATAATAAGCTGCACCGGAATTACGACCCTGTTACTGGCACCCTTCGGTGGCTTTGCGATCAATCTCGCGGCAATAACCGCCGCCATCTGTACTGGTCCAGAGGCGCATGCAGATTCGACCAAACGCTATGTCGCGGGCCTGAGTACCGGCGTTTTTTACTTGCTGCTAGGCGTCTTTGGCAGCGCTATCGCGGCGCTGTTCACCGCCTTTCCCGCCGAGTTTGTACTGGCACTCGCAGGGCTCGCACTGCTATCCACGATCGCCAACAGCCTCTATACTGCCGTTTCCGATGACGCGTCACGCGAAGCCGCAGTGATTACCTTCGTAGTTACCGCGTCGGGGATCAGCCTGTTCGGCATCGGTGCGGCGTTCTGGGGTCTGCTAGCCGGTGGCATCGCCAATTTTGTATTCAGTAGAAAAACATTATTCAAATGAAACCTCTATTCCATCCAAGCCTGTATGAGTTTGGCCAACCGCAGCCCTCCTACTGGGAGGCAACTGCGAGTAACAATAGCCTTCCCGGTGAACCGCTCAGGGCAACCGAAAGTTGCGACGTTGCGATCATCGGCGGCGGCTATACCGGACTTTCCGCCGCACTACACCTGGCGCACGATTTCAGCGTCGATGTATGCCTGCTCGAGGCCGGGCATATCGGCTGGGGCGCATCGGGCCGCAACGGCGGCTTTTGCACCATGGGCGCAACCAAGGTTTCGCTGAAGTCCCAATTGGCCAAATTCGGGGTCGAACAAACCCGGCACTTCTATCAAAGCCAGGCCGAGGCAGTGAACCTGGTGCGCAGCCTCGGCACGGATGAAAACATAGACTACCTGCCACAGGGCGACTGCGAGTATATCGTTGCCGATAGTGACGCGCATTTCGCCGGTTTGAAAAAAACGGCTGAGATCGAAACTACGCTGCTCGGTGTTGACGTCAGTATCCACAGCCAGGACGAGTTTCGCGAAATCGGTTACGACTCACCGCATCAGCATGGCGCTATCGCGCTGCGGCCTTCTTTCGCACTTCACCCCCTGCGCTATGCGCAGGGACTTGCAGCCGCCGCGCTTCGTCGCGGTGCGAGGATACATCCTTATAGCGAAGTTTTACACTGGCACAAACAGGCGGATGGCAGTCACCTGCTCGAAACTGCCCAGGGAAGTTTGAGTGCAAAGCAGGTTATCCTCACTGGCAACGGCTTCATGCCTGAGCATTTGCATCGTGGCGTGCAGGGCCGACCCCTGCCGCTGCAAAGCGCCATCGTGGTTACACGCCCCATGAGTGACGACGAATTGAAACAAAAGGGCTGGCATACCGAAAACCCGACGCTTAACTCGAGCCACATGTTTTTTTATTACCGGTTGCTAAGCGACAAACGTTTCATGCTCGGCGGTCGCGCCGATCACATCGGCGACCCGGCGGGAGCGGAACAAACCTTTGCCGGGCTGAAGCAGGCGATTGCGCGAATGTGGCCCCAATTTGCCGATCTCGAGTACAGCCATCAATGGCGTGGCCTGGTTTGTTTTGCGCTCAACTTGCGGCCATCCATCGGCAGAATGCCCGAGGACAAATCAGTATACTTCGCCTACGGCTATCACGGTAATGGCGTCAACAGCGCGACCTGGAGTGGCCGCGAACTCGCCAGGTGGCTCGCCGGGAAAAATTCCGGTAACAGCCTGTTACCAAAGCATTTGCCGGCGATCGTGCGCGGGCGGCCACCCAGGTTTCCACTCGCGTTCTTGCGTCGCCAGTATTTGCGCGCTGGCCTGGGCATCTACAGATTGCGCGACTACTTCGATTTCTAGCTGACCGCCACGATGGATTTCTTCGACATTAACTTATCCGGCGAACCGGGCATGGCTATCATTGCCCTGGTTGCCTTTGGCGGCGGGTTGGTGCGTGGTTTCACCGGCTTTGGCGGCCCGGCGTTTATCCTCGCCATCCTGACTTTGTTCTTTACCCCGTATAGTGTCGTCGCCAAGATCCTGGTGGTTGATTTCATTGCCAGTGTCTATCTGTTCAAGGCGGTTTACCAACAAATCGACTGGCGTGCTACCGCAAGCATGGTGATTCCGACCCTGATATTCATGCCCCTCGGCCACTGGCTGTTAATCGAACTCGATCCGCTCTGGATGAAGCGTATGATGGCACTGATTATTTCAGCTGTCTGCGTGATGATGCTGATTGGATTTCGCTACAAACATCCAATGACCACCGCGTGGCTGGTTTTCGTGGGCAGCATCGCCGGCGCCATTTTTGGTGGTACCTATATCGCCCTGGTAGCAGTGGTTTTTATACTGCTTGGTCCCTACGATAAACATGCGGGACGCACGCTGATTATCTCCTGGTCGTTTTTTACCGTGCTGGGCTTTGCATTGATTTCTGCGCTCAGCGGGACCACTGGAGCGGATGACGTGATCACCGCGGCACCGGGAGCCGCAACCTATTTGCTCGGTACCTGGATCGGCTCGCATGGCTTTCGCAAATCGAGCGAAAAACTGTTCCGCCGGGCTGCCATCGCAACGCTGCTGGTGTTATCGATAATTAATCTGGTAAGTTAAAAAAGCTGCCCCCCGGAAAGAAGTTTTCAAAACTTCCGCCATGTGACTAGAGTGCAAATTGATAATCGAATCTACGGCGTAGATTTCATATGGCTGATATTGAGCTTGGCTATACACCCGCCACCGAATTGGCCCGCAGATACCGGATCAAGAATATCTCTCCGAAGGCAAGCATTGCATGATCCAGTGCCCGTTTATGGCCGAAACACGAAGTCCTGTGGACGTTACAGGAGCGCTACTTACGTAAAAACTGGCGCTCTATTTGAGCACTTATTATCTGATCAAAGTATTATCCCTGATCTCTTCCAGCTTATCTTCCAGCTTGTCAATTTCTTTACGAAAAAATTCCGCACGCGGTGAGAGTGGGTCATCAAAAGATAACTTCTCGAGACCTAAGACCAATCCATTCATCATTCTCACAATCTTGATTTCTTCAACTGTCAGATTGAAATTTTTCAAATTATCAGCCATTACGACAAGATCCTTTAGTCAAAATTAACGGGAATCAAGGTGACAGTTTACTTAATTCTTTCCCTCGTTGAGTTAAGTTAACTGTCGCCATAGTTGCATAATTTTCTCAACTTTTCCCAAAAATTGCTAGCGGCGCTTGCCGCCTTTATGTTTCGACGGTGTCGGTGCATTTTTTGCCACGTAGCGGTGACTTTCTACGAGTTCGAGCAAATCGAATGCACTCAACACACCGACGACCTGCTTCTCGTGTGTCACCACCACCCGATGTATCTTATGGTTGCGCATAACCCGTGCAGCAATACTGGTGTCGTCATACTGCGGGACCGTATAGACTTTCTCGGTCATGACCTGGCTGATTGGGGAGCCAGGCTTCAACTCCCGGACCAGGTCAGTCGACGACACGACACCAATCGGATGACCATCGCTGTCGACAACGGGTACGGCACTAATAGAATTTTTCTCGAGCATGCTCCGTACATGCTCGACGCTTTGATGCGGCTGTGCGGTGATGACTGACCTGGTCATCAACTCCGCTACTTTGATGCTCATCTGGACTCCTGGGTCGTCGTGATCGATAGTCTCGTCAACATTAACTGTTCTCCAAGCTATGCAATATGTTTTCCCCGTCAGAATATAACAGTTCCGGAATTTCTCTCGTTGACGCAGGTCAATGGTGATGAGCGACTGAATTTCCACTGTCAGCTGTTAACACCAACCAGGTAATGCCTTGAAAATTAAGCTGGCTGGTTGAGCGAGACTGAGACCCGGGTATTTCGATTGTGGAGATCAACAGTTAGCCTGGAGTAGGCGCCTTTAGGCAGCGTGAAAATAACGCAAGGGTTAATGGTTACCTGCGCTTGCATACTATCCTTTGGCGGTTCATCCCATTGGACAACTGCAAACGCTTCGATATTTTCGACACGAATCTCCGTGTCACTAATCGAAAAGCTATAGCCTGCCGTAGGCCAATAACCCAATTCGAGAATCAGGACGTTCATTGATTTAAAATCAACCAGGGGCGGCCCAGGGGTTGCGCCCAGTGTTTGACGATTTAATTCATGCACTAAAAGATCAAGTTGTTGCCGGCTACTAATCACCTCCAGGCTGGGTTCAGGCGTTACCGCGCGACATCGCATGGACCGAAAAATTACATCTGCGTAAATGGGTTCTGATGCCGCAGTCGGCACCGATGTGTCGCAGGCCGATATCAAGCATAAAGAAATATAAATTAAAGCCGCGAATTTCACTGCACAGCTGTCATTGAACCGTATTCGGGATAGGATCAACTCCAACGCCTAAGCTGAAGAACCGGGCAGAGTCCAGGTTTTGATCAAAGGAAATATCGAAATCCAGATTAGTCATGTTTTTGTCAACACTTATTACCGCGGCACCTCCCATCGTTGGATAGCTCCCACAGGATTCACCCGCCTCGCAAATCAACAGATTATTGTCGAGATCGCTACCTGCCAGTATGTAATAGTCACCCGGCTCGACACCCGTAATTGAATAGGAATATTCTCCATCGACTGAATTCTGTTCCGCAGAATAGGCTTGATTACCTGTAATCGGATCGATTAAAAGCACATAAATTCGACCCGCGTCGGCATTGAGGATAACGCTGTTTACAATTACATTAATCGCAGCCGAAACAGTTAAGTTTGTATCTGCTACGAAGTTAGCCAACACGGTGTAAACACCATCGCTTAGTCCTGTAGTATCGACATTTAGCGCATAGGTACCTAACCCATCTGCATCAATACTCGCTGGCGTCAATGTCGCCCAGGCAGAATCCGTGTTAAAACTTGATACAGATATCGCCTGATTACCATTTTTTGCGACAGTTAACTCAATACTGGATTGCGTACTTTGCATCGATGCGATAGCGGGAGAAACTGTCAAAACAGTTGGCGGCGGATTACCGGTTGCCAGGACCGTGGCTTGCTGCACGGCTTTCAAAGCATCAATCAAGCCATATCCATAATTATCATTACGGTTGAGTTCGCCATCACCCGATATGTCTTCCGTTAACTGACCCGCGATGATCAATGCGTCTACGTCATCAGGTGTTAGCGTAGCATGGATGGATTTCATTAAAGCAACAACGCCCGCTACATGCGGACTTGCCATCGAGGTTCCCTGGTAAAACCCGTAATTAGGCACGGCAACACCAGTCGAGTCATTCGCTAAGCTACTCAATACTCCATCGACATAGCCATCGCCATTGAGGTCGACCGAAGTGTCGCCTCCCGGGGCTGTAACATCGATTGAACTGCCATAGTTTGAATAGGGGGCGAGTGATTTACTAAAACCCACTGCGCTAACAGAAATTACGCCCTGGTAACTTGCTGGAAAGAATGCCTGATTCGAACCCTGGTTTCCTGCCGCCGCGATAACGGTAGTCCCCGCATTCCTGGCATCGGTTATCGCATCTTGTTGTGCTCCACTAAAACCCGGCCCTCCGAGACTCAGGTTAATGATATCTGCCGGCTGGAGGGGGGTCGTACCAGAATCGTTTGCCAGCCCGGCGGCATACAGGATGCCCTGGGTAACATCGTAGGACGTGCCACCACCCAACCCGAGCACCCTGACAGGCATTAAGCTGATGCTTTGAGCGACGCCTGCGACACCAGAATTATTATCGGAAACTGCCGCTATCGTGCCCGCGACATGGGTTCCATGAAAACTGCTATAACCGGGAGTCAGGTTATCTCCAGGGTCATCAGGATTATTATCGATTCCATCTCCATCATTTGAAATTGATGTACTCGATACAAAGTCGTATCCGGAGATGAGATTTGCGGCCAGGTCTGGATGCGAGAGGAAAACACCGGTATCGACAACCGCTACAATCACATTGGAATCACCAGTGGTATAGTCCCATGCCTGGGGCAGGTTGATCAGAGGATAGTGCCATTGCAAATCGTAATAGCTGTCGTCAGGCACAGCTGTTGATTTCAGGATATAGTTTGGCTCTGCATACTCGATAGTCTTATCCTGTCTTAATTTTTTTATCGCCTTTATCGTCTCGTAGGCTTCACGCTGGCCGGCATTGATATGGAAGCCAAATCCTCCACTTAACACTCCACAACAGTTTGCCCGGGTACTGCTGGCGCCAGTCGAATGATTATTTTGCTGCAGCCGAAACAATGCCGCTCGATTAATATTGCCTCGCAGTGCCTGTAGCCCATGCCTGGCGGCGACAGATTTATTCGCAATAGTCGAAAAATTCTGGAGTCCCGAACTATTTGGATTGGTTTTTGTAATTACCTCTCCCGAAATGAACTCATCTTCTAAACGAAGCACCTCGCTTGATGCCATTGACGGGTTAAGTTGCCCAACGCTTAGAACGTAATTCGAAGTTCCCGAGTAAGCGTCAAGCAAGATAAAATATTCATCATCACCAGGCACATTGATCGTTTCGGTTTGTCCAGTGCCGATAGATGAAGCAACTGGTGCACTTGTATTACTGGTACTGTAAAGGTAAAGATCAAAATCCTGGGAATTTCCTATGTCACTGATAGTGAGCTTTATATTTTGACTGGCGCTTAGAATGACCCGAAATACATCTGCCTGATCGGCCAGGCTTTGAAATACATCCCCCGGATTGCCGGTCGGGGCAGAGGTCATAAAACCACCAATAGTGGCCACGTTGGGTATAATCTGAGCGTCATTTGGGGTGTTGTTCGACGCGTAAAACGCGTCGGGATTATTGGTGTCGCTATCGACATAGTTCGCTGCCGACGCCGTTATCTTGCCACTGAGCGCCGACAACTCGGCTGGGACATTTTGGGGTTTCGACTCAGAACTGCCACCCCCGCCACCGCCGCAAGCGCTTAAGCTGAGGATTAAACAGGAGTAGAAAACTGTATAGAGGTATTTCATGGGAGCCGCTGTTACCTGTTATTTTCCCCATCACTTTCTAGTAAGGCTATGATTATAGACTATTCAGTAGCATCGCCACGCTGAACCTGCCTGGAAATGCATTAATCGATGGTGGCGGAGGCATTGGTGTTATTGCTGGTATGAGTAAAATTTTTCCTTGCTACGCTTTCATTTTAACAGTGGCTGTCGCAACAGTACCAGTATTGTGCCTTTTCGAAGTGATCTGAGCACGACTTGAATTGAGTCGTAAAAATAAAAAACCGATTTAACCGAACTACGGGTAATGTCTTAAAATTCTGTAGTAAAGCCCAGGCTTATTGCAGAGAGGTCAAAATTTTCTTCATCCACAGACAGCATATATTCGATATTGTATGAAGAGTTGTTCATACCAAAACCATAGGAAAATCCGCTATCGTTCCAGCTGTCCGAGGTACCAGCCTCATCCATGGCCAATTCATCTATAACCAAACCGACGGCGATGTAGGTAGAATTATCGGGGCCGCTACTGGTACGAAAAACACCGTGGTTGCTGTAAAAGGGAGCAACTCCCAGACCAATACTTGTTCCCAGAATAATTTCTTTGCGATCCAGCGAATAATCCAGCGGGCTTTCTTCCTCCGTCATGCTTTCATCAGCAAGCCGTCCATATTCACCCGTCCAGGCAGTTGGGCTGGCCCCGTCAAATCCATCTTCATGATAGCTAACCAGGGAGTACTGAAATCCCTCAGAGGCTCGATCCTCATCTATTGCGAATGAGGGCGAGCTGTAAAACAATGCGATCGCTATGACTGTTAGCATTCTGTCCATTCGGTATAACCTTTTCATTATTATGGCTGCCTCCCACTAGCGGATTTGATCCCAGGGTGTCTACTTAATTTTCATAGTATAAAAATAGTTCAGATTTCCTGGATATGACGGATCGCAACCGCATAAACCGATAAGCGGTATGGAGGAACCGTATTTACCGATAAACGGTATGAGCGAACCGTATTTACCAGTTAAAAAAAGGGGTTTTTTGAATGATTCAACACTGCTTCACTCGAAATTCTGCAACCAAGCTGCAGCCTTATCTGCCTTGAGCCGGAGGTTTTGCGACTGCTAGTCGGCTTCCGTTATTGGTGATGAATTCAGCTGATCGAAACAATATTCTGGAAGCCCTTCAGGAGGTTGACACGAAATACCGCTTATCAGATACTCGTTTTCATCCTGCTGATCGATGTCGCTCCATCTTACCCGAATGTCGTTTCAGTCTTCTCCACGGTAGTGTGGCACTGACAAAGTTAACAATCCTGGAATTCCCGGTATCTATACCTGAAAGGCAACCTCATGTTCATTTGCGCATCAGATGGCATAACCAGGTGCGCATGTAACCTGTTCCCATGCAAAATTGGCTAGCAGAAAAATTGAAGATTCCAGTTTGGTTCGTCCTCGCGAACCTGGCACTGTTTGCCGTTTACCGGCTTGTGTTCCTGGCGAGCTTCGCCACTGAAAGTTCGTCCGCAGAGGCCTTACGAATCCTGCTCTACGGGTTTCGCCTGGATCTGGCGCTGCTGGGAATCGAATTATTCCTGGTGGCTCTCCCCGCGATCATAGTAAGCCGCTGGTATCCTCGTCGTAGACGGATTGCCTGGTGGATTATCACCTGGATCAATGGCCTCGCTTGCTTCGCTAACGTCCTGTTCTACGCCGAGCGAAACCAGCACTTCTGGGAGATGTTAATCGCAAACCTGACTCGCCCGGACCAGATTTACCTGGCGATCGAGCCTTTCATCGATGAACATCGTGTCCTCACTGCGACAATGCTGATCGGATCGCTACTGTTTCTTGCCCTGGCTGTCTGGACATCTCGTAACGCAACCTCGACGGTGCAGGTGTTTGACGGGTCGCAACGCCGCCGCGCAATTAAGTGGGCACTCGCGCTCCTCCTGCTTACCAACCTTGATCCACTGGCTATCAAGAAGAACGATTGGCCACTCGGTTGGGTGGTAATACCCACCGCAAGCCAGTATTACATGCGCTTCGACGACTACCTTTTGAACCAGACCGTAATCAACCCCGTGCATGATCTGGTGAGATATTACCTGCCTGCGAACCTGGCCGGCCTGTTGCGGTCTGACAACCAGGGCCTGCGTGCAGGCGAGCTGGACCCGGAAGCGGCACTGCAACGCAGCTTGAAAATACTGGGAATTACACCCACCGATTTTGACTATCCGCTATTTCGCGAAGTCTCGTCTCAGAACGATCTGGGAATCCGCAACGTGATCATTCTCGAGGTAGAAGGGCTTTCCGACTCGTTGATCCATTACGTTACCGAGGATCGTCCGGTAATGCCTTTTCTTAAACGCCTCAGCCAGGAGTCGCTCTACTTTAACAGTATCTTCCAGAGCGCCGACGCTACGGATGGCTCTATTTTCGCCACTACCACCAGTCTCCCCAAGACCTTCTCAGAGATAAAAACCGAGTTTTTTGTGGCCTACGAAGTGAATGGACAATTCGGCAGCCTGCCTACGATTCTCGGATCGAAAGGCTATAATCACTACTTCCTGCAGGCTTTCCGACATCGGTCGGGAGACTTCGCCAGCTTTATGGGCAACCAGGGATACAAAACCTACGACTTTTCGGACTTCGAAACCCGTCTTCGCAGCAGTCAACCCGCGGAGCCAACCAGCAATGCGCTAGGTGTCTTTGACGGACCGTTCCTGTCAGAGTCCGTAGAAATTTTGTCCTCCTCTCAGATCCCGTTCACCGCCCAACTGGTAACTTCGACGAGTCACTCACCCTGGTCTGTTCCGGAAGATTTTCCGGCTCCGTTTGGCAAACGCAAGCTCGATACCTTTCATTACGTAGATACAAGCCTGGAGGCTTTCTTTGCCGAGCTTCGCCGTAACCTGCCGGATTTCGACAAAACACTGATAGTGATCGTTGGTGATCACACCAGCGTCACCTTCGGCTCCAACTACTTTGAACGGATCCATGTTCCACTCATCTTTTACAGCCCGGCTTTGGAGCAGTACCGGCACCAGTGGCAGGAACGACTCGATTCACCCGGCAGTCACGTGGATATCATTCCGACGGTACTCGATTTGCTGGGCGGACAGCACGGCTATGCGGGAATGGGAAAAAGCCTGCTGCGTGACGAGGCGCGCGACCGTGGCATCCTGAGCGGCAACCGCTACTCCGGGCTTTATATCCGGGACGGTTTCGTGTTTGACTACGAACCCTACTCGCCGCCCGCGGAACGAACCAGGCTCTACCCCGTCAAGGAAGGGCAAATGATCCGACGCGACGTTTCAGAGGAGTATCCCGAAGTCCTGCAGCGAATGCGCGAGGAGTACCTGGCTCAATACGAGACTTCCCGCCGATTGACACGAGAAAAACGCATTTTTCCGATGCATATGAAGCCGCAGTAAAGCACGCAGCCCCTGGGTGAAATGTAATTTCCGCCGTGGCTTGCGGGATTGACCTGCGCTAGCGCTTATCCTGACCCTGTCTGTTCTAATCAGGCAAAGATTAAGCACTGGTGATTCTCAGGGGAAAAACGGACTGAAGGCCGTCACGATAGTCCGATAGACTTCTGTTTTGAACGGGGGTATCTGTTTGACCAGCCATGCTGCATCGACCCAGTCGAAGCGGAGGAACTCCTGTTCTTTAACATTTTCAGCGTCGGGTAACGGTCCGTTATATTCGAGTAAAAACCACTTCTGCCGCTGACCAATATATAAGATACCACCCTTGTATTGAGGCTTACGAAACAGGTACTGCAACCACGCGTCATGTTCGCGAATTAGCCGAACCTGTTGTGTCTGCAATCCGGTTTCTTCGTAAAGCTCTCGTTGCATGGCCTCGTGAGCTGATTCCGCGTTATCAATCCCACCCTGTGGCATCATCCATTCGCCTGGATAGTGAAAAGCATCGCCAGCGAGGATTTTCTGGTCGCGATTGACGATCATAATACCGACATTCAATCGATACTTTTGCTGGCTGGCGATTTCTTCAGGCTGAATCACTCGCGCTCCCTGGGGGTCTTCCGGGTTTTATTATTCGGGTACTCTCTGCACGACATTATAGAGCCTCCTGCAAGATTGCGACTAGCTTCTGCTTGCCCGGTCCCGGTCGAGCAAGGTAATTGTTGGGTTAATCATCCCTGATTCCTAAACAATACTGGCTGAATCGGGTAGAATCGCGACCCTATCCGGATATCACCATGCAAATCGAACTCAGCTCCCAGGCCAGACCATTGAATCAGTACCCGCTGTACTGGGCGGAATGCTTCGGCACGGCGCCGATTTTACCGATGTCGCGTGAGGAGATGGAACGCCTCGGCTGGGACAGCTGCGATATCATCATAGTCACCGGCGACGCCTACGTCGACCATCCAAGCTTCGGTATGGCGATCATCGGACGCCTGCTCGAGGCACAGGGTTATCGTGTCGGCATCATCGCCCAACCCGAGTGGGATTCAGCCGATCCGTTCAAGGTGCTGGGCAAACCCAACCTGTTTTTCGGGATCACCGCCGGCAACATGGACTCGATGATCAATCGGTACACGGCAGATCGTAAAATCCGCAGCGACGATGCCTACTCACCAGGCGATGTCGGTGGTAAGCGCCCCGATCGCTGTTCCATCGTTTATTCACAACGCTGTCGCGAAGCTTTTAAAGATACACCGATTGTTATCGGCGGCATTGAAGCCTCACTGCGCCGCATCGCGCACTATGATTACTGGCAGGACAAGGTGCGGCGTTCGATTCTCGCCGATGCCAGGGCCGACATCCTGTTGTATGGCAATGCCGAACGTGCGCTGGTCGAACTCGCGCAAAAGCTGGCCCGGGGCGATGCAATCGACAGCATCACCGATATACGCGGCACCGCATTCTTCATCAAGAATCTACCGCCCGACTGGACCGTAATCGATTCGACCAACGTGGATAAGCCCGGCCGGGTAGAGAATCCGCTGAACCCTTACCAGATCATTGACCAATCGGTGTGCGATGCCAGCCCCGACAACGACCTGGCGCCGAGCGCTGATATCAGGCTCGAGGGCAAATTAGCGAAGGTTCAACAAAAACTCGCGCAACGTCTGAAAACCGTAGTGCGCCTGCCCTCGTTTAACGATGTCAGCCGCGACCCGGTACTTTACGCCCACGCAAGCCGCGTGCTACACCTCGAAACCAATCCCGGCAATGCGCGTGCATTGGTGCAAAATCAGGGTGGCCAGAAAGTCTGGTTTAATCCTCCACCGATTCCACTTTCCACCGAAGAGATGGACTATGTGTTCGGCTTTGATTACGCGCGTGTGCCACACCCGGCTTATGGTGGTGCGCGTATCCCCGCCTACGAAATGATTCGCTTTTCGGTCAATATCATGCGCGGCTGTTTTGGTGGCTGCACTTTCTGTTCGATAACCGAACACGAGGGGCGCATTATCCAGAACCGCTCGCAAGATTCAATTCTGCGCGAGATCGAGGCCATGCGCGACCGGGTGCCGGGTTTTACCGGAGTGGTATCCGATCTCGGCGGGCCCACCGCCAATATGTATCGGATTGCCTGTAAGTCAAAGGCGATTGAAACCGCCTGTCGACGCCCGTCCTGCGTGTATCCCGGGATATGCGCAAATCTCAATACCGATCACTCGTCCCTGATCGAACTTTACCGCGGTGCGCGCGCTATCGATGGCGTCAAAAAGGTTTTGATCAGTTCCGGCCTGCGCTACGACCTCGCGGTGGAATCGCCAGCCTATATCGAGGAGCTCGTGACCCACCACGTTGGTGGTTACCTCAAAATTGCGCCAGAACACACCGAGCAGGGCCCGCTATCAAAGATGATGAAACCGGGTATGGGGAGTTACGATCGATTCAAGGCCTTATTCGAAAAATATTCCCACAAAGCAGGCAAGCAACAGTACCTCATTCCCTATTTCATCGCGGCCCATCCCGGCACCACCGATGAAGACATGATGAATCTCGCCATCTGGCTCAAGCAAAATGGGTTTCGTGCCGACCAGGTACAGAACTTTTACCCATCACCGATGGCGACCGCGACGGCAATGTATCACAGCGGAAAAAATCCGCTCAAACGTATCCGCCGTGACGGTGAAGAAGTCAGCACTGCGAAGGGTGAAAAGCAACGGCGCCTGCACAAGGCGTTTCTGCGCTACCATGACCCGGCGAACTGGCCCATGTTACGCGCAGCGCTGAAGTCGATGGGGCGCGAGGACTTGATTGGCAATGGTAAAAAACAGTTAATCCCCGCCTACCAGCCGCGTGATAGCAGCAACTACCAGAGCCCGCGACGCAAGAACAGCTATCATGATAAATCTTCAACGCCCAGGAAGGGGCGAGTACTGACACAGCATACCGGTTTGCCACCACGCAAAACCGGCGCTTAAACTCCGTATCCAGACTGCTTCAGAGTTAGTCCATTTCCTTGATATGTTCGAAACAGCGTTTCATCGAAGCGGCCATTTGCTTACCGCTCTCAAATCGGGCCTTGGCATCTTTTTGTAGCGCCTTGTTGATAATATTATTGACACAGTTCGGCAAATCCGAACGGAAGCGGCGGATATCCGGATGTTTCTCATTGGCAATGTTGTACATCAGGTTGGCTATAGAGTCGCCCTGGAAAGGTAATTCCCCACACAGCATCTGGTACAGCGTCACACCCAGCGAAAATAGATCGGCACGCCCATCAACCCGTTTGCCCGCGAGTTGTTCGGGGGACATGTAATAAGGACTGCCAAGTACGGTACCGGTTTTGGTTTTACTGGCGTCGGTCAGACAGGCAACGCCGAAATCGGTAATCTTGGCGACGCGTTTCTTGGCATCGTAGATAATGTTGGCCGGTTTGATATCGCGATGCACGACGTGCTGCTGGTGCGCATAATCGAGTGCCGAAGCGATGCTCATGATAATTTCCCAGACCTGTTTGATCGGTAATAGCTTCTTTACGGTGCAGTAGGCCGTCAGGTCTTTGCCCTTGAGATAGTCCATCGCGATATAGGCAAGATCCTGTTCGTCGCCGACGTCGTAAACGGTGACGATGTTAGGATGATCGAGTCGGCCGGCGGCCTCGGCTTCACGGAAAAAGCGGGTTTTTACCTCGTCGCGCATATCGTCTTCAATTTCGTCGCCCAGCACCATGGTTTTGATTGCCACGGTACGACCAATCTTGTCGTCATGCCCGAGGTAAACCATACCCATGGCGCCACGCCCGATTTCACTGTCAATCTGGTAGCGGCCCAGCTTGGGTTTCTGCAAGCCTTCTTTACTTGAAATTAGATTAGGCCCGGGACCGGTGATATCACGGGTACCACCCAGCACCACGGTATTTGACGCCTGCTGGTTCTGCTGGATGCGCTCACTGACATCATTGAATTTGGCATCATGGTCGCCGATGAACTTAAACACCGCTACCGCCTTATTGAACTGACGCTTACGTTCGTAGTCGAGGCCCAGGTTATAGACCTGTCCGAGCAACGACTCATCGACCTGGCAAGTGCGTAGCTTTTCAAATGCCTGATCGAGGTTTCCCTGCGTCTGCAGTGACTGGCCGAGCTGACGGTTCGCCGCCGACAGATCGCTATTCACCCTACTTAAACGCAAGTTCACAGCCTGGCGCGTACCGAGCAGCAAATGACCGATGATCAGCATTACCACCGCCGTCATCATCGGCAACCACAACGACTGGGAGCTCATCAGTACAAAATGCGCATTGAATATCATCAGCAACAAAAACAGGCTCAGAAAAAAGGCGGTATTAGTGCGGAAGCGGCCCATTATCAACATCAGGTAAATACCGAGCGCGGCGATTAGACAGCGTTGAGCCCAGGCGGCCCATTCGGGTAAATGATACTGTTCATTGTTGAGCAGACTCGAGACGGTATGAGCGCTCGCCATGGTTGGCGAGATTGTCTGTCCGGCCGGGGTCAGGCGCGGCTGCGCAAGACGCGGCGAGGTCAGGCCGACAATTACAATCTTGTTAGTGAAAACATCCGCGGCTACGCTACCGTCGAGTACATCGATAAGCGAATACATCTTGAAGGCCGGCTTGCCATCCCTGGCCTCGTAGAAACGCGGATATATTTTGAAATCAACATCCGCACCCAGATCTTTCCCACCGAGCATCGGGCTGGTGCTAATTCTGGATTCGATATGCTGCATCGACATGCCCTTGCTACGGGTCGCCAGCATCAACGCGAACGAGGGCAAAAATTCCCGCCCATATTGCACGATTAACGGCTCACCGTTGAATTGCTCGGCGAAGCCGATCACACCGACTCCGCCCACGCGTTTAGCCAGTTTTTCAATTGGCGGAAAAATCTCGACGGCCCGAGTAATATGCGGCGACGGCCAGCCAAAACCGCGACTGCTATTAGCGTTCACCGCAACCCTGGTCAGGGCAAACCTTTGCATATACCCGCGCAGCGAGGGAGTCAACCCGGGCAGTGGCTCGCTAGTTTGTATATAAGGCATCGCCAGTACGATGCGGCCACCCGCCTTGAAAGTCGCCGCCAGGTTATCATCACCGTGTAAAGTCGACTCGGTGACCCGCAGCGCCTTGTTGACACGGCGACTCAGTTTTTTCTCTTTCTTCAATATGGTGCGTAATTCGGCCAACGAGTCCAGACCTGCTTCGTACTGCCCGGTATCGAACGGCATCGTAAATCCGACCACCCTGGTCTTGGCCCTGGTTAGCAACTGTGTGGTTGTAGCGAGTACGTCGCGCGACCAGGGCCAGGCACCCAGCGCCTGTAAAGATTTATCATCGATCGCAACGACGACTATATCTTCATGCGGATCCTTGCCGGCAGAAAACTTCACTCCGAGATTGTAGGCCTGCCGGTCGAGCGCGGAAAACCAGCCGGCTTCTGCAAACACCAGAAACAGGAGGGTTATAACCAGTCCGATGAACCAGTCGCGTTTTAACAGGGATTTAATTAGGGGCATTCAAACAATGCTATTTCAAACCAGCAACACATTGGATGTCTTATAGTCTATTCGGGCCGGATTTTCTGCTCCGTTTGAGAACAACAGGCCAGTGCCGCCGTTGACCGTGATACCCGCCGCAGGAGTGACACGACAGTTATCTGTTGGCACTATTTGTTTCGTCATTTCAGGTTTTTTGTTTTTAGCTTGACTCTGTCTTTAGACATAGCAACCAATGGGCATTTTAGCTTTCTATTGGAGGGCGTATCCTGTTGCTGTAGCACGCTCTTATCCACCCACAGCTGGTGCCCGCGGTGGTATATAGTCTGGCAGCACTATCATGGCAAGAACACTCCGCAGAACTATCCCTGTAATCTTCTCGCGGGGTGCAGCTCAACGGCCTGGGTAAATCCAGGGCAATCTTGCCTCCGACTATACGCGCCTGTTCAAATACCCCCTATTGGAAACAATTGCGCTTCACGGCACATTCATTTAGCCTTTACCATCAAACATAGAGTTCAATATGTCCGATTCGGTCAATCTTCTCTCCACCCGGCGATTTCGGCCATTCTTCCTGACCCAGTTGCTGGGAGCGTTTAATGACAACCTTTATAAAAACGGGTTGACGATATTTATCGCTTTCCAGGCAGCCAGCGTTACTCAGGAAGCGAGTAATACCCTGGTTAACATTGCCGCAGCCCTGTTCATCCTGCCGTTTTTCCTGTTCTCGGCAATTGCAGGCCAACTTGCAGACAAGCATGAGAAATCCATGCTGATTCGACGCATCAAGTTACTCGAGATCGCGATCATGGTACTTGGAGCCTGCGCTTTTTTACTGCAAAGTCCGATATTGCTGATTGGAATTTTGTTCTTAATGGGGACACAGTCGACACTGTTTGGCCCGGTTAAGTACAGCCTCATGCCCGAGGCACTCAAACCTGAAGAACTTGTTGGTGGTAATGCCCTGGTTGAGTTTGGAACTTTTCTTGCAATTCTACTGGGTTTGATTGCAAGTGTTTATATTATCGACCTGGGTAATGCGGCGATAGCCAGCGCGGTTGTGCTCACCGCCTGTGTCGGTTACTGGACGAGTCGCGGCATTCCCGCACTTCCCGCTGTTGCCCCGGAGCTCAAACTCAGTTTCAATATATTCAGACAAACCGCCAATATAATGCGGGATGCTCACGAAAACCGTACCGTGTTCTACTCGATCGTGGGGATTTCGTGGTTCTGGTTTTTCGGCATCACCTATGTCACCCAGTTACCCAATTACGTGCGCTATGAACTCGGTGGCAGCGAACAGGTGTACGTTTTACTGCTGGCAATATTTTCCATCGGTATCGGTGCTGGTTCGTTCCTCTGCGAACGACTATCGGGGCGCATGGTCGAGATCGGGCTGGTCCCCATTGGCGCACTCGGCTTGAGCCTGTTTGGTATCGATCTTTATTTCAACCAGGGACTGTCTGCAGATGGCTCAGAACTGATCGGCCCCGCCGCTTTCATGGCTCAAACCTCGAGTTTAAGAGTTTGTTTCGATATCCTCATGCTGGGTATTTCTGGCGGTATTTATATAGTGCCATTGTTTGCACTGGTGCAGCAACGCAGCGAAGCCAGCAAGCGCTCCCGCATTATCGCCGCCAACAATGTTTTAAACGCGTTGTTTATGGTTGTAGCTTCCGTTTACGGATTGTTTGCCCTGTCGGTCGGAGTCTCGATTCCGATGTTGTTTCTCATCATGTCCTTAATGAACGCCGCGGTGGCTTTGTTCATCTTCAAACTAATTCCCGAATTCGCGATGCGGTTGCTGATATGGCTGCTGGTGCATACCATGTATCGGGTCGATAAAACGGATCTCGATAAAATCCCGGATGAGGGGCCCGCGATACTGGTTTGCAATCATGTCAGTTTCGTCGATGCACTGGTACTCGCGGGTTGTATTCGGCGGCCACTCCGTTTCGTTATACATTACCGGATTTTTCAGTTGCCGATTCTTTCCTTTATCTTCAAGACCGCAAACACCATCCCGATTGCCGGTGCGAAAGAGGACCGGCAGATGATGGAAAGTGCCTTTGAACAGATCAGTGACGCATTACGGGAGGGTGAACTGGTGTGCATCTTCCCCGAAGGCAGGATTACCGATGATGGCGAGTTGAATGTTTTCAGGCCCGGTGTGATGAAAGCCCTCGAGCAAGACCCGGTCCCGGTGATACCACTGGCTCTGCGTGGCCTGTGGGGCAGCTTTTTCAGCCGCGCGCATGGCAATGCGATGAGCCGCCTGTTCCCACGCGGCATGCTGAGCCGTCTCGAACTGGTAGCCGGCGATGCCGTCGAGGCTGACACCGTTACGCCCGAGCTGTTACAGCAAAGCGTTGAGCAACTGCGCGGCGAACGGCGCTAAACACCCATCATCAACGCAGAGTTTTCACTCAGTAACCCGGTCAGAAATTTGCATACTGCGTCGACGCGTGCGACATGGCGCAAATCTTCATGCACGAGTAACCAGTAGGTACGCTCTACTGAAATCTGCTCTGGGAGTACCACTTGTAGCCTGTTTTCCCGCTGCGCCATGAAACAATGCACCAGGCCGAGACCGAGACCGTCGAGGATCGCGTTGTACTGCGCACTGACGTTGGTACTGCGAAACACGACGTGCGCATTTTTAATCGTGTTATCAAAAAATCGCAGTTCGGGCATTTCAATGAGATCTTCGATATAGGAAACAAACCCGTGCTGGGACAAATCTTCGAGACGGGTTATCGGTGCGTGATTGGCAAGGTAATCCCGGGTCGCATATAACCGCAGGCGGTAATCGCAGAGCTTCCATGCAATCAGGCGACCACTTTCAGGACGCGAGAAACTGATCGCGATATCGGCTTCTCGCTTGGACAGGCTCATACGCCGGGTTTCCGCCACCAGTTCGATTTCAATATCCGGATGGTCTCGACAAAAAGACGCCACATGCCGGGCGATTACCTGTGACCCCAGAGCTTCGGGCGCAGCCACGCGCACCGTGCCTCCGAGACGGGCGTCCTTACCGGCAATTTCCTGGTAGAGCTGGTTCGATCGGGTTTCTATTTGCTCGGCCAGCGGTAGCAAGCGCAAACCGGCGTCGGTAAGCTTGTAACCATTTGGTGACTTGTCAAACAGGCGCACATCGAGTTGTTTTTCCAGTGCGGTAATGCGCCGACTTACCGTGGTGTGGTCGACATGTAAGCGCGCGGCCGCACGCACCAGCTTGCCCTGGCGCGAAAGCTCGAGAAAATACCGCAGGTCGTTCCAGTCATACATGTGTATAAATGCACATTGGATGTGGAATTCAGACTATATCCTTGCATAAATATCTTGTCTATACTGCCTGTCCATTAAGTTACTTTACCCTTGCAGGAGCTATCATGAGCCAGCCAGTCGAAGCCGTATCCTCTGAAATCAGCCAGCTTAGCCACTATATCAACGGCGAACACATCGCCGGTACCAGCGGTCGCTATGGCGATATATTCAATCCCAGCAAAGGCGTAAAAATCAGCGCAGTGCCGTTGGCATCGAAATCCGAGGTCGAAGCCGCGATCGCCGTCGCCGCAGACGCCTTTCCAGCATGGGCAGCGACGTCGGTACTGCAGCGTTCGCGCATCATGGCGCGCTACGTGCAATTACTTTATAAACACCAGCACGAACTTGCCACCCTGGTTTCAATCGAGCACGGCAAAGTCATCGAAGATGCCATGGGATCGGTGCTGCGCGGTATTGAAGTTGCAGAATTCGCCTGCGGTGCTCCACACGCTCAAAAAGGTGAATTTTCCGACAATGTGGCTCGTGGTATCGACATCTATTCGATGCGCAAGCCGCTCGGTGTCGTTGCCGGCATAACGCCTTTCAATTTCCCGGCGATGATCCCCCTGTGGATGGCGGGAATGGCGTTGATTACCGGTAACACCGTGGTCCTGAAACCATCGGAAAAAGACCCTTCCTGCCCGCTACGGCTGGCGGAATTATTTGTCGAGGCAGGCGCACCCCCGGGCGTGTTTAACGTTATTAACGGTGACAAGGAAGCTGTCGACACACTGCTGGAAGATGACCGCGTCAAGGCCATCAGTTTCGTTGGTTCAACTCCGATCGCAAAGTATGTCTACGCGACTGCAACTGCCAATGGTAAACGCTGCCAGGCCATGGGCGGCGCCAAGAACCACATGTTGATACTGCCGGATGCCGACCTGGATGATGTCGCTAATGCACTCATGGGTGCGGCCTATGGCTCGGCCGGTGAACGCTGCATGGCAATTTCAGTCGGCGTCTGCGTCGGCGACGAAGTCGCCGACAAGTTAATCGATATATTAAAGCCGCGAGTCGAAGCATTGCAGATTGGCTCCAGCCTGGATACCGGTCTCGAAATGGGTCCGCTGGTGACCAAAGAACACCGCGAAAAAGTTATGAATTACATTCAGATGGCGCAGGATGAAGGTTCGCGCCTGGTGGTCGATGGTCGCGATTTTGTTTGCGAAGGGCACGAGCATGGTTACTTTCTGGGCGGTTCACTGATCGATAATGTAACCTCCGAAATGCAATCCTACCAGGAAGAAATATTCGGGCCGGTACTGCAAATCATGCGCGTGGGTTCATTCGAAGAAGGGACCGCGCTCGCTACCGACCATCCCTATGGTAACGGTACTTCCATTTTCACCAAGAACGGCGCCGCTGCACGCAACTTTGCCGATAAGGTTGAAGTCGGCATGGTTGGCATTAATGTGCCGATTCCGGTACCGCTGGCGTTCCATAGCTTTGGTGGCTGGAAATCTTCCGCTTTTGGCGATCACAACCAGTACGGCATGGAGGCTTTACGTTTTTACACCAAGGTGAAAACCGTAACCGCGCGCTGGCTGGATAGCGGACTTGATGCAGAATTCACCATGCCGGTACTGAAATAGTGGATCTGTCGATTCGTTTGCAATCGATTCTTTCCCTGAACCACCCTCATCCTGTTGAGGGTGGTTCAGGTAATCGGCAGCTGATAACTAGTTGCTGAAACCGTAATCGTAATTCTGTGACCCGCTGGCATTAAACACCTGTGCATGAAATGACACGATGACGCGATCTTCTGCGCCGTTATAGGGAAAAGGCATGTGTTTGATATGTGACGGGAATATGCACAGCTTACCGTCCTCGGGATATGAATCCCAGTTGCTATCGTGCAGATAGTAATTGCCATAATCACCAAAACCGCCCGCCATGTGTTCGATATGCGGGCCATAGAATCGGGTTACCCCGTTCGGCTGTTCAACGCGATTCGCATCCGGTCCAGCGCTGCAATCGGCGGCACGCACGTAATAAACCCCGGACCACGAACAGTTTCCATGCACATGCATTTCGTGAAAGGAATGATTGTTTGATATCTGAAACCAGAGACCGGTGATATTAACGCGCACCTTTTCTCCCTGTTTCCACAAACCGCTATTGGCATCCCTGGCTACTTCCACGATTCCCTGGCTTATGAACTCGGCAAGCTCATTCAGTTCGTCATGCAACGGATAATTGCTGAGCAGGTCGTCATGGCTGGCGTAGGCTCCTTGCGTACCGCGTGGATCGCGCTCGCGGTGAGCATAAAACAGCTCGAGCAAGGCCGGGTTCACTTTTTGATAGTGCGCGAATCGCTTGGCCAGCATGGTGGTCGGCCATAGCTTGATAATGTTTGGATTTTCGATCGCTTTGGTTTTTTTTGCCATAGTCTTTTTTTAAGGTTCTTATAAGCGCTAAAGGTGAAGTTACTAGGGCAGCCGGGACCTGCCAAAGCGTTCGCATTTTTTGATATAGGTCGCGGTGCTTTTTGGCATCGGTACCCGCGCCCCGGCAATATAGCTAACCAGTCGCCTGCCTTCCTGGACCAAATCCCGAGCATAGGCTATGCGCATGCGCAGCATTTGCTCAGCATCATCGGGCACCACGGGCCGGAAGGCATCGAGTATTTCGCCCAGTGCTACGAAGTTTGGCCATACCTGAAATATACGCGGATCTTTCTTCATGGTTTCAGCAGCCTGCCGGGCCGCTCTGGCGTAATCAATAATCAGCGCTTCCAGCCCATCAAAAAACGCCCGGCTGCAGAACACCTCTATCATACAATCTGCGACCTGATCGATTTCGCGCATACTTTGCGCGATTTTGATAAATCTTGACTGGTAGAAATCAGCGATAGGCATGGTAAAGGCTTTAAAAGGTTCACCCCAGACTTCGTCAATGCCTTCACAACCGCTATGGTGCTTTACCTGTTGTCCCAGGGTCAGCGCCTCCTGGAAGCAGTCGCTGCACTGGCGCATCAATTCGTTGCCGTGGCTAACCTGGACACCCAGTTCGCCGAGATCCACAATCGCGGTAAACAGATCAGTGGCTCGATTAAACAACGCACCGGCCAGCATCGCGGCATTCACGCGCTTACAATCCGGATCAGTCTCTTTTTCATAGGCTTCGCGCGCAAGGTCCAGGCTGCTCCCCGGGGTGTTTATGCCTGCTTCGGTATGGTGGAAAGCGCGCCGCGTGAGGCTATCGATCAACCGTTTCCGATTCGCCAGTGTATCTTGCAACGGCGCGTAATAGCGAATCCAGTAACCATCATAGAAAACATACTCGATGGAGTCGGTAACTCGTCGAGTACCGTCTGTCAGGGGCGAATTACTTTCGGTAGCGGTTGCCATGGGGTCCGCATGCTGTTTCTGTCATTAGGGATATGACAATCATAAATCAATCCAGCTACAATGTTATGAAATCTGTCGAGGTAATCAATTAAAATTTTGAATACAGGCAAGCTGCCTGGCTCGTTCTGTGAGCCATAATCAATTCATAATGGCCCGGGTTAGCAAAATATCTTGTCATGGCCTTAACTATCCTGAGCTCAAATCGCGTCGAAACGCTGCAGTCGAGACTGACGCGGCAACTCATGGCACAGCCGCTGCATGATCCGTTCGCACGGGAAGTGATCGTGGTTCCTACCTACGCCATGGCACGCTGGTTAAATTTGCGCATCGCCCAACAACAGGGGGTTGCGGCGAATATCGATTATCCGCAGGTGGGAGAATGGATATGGACGCTGGCGGGTACCATCCTGGATGGCACACCAAAACGAGACCCTTACTCCAGCGATGCACTCAACTGGCAGGTATTCAGTCTCCTGCCCGGACTGCTGGGACAGGAATCGTTTGCACCACTAAGTAACTACCTGGATGACGACCATAACGGCCTCAAGCGCTGGCAGCTGGCCCAACGCATCGCCGCTGCCTTCGATCGCTACCAGCTTTATCGGCCCGAAAAAATTCGCGCCTGGACTGCCGGGGATGAATATCACTGGCAGGCCCGGTTATGGCGTGCAATTGTCACTACCAGGCAGCAGGAGCATCGACTTGAAGTTATCGGCAGCGTAATCGAGCGAATCACCGACGACTCTCAGCCGCTTGAACTGCCGGAGCGTATTAGCCTGTTCGCGATGTCCCGTCTGGCACCGGTTTTCATCGAGTTCATTCATGCCCTCGCCCGTAGAACCGAGATTCTACTATTTCAGCACAACCCTACCGATCAGTACTGGGCCGACCTGGTCAGTGAGAAAGTACAGGCACGCAAGCGCTTACAAAATCCTGATCACGTCGAATACTTCGATAACAGTAACAGCTTGTTGGCTGCATGGGGAAAACAGGGACAGGCGATGCAGGATCTGTTGCTGGATCTCGGCTCGATCACGGCTACCGAAATCGAGGCCAATCATCCTCCCGGCGGTGACAGTATTTTACAATGCCTGCAGGGCAGCCTGTACAGGCTTGAGCCGCCGGCACCGGGAACGATAATCGACGATTCGGTTTCGGTTCATATTTGTCACAGCCCGATGCGTGAGTGCCAGGTTTTGCATAACCATCTGCTGAGCTTGCTGGATCGACATAGCGAACTGTCCTGTGAAGATATTCTCGTCATGGTGCCGGAAATCAGTCGCTATGCACCTTACATCGAGGCGGTTTTTCAGCACGATGCCAGCGGTAAGCGTCCCAGCCTGGCCTGGAACATCTCCGATATCAGCGTCAGCGATGGTCACCCGCTGGTCAGCGTATTTTTGCAACTGCTAAACCTCCCCGGCAGTCGCTTTACGCGCTCAGAGGTTCTGGCGTATCTCGAATGTGCAGAAATTCGCAATCGATTCGGTATTGAAGCGCAAATGCTCGAAGATATTTACCAACTGGTTGAATCTGCGCAGGTCCGCTGGGGAATCGACGCCAGCCACCGACGCGCTATAGGTCTTCCCGCAATTCATGAAAATACCTGGCAACAGGCCTGGGAACGGTTTTTTGCAGGATATTCGTTGGCCGATGTTGGTCTTTGGCAGGGAATCGCCCCTATCGCTGAAATCGGCTCCGATAGCATGGTAGCGATAGCACGCTTGCGTTACCTGTTCGAGCGCCTGGTTTACTGGCAGCAAAAACTGGGTAGTGCAGCCAGCACAACTGTATGGCAGCAGCGCCTGCATCAACTGATCGAAGAATTCCTGGCTCCCCGAGTCGTGACCGAGGACCTGTTGCAGCCACTGCGGAATGCGATTAGTGAGCTCGGTCAATCCGAATCCGTCGAGTTGAGCCCCGCGCTGGTCAGCTACTGGATGGAGCAACAGTTAGCAACAAACCAGCAACCCGGGCTACTCTACTCTGGGGGCATCACCTTCTGTGGCATGCAGCCCATGCGCAACATCCCGTTTCCGGTAATCTGTGTGCTGGGCATGCAGGATAATGCTTTTCCGCGCAGGGAGCATTCCGCCGAGTTCGACCTGATGCGCCAGCAATGGCGTCCCGGCGATCCACATAAAGGCGATGAAGATCGCTACCTGATGCTTGAAACCCTGCTCTGTGCGCGACGCTATCTCTATTTCAGTTATTGTGGGCGCAGTCTCAAGGACAATAGTGAATGCCAGCCATCGGTGCTGCTACGCGAACTGCTCGACTATATTGATACCAGTTTTAGCGCCGCCGAAGATGGTCAGCAGGTGAGCCAGCAAATTTCCCGGGTTCATCCTATGCAACCCTTTTCGAGCAGAAACTTTCAGTCAGACCTGCCTGGTTACGATCAATACTGGTACGAGACTTCAGTGCAGCTAGAAGCCCGTCGCCCACTCAGCCAGAACTCATCCTGGTCGCAGGAATCGCTGGCCCCGGTGACAGATTTCGAAAACGAAATCGATCTCGCCACGCTGCTGCACTTTTTCGCTCATCCCATCCGGTATTTCTTCAACTCGCGACTCGGCGTAAGAATTTCCATACAAGCGACTTCGACAGACGAAGAAAGCTTTTCCCTGCAGGGATTACAGAAGTGGAAACTGGCGGAACGTTGTGCTGAAAACGTTCTGCGCGGCAGTCAGAATGATGCTCAACAGTTCGCAGCGGAAGGTTTGTTACCTCATGGCAGAACAGCCGCTAGCGAGTGGCTGTCACTGCAGTCGGAATACCAGACACTACTAGACCAACTGGTCCATTTCCGCGGCCTTCCGGCGGCCAGCAGAAGCGTCGAGTGTAGCCTCGAAAACGGACTGTTGCTGTTTGGCGAAGTTGACGCCTGTTACACGGATATCGGCTTGATGCATTTCAGTGCGAGTAAAAACGTCAGCAGCAGGGCACTGCTCTCACTCTGGCTGAATCACCTGGCGCTGTGTGCTACGCGGCAGTTGGCAGGCAACGAAATCAGCCAGTTGATTATTCCAGCCGGCAAAGGAAAGCATTTCGAATTTCTCGAGGCAGACAGCGCCAAAGCGCTGTTGGTAAAATATGTACGCTTGTTTCGGCAGGGTCTCGACTACCCTCTTCCGGTGTTTCCAAATACCAGTTACGCCTGGGCATCACATGCAGACCCCGAAGTCGCGATGAACAAAGCGCTCGCCGCCTGGAACGGAGGCAGCTACAGGAATGCCCCGCGAGGGGAATGTGAAGACGAATTTATCAGGCTTGCTTTACATAACAACACGCCAAACCCCCTCTCGGAAACACTGTTCCAGCAGTACGCAAGGCAAATTTATTCCCCCGCGATCGAATACGGCGGTGACGATGACTAAGGTCCCGACACTAACAAATCTCGATGCCAGGACTATCCTGGAACTTGATCTGAATGGTACCAAGCTCATCGAAGCCAGTGCTGGAACCGGCAAAACGCATACCATTGCCGACCTTTACCTGCGGCATATTCTCGAGGGTCGGCAGACCTCGCAGATTCTGATAGTTACCTATACCAATGCGGCCACGGACGAGTTACGGGGCCGCATCCGTAAACGGCTTTACGATGCGCTGAATCTGTTCCACAAGCCCGGCGACGACACGGACGAACTATTTCAGTTGCTACTGGAACAATGGCAAGATCTCGATGAAGCCACCCGTGCTGTGCAGCAGCGGCGCCTACAACTGGCCTTAGGCAGTATGGACGAGGCTTCGATTTCAACGATACACAGTTTCTGTCAGCGTAGCCTGCAGGAAAACGCGCTATCCGGTAACCAGCTTTTTGACAGTGATATGTTGACCAACGATAACCAACTCTGGGAAGCAGCAATTAAAGACTGGTGGCGGCGTCAGACCTATGACCCGGATAGTGATACCTGGAACTTGATACGCAGCCAGCTGCCGGATTTAAATAGCCTGATCGCAACTCTGCTCGAGCTACGCAACAAGCCCTCGGTAAAATTAATTCCCTCGGCCGGGGTCAGCATAGCGAGTTTGTTGGATCGGGCGCGGCATATTACCAACTCCTTGCGACAGCTGGCGCCGCTATGGCAGCAACACCGATCCGATATCCTGCGGGTTGTATCGAGTTCGAAGGTATTGAGCCGCGCCGCGAAATTACCCTATCACCCCCAGCGGGTTGATACGTTCCTCGATACCGCGGATAAGTTTTTCAATGCCGACGAAGTAAATGGCGTATTCGAAAACTTTGAGTATTTGGGGACAAAGTGGCTTGAAGAAAACTCTAAACCCAGCAAAAAGGGGCAGGACCCCGAACTGGAGCATATATTTTTTGAGGCAGTTAACCCCGTCGCGCAATCATGGCAGAGTTTTATCAACTTAATTACAGCGCAACTCCGTGCCGATGCCTTCCAAACTGTCTCCCGACAGGTGCTAGAAAGCAAACGTGAAATCGCCTCACTCGCCTTTCAGGACCAGCTATCGTTGTTACTCGACGCGCTCGAATCAGGCAGCGGTGCAGCCCTAGCGGAGAATCTCCGGCAACAGTATCCGGTCGCGATGATCGACGAATTTCAGGATACCGATACCATTCAGTACAGGATTTTCAAGTATATCTACATGTCTGGTGAATCGGCAAACCTGACCCTGATCGGTGATCCCAAACAGGCGATATACAGTTTCCGTGGTGGTGATATCTTTACCTATATGCAAGCCAGGCAATTAACCGGCGTCGACCGGTTCGGCCTGCAGACAAACTGGCGTTCCCAGCCGCAGCTGGTGCAGGCAACCAACACACTTTTTTCGCATCGTCCCGAGACCTTCGTTTACCAGGATTCAATTACTTTTTCGCCAGTCGCAGCGGTGGCGTTAAATATAAACCATGAACTTCATTTACAGGATCAGGCAGCGACCGCAATGACATTGTGGCAATTGCCGGTAAAAGCGCCGAATAAAAACTATTCGCGCGATGAAATGCGCAACCTGATAAACCAGGCGATCGTAATCGAGATCGTCGACCTGCTCGAAAAAGCGGTGCGGCAATCTGCGACTATCGATGGGCGAGCGGTGAAAAGCGGTGATATCGCAATACTGGTGCGCCAGGCTTCCGAAGGGCATGCTCTGAGTCGACTCCTGCATCACCACGGCATCCGCACGGTCACTATTGGCAGGGATTCGGTTTTCAAAAGCGACGAAGCCCGCGGGCTCTATGATTTACTGCTTGCCATTTCCCAGTACCGGGATCCCGCGATAGCAACACGCTCGTTATCATCCTGCCTGCTTAACCTGGATTACCGGCAAATAGCCGCTGTAGTCGACGATGATGCTGCCTGGCAACGCTGGCTCGACAAGCTCGATGAATTGCAACAACTCTGGGAAAGACATGGCTTCATAGCAATGTTTCAATCAATGTTGCATAAATTTGAAATCACCAGCCAGCTGGCACAACAGGACAACAACGAAAGACGCATCACCAATTTACTGCAGCTGTCTGAATTACTGCAACAACAGTCCACGATTACTGCCGGAATGTCACCCATGCTTGGCTGGTTTCAGCAGCAGTTCGAAGAAGATGGTAACGAAGATGCAGAATTGCGTCTGCAAGACGACGAGGCACTGGTCAAGATTATAACTATTCACAAATCCAAGGGTTTGCAGTACCCGATTGTATTCGTGCCTTTTCTGTGGTCCTGCAAACAGATCGACCGAGCTAACCCAGTGTATTTTCATGATTCAGAATTCTCGCCCTGTGTTGATCTCGGCTCCGATGATCTGGAACAGAATTGGCTGAAGGCCGAAAAAGAGCGGCTCGCAGAGGATGTAAGACTGTTGTATGTCGCGCTGACCCGTGCGCGCTCCAAGGTTTACCTGGCCTGGGGCAAGGCCGGCAACCCTGCTCAGTCAGGTTATGCTAAACAGACCGCGTTGGCTTACCTGCTACATTCGAAGCAAACTCCGCATGATCTCGATTCAGCCCCGGTGGACGGATTTCCCGAGGACATGGACCTTGCCGCCGATCTACAGGCCCTGGTTGACGCCAGTGCAATGAGCATTGAATTGCTACCGTTGCCCCGGGGTGACATATCGTTGGTATTTCGCTCAAGTGAACTGGAACTGCCAGCCGCGCAGCTTGCAACATTTTCACGTGGCAACATGACTCAATGGAGAATAAACAGCTTTACTGCGCTAACCCGTGGTATTCATCAACCAGCCCATTTTGGTGACACCACCAGCCAGGGTGACCCTGTCCTCGATTTTCCAGCCGGCAGTCACGTCGGGCTACTTGTTCATTCATTGCTGGAGAATATTGATTTCCAGCGGAACATTCGCAAACAGTGCGCACAATTGTTTCCCCGCTTGCTGCCACTGGCGGGAATTTCTCTGGAACACGAGCCGACATTGACTGCATGGCTTGAGCAAATAGTTTCGACACCACTAGACGGCGACGCGATGACCCTAAGCAATATTGCCAACCGGCAAAGGCTAAACGAACTTGCTTTCGATTTTGCCCTCGATCATCTGAGTATCGATGCACTCAACCAGTTTATGCAGTCCCTGTCCCCGCTTCCGCTGCAGGCAGTTAGCAGTCCTGAGTTTTGTGGCTTAATCACCGGGGTAATAGACCTGGTGTTCGAGTATCAGGGCCGTTACTACCTGGCTGATTACAAAAGCAATTTCCTCGGCAGCAACCTGGAAGACTATCGCCCGGAGAATCTGCAGCAGGCAATGCTGGAACGGCGCTACGATTTGCAGGCCCTGCTCTATGCCCTTGCACTGCATCGCTTGCTGGCAACCCGCCTGCCGGATTACGACTATGAACACCATTTTGGTGGCTGTTACTACCTGTTTTTACGTGCGATGAGACCACAGCATGGCAGGTACTATGGCATTCATTTCGCTCGGCCTGAATTGACAACAATTCAACAGCTCGACCAGTTAATGAAGTTTACTCCGCTCGCACCGGTCGACGCATGAGCTCGCTATTACACAATCTCGCGCGTAACGGCGATATAAGCTGGTTAAGTTATTATTTCGCCGAGTTTGTGGCCAGGCAGGCACAATCCGGTATAGATGATTTGCTGAGTCTTAGCGCCGCACTGGTGAGCGAAGCCAATCAGCGCGGAGATGTATGCATAGAGCTGGGACGTTTTAAGCAGCGTCCGCTGTTTAATTCGAATTACATCGAGGCGACTGAAATACCATGTGGCATCGACAGCACGAGTTGGTGTGCACAGTTACGTGCCAGCCAGTGTGTCGGTAGCCCGAACGAATCCGCACCGTTAACGCTTGATGGCGAACGCCTCTACCTTAATCGCTACTGGAATTATGAGGAACAGGTTGCCACCAGGATTCGTGCCATGCTCGAGATCAGCGTAGATCTTGATGATGACCGGATTTCACAGCAGGTTGAGCAGATCTTTTCCAGCTCGGGAACGGTGGACGAGGATCAAAAGCGCTCCGTCGCAACCGCGGCGCGAAACCGCTTTTGCGTAATTTCAGGGGGGCCGGGTAGTGGTAAAACTTCGACAGTAATTCGTATATTGTCGGTGTTGACTGCACTCGATCCTAACATACGTATCGCGCTGGTAGCGCCAACCGGCAAGGCTGCGGCGCGGATGATGGATTCGATTGGCCAACGCATAGACCACATCGATATGGATCCCGCCGTTCGCGATGCACTACCCACCATGGCCAGTACGATTCATCGCCTGCTCGGCTACCGACGGCAAGGTTATCGGTACCATGAGCATCATCAATTGGCGTTGGATTGTGTGGTCGTCGACGAGGCGTCAATGATCGATCTGAAACTTATGTTTCACTTGCTCAACGCTTTACCGGCAACGGCGCGTCTCATTTTGCTAGGTGACCGGGACCAACTAGCGTCCGTCGCTGCCGGCAACGTATTAGGCGATATCACCGGTCATGGTTTTGTTGGTGACCCGGCCAGCGCACCGCTGGCCGCATCGATAGCCTTGTTGCGTAACAATTACCGATTCGATCATGACAGCGCTATCGGTGAAGTCGCGGCTTATGTCAACCAGGGACAGAGTAAAGCCACTCTCGAACTACTGCGCCGCGGGAACAGGGGCCTGAGGTGGTACGCCGAGGGCCACGATCAAATTAATGCCGACGCCCTGGCCTGGCTTTACGCGGCTTACGAACCTGTTTTCGACTGCGACTCGCCGGCTGCAGCACTCGGGATCTATGAAAAAACGCGCGTGTTGTGCGCAACCAACCAGGGGCCACTAGGCGTAAAATCACTCAACCGTATGATTTCGCAGGCCATGTTGGCACGTAATAATTTACCGATATCTGATTTATACGCTGGCCTACCAATACTAGTTAAGCGCAATCATCATGAACTGGGGTTGTTTAACGGTGATACCGGAATTCTATGGCGGTATACAACCGGGCTACGGGCCTGCTTCCGGGACTCCGCTGGCGGCATTCGGGACCTGGCGGTGAACCGCTTACCCGAATTCGTGCCCGCCTGGGCCAGTACGGTGCATAAATCGCAGGGATCTGAGTTCGATTCGGTGTTCCTCATATTGCCGTCAGATCCGGACTCTGAAGCACTGTCGCGTGAGCTGCTATATACCGCAATCACTCGGGCTCGCCAGCAGTTTATCCTGCACGCCTCAGAGAGCGTCGTTAACAGCTCGATCGAAAGCCTGACCCAACGCCATTCGGGCCTTGCCAACAAACTGGGCTGGCCGAATTAATTACCCCCACAACGTAGGAGTGGGCTTGCTTTCAGCGCCATATGTACTAAACAGGTAAGCACATTCAAATACGGATCACCTGTGCTTTTCGGTAGAACGACCACCCCGTTTTTCCGAACCGCCCTTCGATATGAGTAACTCCGGCCTCGGCAAAGCCCTGATCGTCGACGACGAAAAAACCAATCGTCTCATTTTAAAGTCGCTGCTTAGCAAGCAAGGTTACCAGACCATTGAAGCAGTCAATGGACAGGAAGCAATCGACTTATTCAATCAGGAACATCCAAGCATTATCTTCATGGACGTGATGATGCCGCTTATGGATGGCTATGAAGCCACGCGACAAATCAAGGCGGCCTCAGCAAATCGCTTTGTACCGATCATTTTCCTGACCGCAATGAGTGATGAAGAAGCGCTTGCGCAATGTATAGAAGCCGGCGGTGACGACTTCCTGATCAAACCTTACGACAAGGTTATCCTGCAGAGTAAAATTCGCTCGATGCAACGTATCGCCGCACTGAACCGCGAAGTGCAAGGCATGTACAGCATGATTCACCGCGAACAGGAAATTGCCGAGTCCGTATTTGTCAACGCGATTCAAAGCTCTAACATCGAAAACCCGCACCTGCGCCAGGTGGTGCGTCCAGCAGGCATCTTTAGTGGCGATATGGTGTTATCGGCATACTCCCCCTCTCGCGACCTCTTCTTTCTGACGGGGGACTTCACCGGACACGGCTTACTCGCCGCCCTCGGGGCGATGCCGGTTTCCGAGGTATTTCGTGCCATGACGACCAAGGGTTTCAGTCCCGAGGAAATACTTACCGGTATCAATAAGAAATTGAAGTCGATGCTACCCGTTGGTATGTTTTTCGGTGCCCAGTTGGTAGTCGTTAATCATGATCTGGAGCATGTAAGGGTGTTCAATGCCGGTATGCCCGACGTGATCATCGTCGATGGCGAAACCAATCAGATCCGGCACCGCCTCACGTCCACTGGATTACCACTGGGTGTCGAAACCAACATCGACCCCAAGGAAATGCTGCAATACGCACCGATTTCATATAATGACAAGATATTAATGCATAGCGACGGCTTGACCGAAGCGCGCAACGCGAAGGATCAGGAGTTTGGTAGCGACCGCCTGGTAGCGTCCATCCGCAGCGCACCTAAAAATAAAATCTTTGATCAGATCTTTACTGACCTCGACCGGTTTTGTGGTGATATTACGACCCAGGCCGACGACGTTACGCTGGTGGAAATTACCTGCCTGCATGATGTATTACCCGAGATCGAGGTACATGACTACATCAAACCGCCTACCCATATGCTCGGTGATCGCGGTGAGTGGAAACTGTCCTTGCGTTTCAATGGCACCCGGTTGCGCGAAACCAATCCGGTTCCGATTCTGGTTAATTACCTGATGGAAATGGAAGAGCTCGAGGCCGAGCGGCAATCGCTTTTCACCGTGATGACCGAACTATATGTAAATGCCCTCGATCATGGTGTGCTTGGACTGGATTCAAATTTGAAAGCCGACCCGGCCGGGTTCGAAGCTTATTTTCAGACCCGCGAAAGACGGCTCGCAAGCCTTGATAGCGGATACGTGATTTTTAATTTATCGGTAGAACAGGAATCATCATGGCGCAGAATACTGTTACGTATCGAAGATAGTGGCATGGGTTTCGATTTTGAAAATCACGCACCACCGCCGCTCAGGGAAATGGCGTTGAGCGGACGCGGGCTAATGCTCATCCGGGACCTGTGCGAATCGCTGGAATTTCACGGCAAGGGCAACATCGCGATCGCCCGTTTCGGCTGGAGTACGAACTAGCCTGGATCGAACCTGAGGGCTCCCTTTACCAGTGATCCCACCCGGGTGAAAAGCCCCGCACGGGACCCGCATTCAATAATTAATTCTTGAAGACGGCGGGCCCGCCGTCTTACTGCGCAAGTTCCTGTGCGACCAGGAAGTTCATAATCTGGATCATGCGTTCATTACTTCCCGCCAATGATGCCGACACCAGGTACTTACCATTGACTATGACCGCCGGCACTCCGCGATGGCCGTAACGTTTTTCCTTTTGTATATTCTTGCGAATCTGGGTATCGACGGGGAACGAAGCATAGTTTTCCCGAAACACCGCTTCATCAAGCCCGAGTTTGCCTGCAAATCCGGCGAGTTCGTCAACGTTGTCCAGGCGTTCGCGCTTGAGATGAATGGCATCAAATATTGCCTTGTGGGTTTGCTCGTGCGCACCCATCATTTTAAACGCATAGTAGGCTCGGGCAGTCTCGGTCCAGCGCGGATTGAGTGAAGAAGGCACCTGCTCGAAGACAACACCATCGGGTAAGCCTGCTGCCCAACGCTCGACAAAGGGTTCGAAACGGAAACAATGCGGGCAGCCATACCAGAATATCTCGGTAACAACTATCTTGTCGGGCTGAGTAGTCTTGACTGCGGGCGAGATCAGCTGATAGTCGGTACCTGCCTGAAAAGCCGTTTGCGCAGACGCGGCACCCGATACCAGCATCAACAAAGCCAAACCCGTTAGCCAGCGTTTAATCATTATGCTTCTCCTGAAAAAATTCGTTACCCTGATGGACAGGTATTGTCGCGATTAGTTTTATCGCAAGCTTAAACTGCGGCAGATTAATATCCGCTGAATGCGGTCAGTAGCTGAATTTACTCGATACCCGCGATATACGCTGCTACCGACTTCATCTCCGTGTCGGACATACGTATCACGACATTACGCATCATTTTACCACTGTCGTTAGCGCGTAAGCCTTGCTTGAAGTTTTGTAGTTGGGTGACCAGGTATTCGGGATGCTGTCCTTTAAGCGATGGCCAGCCCGCCGGGCCATTACCCTTGCCGCTGGGTGAATGACAACCCATGCAGGCCGCCACCTGGGTTTCGGTAATACCGCCACGATAAATACTTTCACCCGCAGCGATCATATCAGCATCAAATGCGACTGCCCTGGGCTGCTGGCTTTCGTAATAAGCAGCGACGTTTTTCATATCTTCGTCATTGAGCAGAGCCACCATACCGGTCATCGAGGCATTGTTACGACGGCCCTCCTTGAAATCATTCAACTGCTTGTAAATGTAGCTGGCGTGCTGACCTGCCAGCGATGGCCAGGCGGCGTTGGGGCTGTTTCCATCCGCTCCATGGCAAGCCGCGCATACGGCACTCTTCGTTTTGCCGGCTTCTATATCGGCCGCGTTCGCGGTAATTGACATCAGACCGGACAAGGCCAAAATCATGGCTCCAAATAGGCTCGCTTTCATTATTTCTCCAGGGGGAAAACGTACGGAAATTTCGGGCGCAAATGTATATCATACCCCGGCCGCTCGTTCAACAATAACCCGATGGGAACTATGAGTTTTTCATTCAAGCAAGCCAGATTTGTTACCAGTGCATTCGAATTATCGCAAATGCTTGCCGACGAGGGTGCAGAAGTCGCGTTTGCCGGGCGTTCCAACGCGGGAAAATCGAGCGCTATAAACTGCCTGACTCGGCAAAAAGGCCTGTGCAAAACCAGCAAGACACCTGGACGCACGCAGTTGATCAACTTCTTCGAACTGGATCAGGGTCGCCGTCTCGTCGATTTACCCGGATATGGATTTGCGAAAGTCTCGAAGAAAATGCGTGGCCACTGGAACCAGGTACTAACTGCGTTCCTGCTCGAGCGCCGGGCCCTGAAAGGCCTCGTCATCGTGGTCGACATTCGCCGTGGCATTAGCGAACTCGATCAGGGTCTGATCGATATGCTGGGCGACAGCTTGCCACTGCACATACTGCTTACCAAGTCGGATAAGCTGTCACGCTCGGTGATTCTGAAAATGGTTGCCGATACCGAGGCCCGCCTGGTCGGCCCGCAGCAGAGCGTATCGACGCTATCGACGCTGAATCGCCAGGGACTCGAAGCGCTTGAGCAGGTGTGCCGAAAATGGCTTAAGCTCGATTCGTCCATCGAGCACCAGGCCGCGGAGTAGTATGAGCATAAAAAAGCCCTGGCAGTAAACTGCCAGGGCCAAACGTATGACCCGGATGGGGTGTCCGGATCGTTGTCCGTCCATAGGAGGGAGAACGGACATAGCGCTGGGCTATAGCGCTACTTCGGTAGACAGTTGATGCGTGCTTTAGTTCATCCGGCGGATACAGTCCGGGAGCATCAATTGCCATTAATAATTAATTATCTGGGGTCAGCTTATCTAAATTCAACCCCGGTCACGGCTCACTAAAGAATATACGTGCCTTGTGCCCGATCAGATCAGCTTAAAGTAAAGAATATGGCTCGTTCTATAAATTCGTAACCGATACAGGTGTAAATGAGTTACCGACTCGCCTGAAAGCGGTCTTTGCCTGGATTCGTGGCTTGATTTCAGAAACTTATCACTACTATACAGACTGTTGCGCCCCGAGCCTGCCTATGCGCGCCAACGGCAGTCCTGAACAGGCGCTAAAACAGCGTAAGTCGTTTCGAGGAAGCAAAATGAGGCGACCTGGTTTGCGCCCGGATATTAGTGAGCTTCATTCCAGTTAGAGCCTAACCCGGCATCCACTTCCAGATCGACCGACAAATCGGCCGCACCGGTCATCAATTCGGCGATAGCCGCACAGCAAGACTCGACCTCGTCTGCAGCTACATCGAATACCAGCTCATCGTGAACTTGCATGATCATTTTACAATGAGGCTCTGTATCGATTAGCCAGGCTTGCACCCTGATCATAGCCCGCTTGATTATATCGGCCGCAGTGCCCTGCATTGGTGCATTAATCGCGGTGCGCTCGGCGTATTGACGCACATTGCCATTGCGCGCGTTGATATCAGGCAAGTACAGCCTGCGTCCAAAAACCGTCTCCACGTAGCCCTGGTCACGTGCCAGTTGCTTGGTTTCTTCCATATAGCGTTTAACCCCGGGATAACGCTCGAAATAAGTATCGACGTATTGCTGCGCTTCGTTGCGGCCGATACTCAACTGTTTACCCAGACCAAACGCCGACATGCCATAAATCAGGCCAAAATTGATCGCCTTGGCGGCACGACGTTGCTCGTCACTGACCTGTTCGAGCCCGCTCCCGAACACCTCGGCCGCGGTAGCGCGATGTACATCCAGCCCCTGGGCGAAGGCGTTGAGCAAACTTTCATCGGCCGACAGATGCGCCATGATGCGCAACTCGATCTGTGAGTAATCGAGTGCCAGGATCTTACAGCCATCAGTGGCCACAAAAGCTTCTCGAATACGACGACCTTCGGCCGTTCGAATCGGAATATTCTGCAGGTTTGGGCTAGTCGACGACAGTCGGCCGGTGGAGGCGACCGCCTGCTGATAGGAAGTATGTACACGCCCGGTTTTAGCATTGATCTCCTGAGGCAGCTTGTCGATATAAGTCGACAGCAATTTATTTAGACTACGATGTTCCAGCAGCAGGGCTGGTATTTCATAGTCTGCGGCGAGTTCCTCGAGCACATCTTCCGCAGTCGACGGCTGTCCTTTTGGTGTCTTGCGCAGTACCGGCAATTCAAGTTTTTCATAGAGAATTGCCTGAATTTGCTTGGGTGAACTCAGGTTGAAGACCTCCCCGGCCTGCTGGTATATCTCCTCCTGGATCTGGCCCAGTTTTCGATCGATTTCCCTGCCCTGACTGCGCAACATGTCCTGGTCGATCAAGACACCATTTTGTTCTACATCTAATAATACCTCGACCAGGGGCATTTCAATCTCGCGATAAACCCGATTCAGCTTTTCGTCTTCTTGCAGCCCCACATTCAAAACCTGATGCAAGCGTAGCGTGATGTCAGCATCTTCGGCGGCATAATCACTGGCCTGCTCGAGCTCGATCTGATCGAAGGTTTTCTGTTTGACGCCCTTGCCAGCGATATCAGCGTAATGGATGGTGTCGTGATCGAGGTAATATTTTGCCAGGGCATCCATGTTATGTCGGCTGGCGGTCGAGTTGAGCACGTAGGATTCGAGCATGGTGTCGTGCACGATGCCCCGCATGCGAATGCCTTCGCCGATAAAAATATGTGCATCATACTTGATGTTCTGACCTATCTTCCCGATCGCGGGATCTTCGAGAACCGGTTTCAGTGCCGCAAGCACTTCCGCCTTGTCGAGCTGTTGAGGGGCATTTTCATAGCGGTGCATAAGCGGAATGTAACAAGCCTCGCCGGGGTCAAGACACAGCGAGATACCCACCAGTTCGGCCTGCATGTAATCGATGCTGGTGGTTTCGGTATCGATGGCAAACTCTTTAGCTTCACGCAAGCGCTGCAGCCATTGTTCGAAGCGGGCCTGCTCGAGCACTGATTCATAATTGGCATCGACTTTTACCGCGCCCGGTTTTGCCGCGCTACCGGGGCTAGCTCCGACTTCGTCGTACCAGCGCGTAAACCCATACTCCTGGTAATAGGCCGCAAGCTCTCCCTGGTCGGCTTCCTGCTGTTCCAGCTCGTCGATACTGACCCCGGTATCACAATCCAGTTTGATCGTTGCCAGTTCATAAGACATCGGCAGAAAATCCAGCGACTCGCGCAGATATTCTCCAACCTTACCCTTAATTTCCTCGGCATGCGCCAT
>Ga0265309_10000030_pt1 | contig 41784 bp, 27 predicted proteins | sample Helome_FD_192492 | JGI IMG/M metagenome (GOLD analysis project Ga0265309, IMG submission 192492) | Marine sediment microbial communities from subtidal zone of North Sea - Hel_20160524 (Illumina Assembly) | ecosystem: Environmental > Aquatic > Marine > Subtidal zone > Sediment ...
ATAGGTTTGTGCTCTATGAAGAAAATTCTACTTCTACTCTTATTTGTTGGAATTGTAAACCCACTGGCCGGCCAGGATAATCCCCTTATAGCCAAGGATACGGCTGCTCAGATACAATGGGTTAACAGTGCGTATGAATCAATGACGCTCGAGGAGCGCGTGGGCCAGCTCTTTATGGTCATGGCTTCCTCGAATGCCGAAAAAACGGAGGGAGTTATAAAAGATATTGCGCCTGGGGGGATCATATTCTCTAAAGGAGGGCCTGTTCGTCAAGCGAAGTATACCAATAAATTTCAAAGAACATCTAAATTCCCTTTAATGATTGGTATAGATGGAGAATGGGGATTAGCTATGCGCCTCGATTCCACTTTTGCCTATCCATGGAATATGACCTTGGGAGCCATTTCTGACAATTCTATTATTGAAGATATTGGGTATCAAATTGGTACGCATTCTAAGCGAATGGGAATTCATATAAATTTCGGACCAGATATTGATATAAATATCAATCCTAATAATCCAATTATTGGAAACCGTTCCTTTGGAGAAGATCCTGCTAATGTAGCAGAGAAAGGGGCAGCCTGGATCCGTGGCATGAAGCGTGCCGGAATACTTACCAGTGCAAAACATTTCCCGGGGCACGGGGATACAGATGTAGATTCACATCATAGCCTCCCTGTACTGGATTTCACCAAAGAACGACTGGACAGTGTTGAATTACTTCCTTATAAAATGGCCATTACCAATGGGGTGAGCAGTGTCATGGTAGCCCATCTCAATGTTCCCGTACTCGAATCCAAAGAAGACAAACCTTCTTCCTTGTCCAAAGCTATTATTACCGATTTGCTACAGGAAGAAATGGGATATAAGGGACTTATAGTTTCTGATGCTTTGAATATGAAAGGGGTAGCCGATTATAAAGAAGATGGAGAAACAGAAGTTGAGGCACTGTTGGCAGGTATGGACCTCTTGCTTATGCCCAAAGATGCATATGCTTCTCGGGCTGCCATATTAAAGGCCATCAAAAGAGGAAAGATCTCGGAAAGGCGCCTGGAACGCTCTGTTAAAAAAATACTCCTGGCAAAATACCTTGCCGGTCTTCATTCCTATACTGAAATAGATACAAATCAATTACCAATACAGTTAAATACGGTATTGGATACCCTCCTCTATGGGCAGGCTATGGAGAATGCCCTGACCGTGCTGAAGAATAAAAATGGTGTCATTGGATTGTCAGACCTGGAAAAGCGAAAGATAGCTTATGTAGGACTGGGCTCTGAGCCAGGAGAAGCATTTTATAAGAGGTTATCAAAGTATGCGAAGGTCGTTCATGTGAAAGGGAAGGATATCGCCACCCTAAAAAAAAATTTAGAAGGATATAACACGATAATTGCAGGCTTCCATGCCTCTAATGAATCTCCCTGGGCGGAGTATCGCTTATCAAAGAAAGACATTTTCTGGCTGCATGAACTTGGTAAGATCCAGGGCGCAGATCTGATATTCACGCTTTTTGCCAAACCCTATGCGCTTAAACACATTGTAGATTTTAATAATATTGAAGGGGTTGTGGTTGCCTACCAAAATAGTGAGATCGCCCAGCATAAGGCGGCAGAATTAATTTTTGGTGCTTTGGCGGCCAAGGGCAGGTTACCTGTTAGTGCACATGAAGAATTTCCTGTAAATTCTGGAGAATTTATTCCTTCTTTAAAACGTCTGGGCTATGCCATACCTGAAAGTGTAGGTATGGATCGTACTAAATTAGCCCGCGTAGATGAGCTTGTACAGATAGGACTGGATTCCTTGATGTTTCCTGGTGCCCAGGTGCTTGTAGCTAGAAAAGGAAAGGTCATATACAATAAGGGATTTGGAAGACCTACCTATACTTCTGAACGGCAGGTGGATGAAAACTATATGTATGACCTGGCGTCGTTGACAAAGATTCTGGCCACCTTGCCTATCATTATGAAAATGGAAGAAGAGGGGCAAATAAGTTTGAATACTACGTTTAAGGAATTAAACCCTTCTTATGCCGACTCAGAATTAAAAGACGTAACTGTTTTAAAGGCGCTTAGCCATTATGGAAGGCTGCCTGCATGGATCGCATTTTACATAAGTACACTCAACAAAAAACGTAAACCTTCTCCTGAATTTTATCGAAACAGACCGGCAGATGGATTTTCAATTAAAGTATCTGAAGGCATGTATCTGACAGATGCTTATAAAGATTCTATATATGAGAGAATTGGCAGACAGGAATTGAAATCGAATCGGTATCGTTATAGTGATGTAGCCTATTATGTACTCAAACATTATATTGAGAACACCTATAGACGCGGGATGGATGAATTAGCAAATGAATTTCTATTTAAGCCGTTAGGCACTAATTATACTATGTTCAATCCGCTCAATGAATATCCTAAGAATCGGATTGCGCCCACGGAGATCGACAATTACTTCAGATATCAGGTAGTACGGGGTTATGTGCACGATATGGGAGCTGCCATGCAAGGTGGCGTCGGTGGACATGCCGGCTTGTTCAGTAATGCAAACGATGTTGCCAAGATCATGCAAATGTATCTTCAGGGAGGCTATTACGGAGGCGTGAGGTACTTAAATTCAAGAACAGTAGAGAAGTTTAACAAATGTTATTTCTGCCATAAGAATGTAAGAAGAGGTGTAGGTTTTGATAAGCCACAAATTACAGATCACGGACCCACATGTGGTTGTACTTCCAGGCGTAGTTTTGGGCATAGTGGTTTCACGGGTACATATACCTGGGCAGATCCGGATGCAGAATTAGTCTATGTATTTCTTTCCAACCGAACCTTCCCATCGTCTACTAACCGATTATTAGTTAAATCTGAGTTAAGAACACGTATTCAGCAGGCCATTTATGATGCCATTATCAATTAGGCTTAAGATTAAATTGTAGCTTTGTTTTCATATGAGAATAGCCATAGTTTGTTACCCCACGTTCGGCGGGAGTGGAGTGGTTGCCACAGAACTTGGGATCGCCCTTGCTAACAGGGGTCATGAAGTCCACTTTATCACTTATAAGCACCCGGTTCGTTTGAGTCTTATAAACGATAATATACACTTCCACGAAGTGCATGTCCCGGAGTATTCCCTGTTTCATTATCAACCTTATGAATTGGCACTTTCCAGTCGGATGGTAGATACTATAAGACTACACAAGATTGAACTTCTCCATGTACATTATGCGATTCCGCATGCCTATGCAGGATACATGGCCAAGCAGATCCTTAAAGAAGAAGGGATTGATGTTCCCATGGTTACTACTTTACATGGCACTGATATAACACTAGTTGGAAATCATCCATTTTATAAACCCGCAGTTACCTTTAGTATAAATCAGTCTGATATAGTCACTTCGGTATCTAATAACTTGAAAAAGAAAACATTAGAGTTTTTTGATGTGAATCAGAAAATTGAGGTGATTCCGAATTTTATCGATACCAAAAAATACAGTAAGTCCTATACGGATTGCCAGCGAAGTTTGATGGCAGAGGATGATGAAAAGATCATCACACATATCAGTAACTTCCGAAAAGTAAAGCATATACCAGATGTGATACAGATATTCTATGGCATTCAGGAAAAAATGCCCGCTAAGCTCATATTAGCAGGAGAGGGACCTGAAAAAGAAAATGCAGAAGTACTTTGCGAAAAATTAGGCATATCCAAGAAAGTGATCTTTTTGGGCAATACGAACGAAGTAGATCGTATCCTGTGCTTCTCCGATCTCTTCCTGTTGCCATCGAAATCAGAAAGCTTTGGTCTGGCGGCCCTGGAAGCTATGATCAACAGAACCCCCGTCATATCAAGTAACACAGGAGGCCTGCCCGAGGTTAATATTCACGGGGTAACCGGATATTTGAGCGATGTTCACGATGTGCAGGAAATGACCGAAAATGCCTTAAAGATCCTGAAAGACGAAGAGACCTTAGAAAAATTTAAGGAGAACGCTTATAAAGAGGCCTGTAAATTCGATATTACGATCGTAATGCCATTATATGAAGCGGTCTACCAAAAAGCCTTAAAGCAATTCTACAAAACGGCTTAATAATGAAGAGAATGCTGCTCATCCTGCTTACTGTTTTACTCATTGTTTCATGTAAAAGTCAGCAGAAAACTGGCAAAGAAGAATCGGCTGAATTAGCTGATATGCCCACTTTGTCCTTAATTGCGAGTGACTTATACGGAGGAGCGGAAGAAGAGGTTTTTGAGGTGATCCGTGATCAGGCTTCGCTTCAGAAGTTCTACAGAAAGGTAAACATGACCCGGAAACCGGGTTTAGCCGTTCCTCAAGTCGATTTTTCTAAGAATATTGCTGTTTTGTATTGCAGTGGTAGCACGAATGCTACTGAAATGCCGGAAATCTACATCAGCGATGAAAATGATTCAGAAATGCACCTGGAAAAAGGGAAATTATTTGCCAAGGACAGCATTGTTAAGTCCACTGCTACTGTTACTCCTTTTGGTCTGTATTTATTACCGTTGACCGATAAACAAGTGATTTTCAGTCAGAAATAAAACTAATTTTTCCTTGTCCCTAGTTTGGATAACGAGTAATATTGCATCTCAAAGGACATTTTTGATTACAATATTTTACCCCACTAATTTTACCATCAAATCGTCCTAAATCCTATAATGTTATGCAGAAAAATTACATTTTTTTTGTTCTGATTTTTGTTATTTCCGTTGGTGGAGTTACTGCGCAGGAGTATAACAATGATGAATTACCTGAGGAATTAAAGCTTACGCGTCAAGATACAACTATCAGCTCTTCAAATATGGTAGGCTTGGGCTTTAATATGGTCATGGATACAGGAGAACGACTAAACAATTTTCCCGGAAGCAGCGAAGATTGGCATGCAGTACCTTATCCTTCACGGTTGAGTTTTGGAAGGAATTTCCGAAGCGGACTCGCACTTGAGGGTATTGCAGCAGTCAATAAATTTCAAGAGGGGAAAGTAGTGGAAAATGTGGTCCTTACTGAAGACCGTTCCTATTTTTCAATAGATTCACGACTTAGTTATAATATCAATAGATTATTTGGAAGAACGGGTTGGTTTGATCCTTATGTGGGCGCCGGTCTCGGTTATACAACTGTTGAGGGGGAAGGTAACGGAACTTACAATGGTGTTATAGGTATTAGAGCCTGGTTATCCGAACGATGGGGTATCGATCTTAATTCCAGTGGTAAATGGTCCATGGGAGATGGTTTGGTAACAAATCATATGCAGCATGCTGCAGGAGTAGTTTACCAGTTTAACATTAAGAAGGAATGGAGCAAACAGGGATTAGATAAGATTAGCAAGATAGAAGAATACCTGCGTGAACAAAAGCGCTTACAAGACTCTATTACCGCCGCACAGTTGGCGGAAGAGGAAGCCAGGCGTTTAGCTGAGCAGCTTGATCGCGAAAGAGAGGCCGCCGAGTTGGCAGCAGCTGAAAAAGCGAAAAAAGAGGCCGAGGAGAAGCTAAAAGAAACTATTCGTGGGAAATTAGATGAAGCTGGTTTTGCCTATTTTGGATTTGATTCATCCTACCTTACGTCCGGAGCTAAAGAAGTGTTGGATCTGGTAGCAGAATTTATGAATGAATATCCATCAGTAACCATTGAATTAACTGCACATGCTGATTCTAGGGGCACAGACCAATACAATCAGTGGCTATCAGAAAGACGTGCACAAAGATCATTGGAATACTTGATATCAAAAGGAATATCGGCTGAACGGATAAATTCTATTGGAAAAGGGGAGAGCGAACTCCGCAATGATTGTGAAGATGGAGTGCCTTGTCCGGAGACTAAACATGGCGAGAACAGAAGATCCCAATTCCTATTGATCAATTTCTAACAAAGAGATTTCAGGTATTACCTAATACAGGACACCAGAATAATAGTTAAGAATACCTCTATACAATCATACCGGCCGCCACTGTTTCATTGGTGGTTTCGTCAACCAATATAATACTTCCTGTATTCCTGTTTTCGCGGTAGGCATCAATCATTAATGGCTGTGTAGTCCTGATCTTTACCTTACATATATCGTTCATCCCAATCTCCAAATCATCTATCGTTCTGCCCAGGGTATTGATGTCAATTTTATAGATCACCTCTTTGATCATAGCTTTTTGCTCATTTGATGTGTGTCTGATCGTGTATTTGGCTCGAGGTTTAGCCGGATTGTTGTTTAACCAGCAGAGCATAACTTCAAGATCTTGTGAAGGATCTGGCTGATTATTTGATCTGACGATCATATCCCCGCGACCAATATCAATATCATCTTCCAATGTGACGGACACAGACATAGGTACTATAGCCTCCTGCAATGGACCTTCCGGTCCGTCTATTCCTTTAATTTTGGAGTTAAATCCTGAAGGCAGCACTGTGACTTCATCACCTACGCGAAGCATTCCTCCTGCCAAGCGTCCTGCATATCCGCGGTAATCTATATATCTCTCGCGTTGTGGCCTAAGAACTGTTTGTACAGGAAAGCGTGCATCCACTTTGTTTACATCACTACTTATATGCAGGGTTTCCAAAGTATGGAGTAGGGGAGCCCCCTGATGCCACTTCATATTTTCTGACCTGTTGACTACATTGTCTCCCAACAATGCGCTAATTGGTATAAAGCGGATATCTGTGATCAGCATTTTTGAGGCAAAGCTTTCAAAATCCTTAACGATCCTATTAAAGTCAGCTTCATTAAAATCAACAAGATCCATCTTGTTAATACACACAATAACATGAGGTATCTGCAATAAGGAGGCGATAAACGTATGTCGTTTAGTTTGCTCAATGACCCCATGCCTGGCATCTATCAACAAAATGGCTGCATTAGCGGTGGAAGCTCCTGTCACCATATTACGAGTATACTGTACATGTCCAGGTGTGTCTGCTATAATAAACTTCCTTTTAGGGGTCGTAAAATAGCGGTAGGCCACGTCAATAGTGATGCCCTGTTCCCTTTCATCCCGTAAACCGTCAGTGAACAATGCAAGGTCTATACCGTCATGTCCTTTACGTTTACTGGTTGTTTCTATGGCTTCCAGCTGATCTTCAAAAATTGATTTTGAATCATATAAGAGTCGACCGATCAACGTACTTTTACCGTCGTCAACACTTCCCGCAGTTGTAAATCTTAATAATTGATTATTACTTATTTCCATTGGGTTGTTTGCTATTTTTAGAAATACCCTTGTTTTTTACGATCTTCCATGGCTGTCTCCGAACGTTTATCGTCTGTCCGGTTTCCTCGTTCGGTATGCCGCATTGCCGAAACTTCCTGGACGATCTTATCTAAGGTATCCGCTTCAGATTCTATTCCACCGGTTATGGTGATATCTCCGAGTGTTCTAAAACGTATCTTCTTTGTGACGATCGATTCAGATTCTTCCAGGATCAAATATTCTGAATTTGGGATCCAGGAATCATTTCGCCATACAACCTCCCGATCATGGGCGAGGTAAAGAGACGGAATTTCGATGTTTTCCCTTAAGATATAATTCCATACATCCATTTCCGTCCAGTTACTAATAGGAAAAACTCTGAAATGTTCTCCTTCAAAATGTTTTCCATTGAATAAGTTCCACAATTCCGGGCGTTGGTTTTTAGGATCCCATTGACCGAAATCGTCTCTGTGTGAAAAGAATCGTTCTTTTGCCCTTGCTTTTTCCTCATCGCGGCGACCGCCTCCAATAGCACAGTCAACTTTATTCTCTTCAATTGCGTCTAATAAGGTTGTTATTTGCAGGGCGTTCCTTGTAGCATTCTTTCCACGTTCTTCGGCCACGCGACCTTTATCAATAGATTCCTGAACCAAGCCTACGATTAAGCGGGCGTCTAATTCTTTGATCAGATCATCCCTGAATTGAATGGTCTCAGGGAAGTTGTGACCTGTATCTACATGCATCAAAGCAAAAGGGATCTTACTTGGATGGAAAGCCTTTTTCGCCAAGTGGGTGACTACAATAGAATCTTTTCCACCCGAGAAAAGGATAACAGGGTTCTGGAATTGTGCCCAAACTTCGCGAAGCACATATATGGCCTCCGATTCTAATTCGTCCAGGTAATTCAGAAAATATTTACTCATTATTTTCCAGTATTAGTTTCTCTTTAATTGTTGCAAAAATAATAGATGCAGCCTCTTCTACGGTATTTTTTTCATTTACTATTACATCTGGGTTCTCTGGCGCTTCATAGGGAGCGGAAATTCCGGTCAGATTTTTTATCTCACCCAAACGGGCTTTCTTATATAATCCTTTCACATCGCGTTCCTCACATACAACCAAGCTGGTATTCACGAACACTTCCACATAGTTCTCTTTACCTACGGTTTCTTTAATGTACGTCCTGTCTTTGGAATAAGGTGCAACAAAGGCAGCCAGAACTAGTATTCCTGCATCAACAAATAATTTACCTATTTCGGCAATTCGCCTGATATTCTCCGATCGATCTTCCGGACTAAAAGACAAGTTCTTATTTATACCCCTTCGGATATTATCGCCATCAAGGACATAGGTATTAAAACCTTTTTCGAAAAGCATCTGTTCAAGTGCATTCGCAATGGTGGATTTACCGGAACCTGAAAGTCCAGTAAAAAAGATCATCAAGGAATTGTGTTTATTCCTTGATCTTCGATTTTCCCTGGAGATCTTATATGAATGTGGAACTATATTCTTCTCCATTTCTTAAGTCGATTGCGTTTGTCTAATCCAAAGTTAATCCTATACCATGCTCGCTCATGCAGATAGTACAGAAGCATTTTAGTGATCACTTCAGCGGCTCCGATCTTGAAACCGGTTAAGGGATCACCTGAAATATACCAGGATATCAAGAATGTATCTAATGTTCCTATGATCCTCCAAGTAATTGTTTTGATAATATGCCTCTTACGGCTTTCCCTGATACCAATATTGAACCAAATCCGTTCATGGAAATAATATAGGACCATTTTAGTTATCACTTCAGATACTCCAATTTTCAGGCCAGTAAGAGGATTTCCTGTGATCAGCCATGATAAGAGTACTGTATCTAATGTACCCACGGCCCTCCATGTAAATGTTTTGGCGATATGTCTCTTATAGGAAGAACCAGGCATAATTAGCGCACCAGAAAATAAGGGTTAAGTAAATTTTCTCTGTTGTAAACCATTGGTCTATTTGTATTTTGATCGATAACTTCCAACCCTACTGCTTTGCAAATGGCATGTCCGGCTGCGGTATCCCATTCCATAGTGGGAGCAAACCTGGGATAAACATCGGCCTTACCTTCTGCTACCAAACAAAATTTCAAGGAGCTGCCTTTGGAAACTATTTCTACGTCATCGTAGCTCTTCTTCAGTCCTTCAATAAAAGTTAGTGTGTCTTCATTCATGTGTGATCTGCTACTGACAACACGTATAGTTTTCGCAGGGGTTTCTGCAGGAAAGATCCTGTCTTTTTCTTTATAAAGTGCTGTATTTTCCAATGGCCCTCTTAAGGTTGTTTTATAAGCCTCTCCTTTTTTAACGTCTGCATAGTATATTTCTTTTGTAACAGGCACATAAATTACGCCTAGTATAGGATCTCCATCCCGGCATAAGGCAATATTAACTGTAAATTCACCATTTCGTTTGATAAATTCTTTCGTACCATCTAATGGATCTACGATCCAGCATTGTTCCCAAGAATTTCGCAATTCAAAATCTAACTGTTTGTTTTCTTCACTAATAATGGGGATTGCGGTTTCTTTCAAATACTCATAAATAATAGTGTTCGCTGCCAGATCGGCATCTGTAAGAGGCGAAAAGTCTTCTTTCTGCACAATCTTAAATTCATCCTGATATATTTCCATAATTGCCTTCCCGCCGGCAACAGCGGCCATAATAGCAACTTCTAAATTTTTCATTTTATTTAGCACTATGATAGAATATGTTGTCTATATGATTCCAATATAGGTCCGCGTTCGTAGGCCTTGACACGTTCTAATAGGTTCGGACGACAGGAAGTTAAATATTCTGGATTAATGATAACGTAATCAAGAGCTTTTCGCATAAGGCTTGCATTATTAACTGGCGTAAGAATACCGTAATCTGTAAACATGATGTCGTCGTTTTTGTATTCTTTTAGTTCCATAATTTCATCTGGCCCAGATTTACAATTTGTGGTTAAAATAGGTAAACTACAAGCCATAGCTTCTAACAAGACATTTGGGAATCCTTCATTTATCGACCCAAACAAAAAAAAGTCAGCAGCTTTTAAATATTGATATGGGTTGCTTTCAAACCCCATTAAAAAAGCTTGTTCTTGTAAGTCAAGTTTCTCAATCTTTTCTTCTAATTCTTGCCGTAATGCTCCTTCCCCAAAAATGTAAAGCCGCAGATTCTTAAAAGGAACCATTGCTTCCAATAAAAGGTTATGGTTTTTTTCTTTCACTAGTCGACCTATACTAACGGCATTAATATAGTTTTTGTCAAATAACCCTTCCTTTTTTTGAATTGCATTGATTTTATCAATGTCGATGGGATTATTAATGGTTCGGATACGTTCCTGGTCAATATTAAAGTTCATAACTAAATCTTTGGCACTGGCTTGCGCATTGCTCAACACTGAGTCGGCCTTTGGATACAGTCTCTTTACCATGAAGCTATTAATTCTAGCTTGAATATGACTACCACCATACTGCAAACTCGGATAATTGCGCTCACTAATCATCAATTTATAGGGATGATTGGTAAACCATCTTGCCATAATATTGATATAGCAGGGTCTGGTTAATAAACTAAAAGAATGCGTTACCTTTTCTTTTTTAAGAAGTCGTGCATATTTTAGCGCTAACCAGGGAAGCTTAAAGAACTTATAAATTCCGGGTTCATTACCTTGTGATTTTTCAATGTAATGTATGGGTACTTCTTTAGGAATAGAATAATCTAAGGTTTCATTCATTAACACAAGAATCACTGAATGCCCTTTCTTGATTAAATAGGGCAAAAGGTAAGACATGACACGTTCAGCACCCCCACCGGCCATAGAATAAATGAAAATTGCAATTTTGTTTGGATCTTTCAAGTGTCACTATCTTATTGAATAACCCACTCCGTTCTTGTTCAGCCACTGTTGTAAGACCAAGAGTTTCCAAATTAAATTATGATTGTTAGCCTTTGATACCATATGTTGATCAATAGCACGTAGAACAAATTGGGTGTCAATACCGGGTATTTGATCGAGTTGATTTTTGTTCAATGATTCCTTAACCATTGGTTTTAGTTCTTTTCTGAACCATTCCTTGAAAGGAATTTCAAACCCCGATTTCGGACGATCAAAGAATTCTTTCGGAACATGGCTGTACAAAATATCCTTTAGTATTCGCTTTTGATTATTCTTTTGGTACTTATAACTGGTTGGTAGTTTTTGCGCAAATTCAACGACGCGATAATCTAGAAATGGAGATCGAGCCTCTAATGAAAAAGCCATAGTTGCCCTATCGACCTTTGTGTTTATGTCCCACGGTAAATAGGTCATTATATCAAAATCACCCGCCTTTTGGTAAATATTCCTATTGTTGTGATAAAGATATTCTAAAGGCAATTCAGATTGTACATATCCATTGCTCAAAAAGTCAGGACTTTGGTCACTAATAGTTTTGATATAGGCTTCTTCAATGGTTTTAGAATTGATTACTTTGGCAACAATATTAAGCCTATAATTGGGTACCATTGCCATGCTTTTTGCAATGATTTTACGAAGAGCATATGGCAATTTCATAAAATGGCTAATTATTCTTAGCCAATCATATCTATGATAACCCAGGAAGCTTTCGTCTGCTGCATCACCGGTTAGAGCCACAGTGACACTTTTACGTGTATGCTTTGCAAGCAACATACTTGGGATTGCCGAGGAGTCTGCAAAAGGTTCATCAAAGTAATAAGAGAAATTATCAATTAGATTTAAACCCTCATTTTCATTACAAAGAATGGTTAAGTGGTCTGTGTCTAAATGATTCGCGACTTTTTCGGCATAACGACTTTCATCAAACCCTTGATCATTGAATTTGATAGAAAATGTCTTGATTTTTCCAGCTGAGGTCTTGGTAGCAAGTGCAGATATTAAGGAACTATCAATCCCACCTGACAGGAAAACCCCGACAGGAACATCGGCAAAAAGACGAATTTTTGTAGCATCCGTTAGTAGTTCTTCAAGTTCTTTCTTGGATTCGTCATAATCTAAACTGTCTTTTTGTGGTGACCTATAATCAATTGACCAATAAGTTTCTTTCTCAAATTCACCTGTGTGAATATCAAATGTGAACCTGGTTGCCCCTGGAAGTTTTTTAATTTCATTAAAAATGGAAAGCTCAGCAGGAACATAATTCCAAGAAAAATACTGAGTTATGGCCGTTTTGGAAATACTTAGGTCGTCATGAAATAGTTGTATGGAAGCTAGTTGGCTAGCAAATTCAAAATCTTTATTGCAATGGTAATAGTAAAAAGGCTTTTGCCCCAATCTATCTGTGGCACCGAAAAGTTCTTGCTTTTTCTCATCATATATCACGAAAGCAAACATGCCATTAAAATGGTCAACACAGTTTTTACCATATTCCTGATAAGCAGCACACATGACCTCGGTATCACTTGATGTTCTAAAGGAATACCCCTTTTTAATTAATTTTTTCTTGATGTTCAAAAAGTTATAAATTTCTCCATTAAATACAATATGAATAGTATCCTGATAACTGAAAGGTTGATCAGATCTTGAATCTAAATCAATAATGGATAGACGATTATGGCCAAGGATTAAGGAATTATCCCCTGTACTAAAAGTATTATGTTTTAATCTGTCAGGTCCTCGAAAATTGGTTCGATCCAATTTTTTTTTGACTTGTTCTTGATCGTAAGCTATGGTACTTCCGTAAATGCCGCACATATTCTTATTGACTCAATTTTAGTATTGTATGACTTGGGCAAACAGCTTTTCCCATTTCTCACCTACTTTGTTCAATGAAAAGATCTTAGAGGATTCAATGGCATTATCACCCAGTCTTACTCTTAAAGCCTTGTTTTGGAGTAATTTTTTTAAGTTCTCAGCCATTTGCACCTTATTTTGATTTTCAATCAATAGTCCAGTTTCGTTATGTACTAAAATATCGGAGGGCCCGGAAATGCAATCATAAGAGATACAAGCAATTCCTTGTGAAGTTGCTTCAATCAAGGCCATGGGCAATCCTTCAAAACGGGAAGGCAGAATAAATATCGAAGATTTTCTAAGTAATTCATCAATATCATTTCTAAAACCTGTGAAAATCACATATTTTTCAATGTCAAGATGTTTAATTTTTTCTTTTAGAAAATCCTTACCTGTCTCTCCCTCTCCAACGACTACAAACTTCCAATCATTTAGCTCAGATTTAATTATATGAATGATATCAAGCAAGTTGTCAAATCCTTTATGATGGAATCTATCTAAACTGCCAATGGCAAGTACTACATTTTCTCTATTCGTATTATTTTTCGGAATTGGAAGGAACGAAGATGGGTTAGGGATCACCACTACATTTTTATTTCTCTTGCTAAAATATTCCAAATCGAATTTAGTTAATATAGTAATGGCATCTGCATACTTGTACCAAAAATCCCATAAAAGTAAGCGTGGGAATGTTTTTTTATTGGAATGATGATTCATGTGCTCCGATGCGATTACTTTGATTTTGTAAAGCTTGGCAATTGGGATTGTCGTCAAACCCATAACATCAATATGAGAATTAATGATGTCAGGTCTATTCTCTTCCTTCCGATAGAAATGTAACAAATGAAAGAAAGCTCTAACCAGCGTATAATTGAATAACAATAAATTTTTATGGAATCTTAATCGTTCAATTTTTTCATCCAAAGAATAGGCATCCTCTTTCCTAAATGTAATAATTCTGACCTGGTAATTATGGTTTGCTAAATATTCTCCAATTTTGGAAACAACTCTCTCTGCGCCACCACTTTGTAGACTGCCAATGATCAGATCAATTTTCATTTATCTATTTTACAGTTTTGACTTGTTCTTTTGTACTAACGATTGAAGCCAACAGAAATTTTGTTAAGCATTAAAATGATTACACTATTTTCAACTTGTCGTCTAGGTAATACTATGTCTAGTTTGAGAATTACGCTCTAATTCTCTAATTCTTAGAAAAACAAAAAGTGATAAGCTTATGCTTTGATAATTAAAGAAGTAAGTGTGACTTGCCATTAAGTTAAGTAGGATTACTATGGTAACATAAATCAAAGACGGCTCTTTCTTAAAATAGTATATGCTTTTAAAGAATAGGAAAACATATATACCCATGAATATCAGAAAAGGCAGAAAACCACTTTCTCCAAAAATCATAATATATGTGTTATGGGTACCTGGTAAATATCTTGTTCGCTTTTGAAAAGATTCAAAACCATGACCAAGAATAGGCTTTTGAAAAACTAAATCATAGTAGTATGCCCATGTCTGATCTCTTGTATCCTGACCAACAGTTCTACTTTTAACTTTACCTTCGGTAAAAAAACTTGTCAGTGCATCAAATCTATCGGAAGCGAAAATTTTATTGTCCGTATAAGTCAAAACTGCTATCATTGCCAGAACCCCAACTATGGGTACAATTAAATTTTTTCGACTATTTACAACGGCCACTATATTGATGATAATCCAAACAATTAAAAACGTTCTTGATAGCGTCAAAATCCCAGCAAAAGTGAATATGCCTTGCCCCAGTAATCGCCAAAACATATTCTTTATATTGTAGGATAAGGCCATGCCCAATAGGCAGACTATACCAGCGGTATTAGGATTTAGCAAAAAACCGCTATATCTACCTCTAACCAAACCATACAATTGATTAACCTCCGGAAAAACCAATGCATTGACAATAACACTTACTCCTGCTAGAAGAAATATGTAAAAAATATCTCTATAGTTTGATTTATGCATGACTTCGGTCATGCAAATCACTACGATTGAAAAGCGAAGAAATTCTTTTATGAAGTATATTTCGTCACCCGAATAATTTAAGCCGCTAATTATAAAAAAGAGCAAGGTAAAAACAACAAAAGGAACAGCTGGCTTTTGTCTTTCCTTTGCTAGAAAAAAATAAAACAATAGTAATATTGAACTTAAATAACTAGTAATTGATCCAAAACTTGGACCAAAATAGACCAATAGGTAACCGGGTATATTGCACAATACCAAAAAAAGAATTAGATATTTCATAGAATCCCTAAACACTTATTTAGTACTTAATTTGGAATTGGCCCCTAATTCAACCAAATTTCCTAATTTGATATCCCATTCTGGTGGTAAAATAGGTTGATATCCGCTATCATGATGAAAGGTAATCTCACCAAAATATAGTTTACCCATTGTATCATACCAATCTATTCTAACATAGTCAAATGGTTCAGATAATTTATTTGAAAGTGATATCATTTCATTTAAATTTTTCGGCTTGGCCACATCGAATGTGGCAGGATCAGTACGTTTGCCTTTTTCCTTAGGAGATGACCATTTAAATGGTAGTCTATTCCATTCGATATTGTACCAATTTCTATAATGTTCATCGGTTCCTCTTCCAATATCTACTTGAATCAAATGTGGTTTTCCATTGAAACAGTGTACCTTATAATCCATAGGAATTTCGCCTTTTTTTGTCAACAACAATTTTTCAACGATTATCAGAGGTTTAATATTTTTATATTGCCATTCTTTGCTCTTTAAATAATAGTTTTCTTTGAGTCTTTTTTTTAGATTATTCCTTATCGCTGAATAATCAATTTGATTCTTATCGTGCACTAAGAATACTCCTCCACTATCATGATTCGTTTTAATAACAACTGGAAAACTTGGTAGTTTCTCCTGTTTAATATCCTCAGGATCCATTGTTTTTAGTACTAGCGGAACCAAAAATTCTTTACCAATTTTATTTTCAATATAGGTCCTCACCTCATATTTATCGGCACAAATTGTTTGAATCGGTCTTCTGTCGTGTAATTTGAGCCAATTAATTTTTTCGTTTAGTGTAATGGGATTCGAAAGATTTAAAGTTTTCCCCATACTTCGCTTATAATCATATTTTATCACCATTTTGTCAGGCCAAAGTCTTTCTTTGATCCTATGAAACAGATATCTTATCAAGTTTCCTAAAAGTGTATGATGATAAAGTTTGTTGAAAGCTTTTTTCAATTTCTCAAGTATAAAAAAAGGGATAACCGAATCAAGTATGAGAGCGTTGAAGCTTTATCAAGTAGAAGTAAAAAGTTATACTTCTGATAACAGTGATAATTGTGGTACTAAGCGCTATTCCAAAGATACCATAAAATTTCATAAGAATATAGTCGAGAATAATGTTCAAGATCAAAGCCCCCAATGAAACATAGGCCATGAAACTATTTTTGTTAATACTAGTTAAAAAATTAACCATTATCATACCAGTAATTTTAAATGGTATGTAAGCCAACAATATTTGTTGAATCGTGGCAACCGTCTTAGTGTGTTCAGAGGTGAATTCTTTTCTTTGAAAAAGTAATTCGACGATAAAATCTGAAAGAAAAATGCCAATTAGAGTGACAAATATTAGGGCAAAGAAGACTCTTTTCAAATTTACGAATAGCGTTGAAAATGCTTTCTCTTTATCACTTAATACCAATTTAGAAAAGTATGGTAATAAAACATTGGAGAAAGCAATTAACAATATGTTGGTTAAAAAGGCGGGTATTTTAAGCCCGTAGTTCAATGCAGCTATTGAGCCGATTACCAATTGTGCAGCAAAAACTTTATCGACTACATCTATCAAAGATGTAAGCAATGCCGAAGAAACCTTTGCAGGTAATTGTTTCAACGTCAATTTGATATTTTCATTTTTAAGATTGACTGTGCCAATCGAAATGATTTTTTTGTTGAAGCCAATGGTGAAAAGATAAATACAGCTAATAACGGAACCTATTAAAGTTCCATAAGCCAATATGTTTTTGGGTAAATTAGAACTGAAAATTAGAAAGCCAGATATTATACAAAGGGGTGTAAATATATCGGAGAATGAACTAAACTTATATTCATTATTCACGAATAACAGCGCCCCAAACATTGAACTAAATCCCCAAAAGATAATACTGGGTAATATTATATAAAACTGTTCTTTTACCTGATTATAGAATTCGATCGACTTGTTTGGAAACAAGACTTCTAAGAAAATATCGGTGCTTAGAATGGCGAGTAAAATGAAAAAAACACTTGATAAAAATGTAATAATAAAACTTGTGGTTTGAAACCCTTTTATGTCACCTTTTCCATAAGATTCATTAATATAATTTGGGATAAATACACTCTTGTACGAACCTAGGAATACTATATGAATTAATCCTGGTATAAGTAAAGCAATAAAAAAAGTGTCCAACTGCAGATTTAGCCCATAATTGGCCGCTACAACAGCTTCCTTTATAAAAGCAATCAAGCTAACAAATAAAGTTGCTCCGCTAACTAAGGTTAAGTTTTGTAGAACCTTTTTAGATGATAGATTCAGGACTGCTTTTTTAATTCTATTAAGGCCTTTTTTTTTCATTCAAATTTTGAGTGCCTTATTAATTAAGTCCCGCCAATCGTTTGAAATATTTTCTTCCTCAAGATAACTCACACTTACCTGAGCTTTCTTACCAATGTCGTCCCTCATTTTATCATCTCCTATAAGTTGAATCATTCTTCGTTTTAGTTGCCCTATATCATCAACAGGAATTAAATATCCATTTATATTGTTTCTTATTAATTCAGATGGCCCGTTAGGACAAGCCGTTGCAACACATGGTAACCCCATATACATCGCTTCAGTTAATGCATTCGGAAATCCCTCATATCTTGAGGGAAATACAAACAATTTCGATTTTAAGTAATAGCTAGCTACATTCTTAACTCTCCCCAGTAGCTTAATATTACTACTCATGTCAAGTTTTTCTATTAATTGTTCGTATTCTTTTCTCCTAGGACCTTCCCCAATTAAGTAAAGTTGCCAGTCCTCTAGATTTAATTGAGCAAAAGCCCGGATGGCTATTTCCTGACCTTTTTGATGGCTTAGTCTTCCAACATTCAATATGATATTTTCCTTTTTTATTCCATTTTTTTTGAATCGAACTTCCGTATAAGATTTAGCTATAGGATTAGGTAATATTTCTATTTTATCATTAGATATATGGGATTTATAGTACTCTTCGACTGGTTTTGTTTGAACTACTAATTTGTTGGTCAAAGGATATATTATTCTTTTTAGTGCTTTCCAAAGTTTTGGGGTATAGTCCAATTTTGGGTTATTCCTTTCACTTATTATTACAGGTACTTTATTAATCTTTCCGGCTAAAATGGTCAATACATTTGCTTGTGTCATAAACCCAATAAGCAGATCAACTGATGATTTTTTAGTGAAATGGGAAATCTTATTGTATAGACCAATATTTGACTTTATGGCTTGGAATATATTTTGACTAGGTGGAATGTGATCTTGACAGTACTGTAAAATAACCCTATTATCTAATTTGTAAAATGGTTCTATTTTAACAAACGTGATAATTGTCACATTGTAATGATGTGATAAATTATTGGCAAGCGTGGACACAACTCTTTCAGCGCCTCCTGAATTTAAGGAATGAATAACAAAAGCAATATTTTTCATTTTCAATTAAAAAGAAACCGAATTATGTAAATAGTTAACCGTAAAATTGCATAAAAATTATTTGCTACTGCAGAATGAAACTAACATAGTTGGGTGCTATGTTGTGAAATTATAAGTTTAGAATCGGTAATTAGTGCAATTTCTATTTCTACATAATTTCAGAATTCACAAACTTTTAGTTTAATATTAATAGGCAAAGGTCTTTATTTAGAAGAGCACGTTTTATTTTGAGGAATACCATAAATTGACTCCCAAAAAAGGCAAACCAGCAAGGATATTGTTGCCCATGATTCTGATATCAACGGTGAATACTTAAAAATATCCTCTACTGCATTATTAATGGTTGGAAATATTAATAAATCAGTAATTATTGTTTAGAACAAAGGATATCATGGCGATTTGATTTATAAAAGAAAGTGTATTAACGCGTTGATAATCAAATTAATAAATGGAAAAATATCAAATAATTGAGCTTAAGAGATACCTAGAGATATCACCAGACTAATAGTAGAAGATTGTGTCCGTATTGATTGTTGTATACGTTTTTGCACAGCGCAAAAATGAGCAATAAATCGTTAATAGAAACTAAACCAGGATTACACGCCTAAATTTTCGTTTAATTGAGCTAACTATTAACTATATCCTAGGAGGACAATATAGGATTTAGTACAGATTTGGATTTTAATTAAAGGTAAGACTATGAAGGAATGCTTCTAAGTTGGTATAACCATCATCATTGGCATCTTCTTTGGCATCATTGGGATCATCAGGATTTAAGCCATTAGCAAGTTCCCATTGATTACTCATTCCATCCTTATCACTATCTAAATAGGGTGTCCCATTTGCCAACTGTGGAAAATTTCTTGCATTATCTGCATTGTTGTTATAAGATCCGGAAAGTGTGTTAACCTCATTAATCAACCGAGCATCTACTTGATCCCGTTTGAGACTAGCCCCTACAGTACCTAGAACTTGATTTACAATAGAATTCGCTGGCGAGGCATTGATTCCAGAGTTCATAACGGATGATTGCTCTATGTAAGGAAGCAAGTTATTGATATCCAAAGATGATATTGTCATTTGGCCTCCGTCCAATATATTGTCATTTACATAGGCTCGTGTGAGTTCAATGTTTCCATCTGGACAATTATTTTCATTAACTTGAAGCCTCAATGCTTCATTAATTATGTTGGTGTCTGGATTGGTAAGAAGGACATTGCCAACAACGTCAAATTGATTCTCATAAGTCGGTTGTATTCCTCTTTTAAATCCATAAAGAATATTATTTACCATTTCAAAGCTATTGTCACAAGTAGTGGAACTTATATTTCGATCCTTATTATGGGCTAATAGATTTTGATAAAAACTGATTTCGGTAGCTCTATTCCACAATAACACTCCATAATATGATGCAATATTTTCCGCTACAATAGTATTTTGAACCGTGACATTACTTACCCGACTTCCTGTACCTATACCTCCAATTTCAAAGTTTTCGTCCTTTCCCCAATAAACACTGCAGTGGTCAATAATAACGTTACTCGTATGATTGCCATTGTATGCAATAATTCTTACTGCATCTTCATTGGTATCAGTTACATCATGACCCAGTCTAATTTTTAGATACCTTACGATAACATTAGAAGCTTGGATCCTGAGCTCTCCATTTTTGATTTGAATTCCATCTCCTGGGGCAGTTTGCCCCGCAATGGTTACATTACCCGCATTTGATGGAATTTCCAGGTACGATTGACATTCAATGGTTCCGCCAACTCTAAAAACAATAGTTCTGGGAAATGTCATACTCAATGCTTTTCTCAAACTTCCTGTTCCACTATCATTGAGATTAGTAACTTCCACTATAGCGCCACCGCGACCACCAGTAGTATGTCTACCAAATCCTTCAGCTCCAGGAAATGCTTTTAATTCTCCAAGATCATAATCTCTTTGATTGATTGAGATTGTCACGGTACCATCTCCAGTATCTATCGTTCCATCGGGTAATTCAAATTGTACAGTGTACTGAAATGTCAATTCTGATTCGCTAAATGACGATGTTGTGAATTCTAAAGTATTATCCGAAGTAATTTTAACTGAACCATGATCTGGCTGTGTAGTACTAATTAGTTCAATATTTTTTAAGTTCTCAAAGCTGTCATTAGACAACACGTCCAACTCAACATTAGCATTTGTGTTGATTTCATACATATCATCAACAATATTATCGACGCCATCACTTACAGAAACTTCGATAGTTTCTGATTCAGAGTTTGCAGTAACTGAAATTTCATATTCATCGTCTACTACATATTGTTGAATGGATACCTCTGCATCTTCCAAGACATAGCTAGCTAAAAGATCGGTGTCTTTGGAACAAGCAAATAGTGTAAGAATTAGAAATAAGTACAACAATGAAAATGTGGTGGGGTTTTTTATTTTGTACATGCTTAAGTGGGGGGATTGAGTTTTAGATGCTAAGATTTGGTGGATTAAATATATTTAATTAAAACATTTATCTCGATGAAATATTACAAGTTTTCGATGAATTGCATCTTTTATACTGAATTAATACGAAACTCAAAGGTAATGCGGTTCTTCGCCGATTCATTTTTTCGATGAATTACACTTTTTTTTAACACTGTTTAAGAAGAATCCCCGCCAAAAGCCAATTTAATTACAAGACTTGTAACCTCGTTGGATGTGTTTGGGAGGAAGAGGAAATTCCCAAATTAGACATAGTGATAATCAGATATTCTGTAACGCAGTTCAATATGATCTACATTATTCTTAGTGGAGTTCATAGTTGGCATTACAATCGGCCATCTACTGGTTCGTCTAAAAATCCTTTAACATCGTAAAGAATTCCATTTTCTTTAAGATAATCCCGAAAGTATATATTACTGAATTCCCGATGCGACACAGCAAGAATGATAGCATCAAAATTAATTTCGGGCATTGACTTGAATAGTTCCAATCCGAAACTTGCTCTAATTTCCTCGGGATTTGCCCATGGATCAAAGATATGGACATCAGCCCCTATTGCGCTCAAGTCGTCTATGATATCTATAACTCGTGTGTTTCTATGGTCTGTACAATTTTCCTTGAAAGTAATTCCTAGAACCAGGACCTTGCTATCTTTCACCTTAATATTTCGATGTAATAATAGCTTAAGAACTTCCGAGGAGATATATTTTCCCATGTTGTCGTTTATCCGCCTACCTGCAAGGATGATTTCGGGGTGGTAATCCAGTTCAATAGCTTTTTGAGCTAGGTAATAGGGATCTACCCCAATACAATGACCTCCGACCAGACCAGGTTGGAAGTTGAGGAAGTTCCATTTAGTCTTTGCTGCCTGAAGTACTTCATGAGTGTCTATCTCCATGAGATTCAAAATTTTGGCCAATTCATTAACAAAGGCGATATTGATATCGCGCTGAGCATTTTCAATAACTTTTGCCGCTTCTGCTACTTTAATGGAAGGAGCCAAATAAGTTCCCGCCTTTATTACAGAGGCATAAAGGCTATCAATTTCTTCTGCGATTTCAGGTGTGGATCCGGAGGTAACCTTTACGATCTTTTCTAAAGAATGATGTTGATCACCGGGATTTATCCTTTCCGGGGAATATCCCACAAAAAAGTCTTGATTAAAGATTAATCGGCTTTGCTCTTCCAAAATGGGAACACATTCTTCTTCAGTTGCCCCAGGATATACCGTGGATTCAAAGATTACCACATCTCCTTTGCTAAGGAGTTTGCCCACTGTTCTTGTGGCCTGAAACAACATCTTCATATCAGGTTTATTTGATTCATCTACCGGGGTTGGAACCGTAATGATATAATGTGTACAATTCTTTAATTGGCCAACCCGATCAGTTACTGTAAGCCCATTTTTCAGAATCAATTTCAAATCTTTCTTAGAGAACTGTAGATTCTGATCAAGACCTTTATGCAATGCTGCTATTCTATCTTTTTGCTTGTCAAATCCCATAACCTCATATTTACCGGCCATCAGACATGCCAATGGAAGTCCCACATACCCCAAACCAATTACGCCTATTTTAATACTCTCTGTCATTCCAGATCCAATTTATTGCGGAAATATAATAAATGATCCCCAAGTAGACTATCAATTCAGGCAGGAATAGCGGGTTAAAACGGAGGGGTAAAACAGCCATACAGAAGGAGATCCGATGACTACGTAATTTAACTGAAAAGTCATCTTCTTAACAAGTCCTTTTCTCCAGCAATTGTTGATAGAGGTCATTGCAGGAGTTTAAAAGATCTTCATTTATTCCTTCAGTACTATATTCACTGGGTTTATGTTTCTCGACAGGAGGAAAATTAGATTGTAGATTTAACTTTTGGGCAAGGGCATGATATGTTTTTTCAGGATAAGAAATGAGATCCTCAAAACAAAGTACAATATCAGTGGTCTTTAAATGTGCCAGCACATAGTGGTGGTAATTGTACCATACAGCCAGCCAATAATCTAAACTCTCTTTTGGAAAATGCAGTCGCGTATTTTGAAATTCTTCAGTTAGCAAGAACGGTTTGTGATGCTGACCAAATTCGTGATGTCCCAGGTAGTCGAAATATTGCAGTGAAAAAGGATCTTCTAGCTGTTCTTTAGAAAACCTTTTATGCAATTTGAGTAGGGAGGAGGCATGGCCTATTGGTTGCCTGAAAAGGATAATGATCTTGTGGTTGTCTAACTTTCTTAAGGCTGTTAACCTGAGAATGTTATTGTTGTTCTTTGAAACATATTTCTCGCTTCTTTTGGCCAAACAGATTAGCCGTACATATTGGAGGTACTTCTGTAGAATCTCGTCATTTACTTCATGAATTAAAAGGCCATTATCTCTGATGTAGCTATCTTTCAAATGTGCCTTCCAGAAATATTCATCAAATTCTTCGGGGGAATTTCCGTCAATCACGATTCCGTCTTTATGGGCACGTTCATGTGCACTTATCTTGGATTGTCGATTCCAGAGATTGGGGTTTAAGATAAATGGCATGTTTGAATACTGGAGAGAGGCGTATTCCCCTGTTTCAAAAATGCGACGCATTACAGCCGTTGTCCCAGAACGGGCCAAGCCTGTAACAAAAATTAATTCCTCTAATTTTATTTCCCTGGCTTGTTTTCCATGCAGAATTTCTTCCATTTCTAAACCTGCCCGGGAAAGGGAGTAATTACCAAGATATAGTCGATGCAAGACCTTATCCGTTGAAGTATATGCGGGCATATGCTTTTTTTACTATGATGTAGACTAGGACAGTTAATATAGGAATTAAAACCCCCCAGAAGGTGATCAGAAGGTTAGGATTAATGGCCTCATTCCAATATTGAAGTAAGAATAGGCTTAAAAAAGGAGCTATAAAAAGTAGGATTCCTAGGATCAATCTTCCTATGAGTACCAGCTGCTTAGACACCAATCGCATGAGAGCTTTTTGCTTGTCCTCATCTGAGATTGATTTGTCTGCCATGACCCTGAATTGCTTCTTATAAGAAGCGGTTAACTTGCTAAGCGTTTCTCCAAGTTTGGAGAATTCAAAAAGTAGACAAGACAATAATGTCAATAATACCAATATCGCCAAGTCCAAACTATTTCGTATTAAATTTACTTTTTAGAAAGCCAAAGAACCTTTTGATTGGCAGCCAAAATACTGCAACTAAAAATGCAAAAAAAGTGAGGAATATCCCGGTAATTACCGCAATAACACCGCCTCCGAGTCCGGGTCCTAGATATAAAAACATAGTTTTAAAATTTACTTTATAATTCTGCTCCAGAATAAACTGGACACATGTTTGTCATCAATTCTTTTAACGTATTCTATTTTTTTCTTGGTTCTGTCCCCAATAATTATCCGCCCTTGATTGGTCTCTTCAAAGAAAAGGTCACCATTCTCAAGTATATCACAACGTCCTGAAGTGATAGTCTTAACATTTTCTTTCTTTAACATTTGGGTGTAAGGGGTATAAATAGAGTCCTTTCTAAAATTATAGATATAAACCTCATTATGAGGTCGTTTTACCGAAAAAGTCAGATTGGCGTTCGTTAACGGTTTATCAATTCTGCTTTCTTCTCTAATGATATCATTGCCGAATATCACAATCTCATTTTCTCCATGAAAATCAACATCATGCTGATTTAACCACGGACCGTGCTGCAACCACAAAATCTTATTTGTGGAAGGCCTGTAAAGGAATACTGCACTGATATTCCGGCAGGAAACTAACAGATCACCTTTTTCCCAAAAATCAGAACTGCTTAAAGCAGGCTGAATATCATTTAGGTGAATTGGGTCACTGATCATTTGTCCTTTGTACAACAAGAGTTCTTCATAACCATTTTCTAGAAGTATTTCAATGACCGATTTATCAAAGGTAATTGAACCATTCTTCGGGTTTAGTTTGGTGATATGATCATCTAGCAAGGTGCTGCTGTAAGATTCAAATGATCCGGGCAGAAAGTCGTACTGACCAGATTCAAAAGGCATGGTGCACACAAACAATTGATCCTGATGATCAGATTCTATGGTATGATGATAGGTACGATCATTTTTAAACCAAACTATATTACTTTGAGCATCTATTTTTACAAGCAAACTTGACAGTTGTACATTAAACACCAGCGAGCTGTCCTGATCCATGTAAGGATGCATGAAATAGAGATCGCTTCCCTTTTCCGGTTTCCTGGGATTGCCATCATTGTAAGCTTTGGAAAAGAGATCCTCATTGTCCGGGCTCCATTTTTTTAATGTATTTCCGGTATTGATATCAATTAGTTCAAATTGCTGATTGAAAGTTTTCTCCTTATAGGATACTAATAGTTTTGGGTAATAAAAACTATCCTTGGGAGTGAGATGAACAAGCCCTTCTTGGGATTGTTCATTGTTTTTATAGAAATTAGGGGCTTCTATTACTTTTTTGATCATTGCTGGGATTTCAGCCATGAATTTTAGCGGCGTTGCAAAAAATCCCAGACGACTTTTCCCACCATCATCCGACGTGTATACATTTCTGATAGCGGCTGATAGGAATATGGAGAAGAAAAACAGCCCAAAAATCAGAATGAATGCATATCTCAATTTATTCATGACACAAAGAAACTAATATATTCTTTTTTTGGAAGGGTTTTCCTCCAACAATTCGTTCAATCTTCAAATTAATCGATTAGGTTACTTTTATAAATAATTCTGACCAATACCCAATACTCAATAAGTATTATATATGACACGATAACCGATTTTAAATGAAATTAAACGATAGTAAACCTTCAGAATTGTGGCACCTTCTTCGCAGGTATTGATTAAGTCAACCTTCAACAAGTATCAGTCATTTGAATCTTGGATTGCCTAAATGTGATAATATTGCCGGTACCAATCAACAAATTTCCGGACCCCTTCCTGAACAGGTGTATTAGGTTGATAAGCATAATCGGCTATCAGGTCATCCACATTGGCCCAAGTCTTTTCCACATCCCCTGGTTGCATGGGCAGCATCTTCTTCTGGGCTTCTTTGCCCAAGCTAGATTCTATCGCTTTTATAAAATCAAAAAGTTTGACTGAGTTGTTGTTTCCTATATTATATAGTTTATATCGGTTTTCAGGTGTCGCTCTTCTCTCAAAAGGCGTTTCTACAACCCTAATCACCCCTTCAGTGATATCATCAATGTAGGTAAAGTCGCGCTCCATTTTCCCGTGGTTAAATACCTTGATTGGACGGTCATGAACTATCGCATCTGTAAATAAGAACAGAGCCATATCCGGTCTACCCCAGGGGCCATAAACCGTAAAAAATCGTAAGCCGGTAGTGGAAAATCCATAGAGATGACTATATGTATAGGCCATGAGCTCATTACTTTTCTTGGTAGCGGCATAAAGGCTAATAGGATGGTCTACAGAATCGGTGGTCTCAAAGGGAATCTTTTTATTAAGGCCATACACACTAGAACTGCTGGCATAAACCAAATGCTTGATATTAAAATGGCGGCAATTTTCCAGGATATTCAAAAAACCAACAATGTTACTGTCAATATATGCTTGTGGGTTTTCAAGACTATAGCGCACTCCAGCTTGTGCAGCAAGATTACAGACCACTTCGAAATCCGCAGAGGCGAAAAGATCAGTAAGACCTTCCTTATCTTCAAGATTGAGCCGGATAAAAGAGAAGTTCGGAAATGATGAACTAACCTTGAGCTGATTGAATTTCGAAGCTCCTTTATTCTCAATTCCAAGTTCTTTTAAACGAGCAAACTTTAGTTTGGGATCATAATAATCATTGATGTTATCTAATCCCACTACCTGGTGCCCTTTTGCCAGTAGAGATTTACAAACAAAAAAGCCAATAAAGCCAGCAGCACCTGTTACTAATATATTCAAATGAGCATTTTTAAATTATTATTTCTTCTACGGCCAGAATAATTATTGATCATGACTGTGATGCACAATTTCATTTACATACTCTTGTGTAGCTATTGACATTTGCTTTAAAGAGAATTTATCATGGAATGTTTTCCTTGAATTTTCCCCTAAACTTTTTAACATTTTGTTGTCCTGAACTAAATCCAACAGTTTTTTGGCCAAATATTTATAGTCCTCGACAGGGATCAAGTAACCATTATAGCCATCGGTAACCATTTCACTTACTCCCCCAACGTTAGTTGCCAAAATGGGAACTCCAACAGACATGGCTTCACATATGGAAAGAGGCAGTCCTTCAAACATAGAAGTAAGAACAAAAATATCAGCTTTATTAAGAAAACTGGGTATATCGTTACTTTCGCCATGAAACTTAATTAAATGGTCAATTTCCATATCCTTGGACAAATCAATAAACTTCGAAATCGATTGACCACTTCCCACCAAATCCACCTGGATAGGTTCATTTCTCAGGATTTCCAGAGCTTTGAACAATGTCATATGATCTTTTTGATCAGAAAAACGAGCTGTCATTAGGATAGATATTGCAGTTGATTCTTTCGGAGTATTTTCAACTAAAAAATCAGGACTTCCATTGTAGATGACCCGGATTTTAGAGTTGGGTACGATTTTGTACGCTAAGGCCAATTCTCGATCAAACTGGGAAACGGCAATCAGATAATCAGTAAACTTGCCCATAATTTTTTCTACAGCCAGGTAAAAATACCTCTTCATTCCTCTAACCCCTGGAGTGAAGGACCAACCATGGACAGTGAAAATATTCTTCACTCCCGTTTTATAACATGCCAAACGACTTAATATTCCTGCTTTGGATGAGTGCGATATAACAATATCAGGATTGTTTTCTTTAAATAGATCACACAATGCTCTATAGCATTTGATGTCATCCACCAAAGAGATTTTTCTTTTTAGATTAGGTAAACAAGTAATATGGACATTTAATTTTTCCAGCCTTTGTGTTAGGGAGCCTTTATTTCCAACAACAACTTGAACGTCAAGTCCTTGATCAACCATCGCTTTTGTATTGTTGAAAAGTACCATTTGTGCTCCACCGATGGGTTCACTGACGGTAATAATTTGTATTATTCTCATGGTCATTCCTTGGAACCCTCAAAAATGATAAAAAATAGCTGGATTAGCATTAATACTAGTCCAAATAGCTAAATTCTAGATGAACGTAAATTTAGTCAGATTATGTCAGCTTGATATTTATTTATGCTCAAAAAATGGGTTCAATGCTGTTTCAAATTCAATATATAGCTGATTTGGAATCAATTCACTTCTAAATGGGACCTCTTGAACGATAATTTATTTACTTAATCGAAATAATTGGAAACAGTCGTTATTAAAGCCGGGTCATTCATAAATTTGTGTGCGGAATAAGTTTAAGGACTTGATCTTAAAATACTATGTAATATAGTAAGTGAATATGCTAGGACACATTATGCTTTATAGAGGATCGAACAAATAATAACTTGTCCCATTATATCCTGTTTTGTCAATAGAGACTTTTTCACAATTTTATATACTATGTTATTTCTATTGTGATACAAGATCAACTTATTTAGGAGAGGAGGCGTTTTAATTGAAAATAAGGTTTCCCTTATCAATGAAGTTGTCTTAAATTAGCTCAAAATAGTTTAATTGCCAATTAATAAAACACGCTAAAAAATGAAATATAAACTCAGTATCGTAGCTGGATTGCTACTATCAGTTGTGCTCCTAATTTCTTGCGCCTCAAAGCAGGATGTTGTTTATTTTCAAAATGCAGGCTCATTTGAGACTTTGGTTGATAAAAATAGTTTTACTTCAAAATTTAAAGTCGATGATTTAGTAAGCATACATATTTCCACATTGGATCCTGAGGTCAGCGCTCCTTTTAATCTATTTAGAGGGGCTGCAAATGGCGGAATCTTACCGGAGCAGGTGGATTACATTGTTGATAAAGAAGGGGAAATAGATTTTCCTGTTATTGGAAAAATTAAAATTTCCGGTCTTTCACCAGAAGAAACGAGAGTTCTTTTACGTGATCGTCTATCCGAATACCTTAAAGATCCTATCATTAACATTAGATTAAAAAATTTCACGGTCACTGTTCTGGGAGAAGTTAACAGACCTGGGACCTATCCGGTAAATGGAGAGCGTATTTCTATTCTTGAGGCTTTAGGAATGGCTGGCGATCTGACTATAAAGGGGCAACGTGAAAATGTTATGGTTATTCGCGATTTCGACGGCACCAAAGTTTATACTCGTGTAGATCTAACCAGGAAGGAAGCATTAAATTCCCCAGTTTATTACCTTACTCAAAATGATTTGGTTTATGTAGAACCTAATAAATCTGCAGTTACTTCTTCCAGTTTGGATAATCGGGCAACTATTGCAATTTCCATTGCTTCAATTTTAATAACCTCAACAGTACTTGTTCTCACTAGGAATTAAATAATACAACTATTAATAAAGAATGGAAATTAAGGCTGATAACAATTTACCTTCAGATTCCTTTGACTTGAAGGAACAATTAAAAACCTATTTGAAACACTGGAAGTGGTTTGTGTTTTCATTGTTGGCATTCCTCACAATTGCCTTCTTTTATTTACGATATGCTACACCAGAATTTGAGTCACGGGCAAAGATCCAGATTGTAGATGAAAAAGGGGCTGGTTCTGGCATTGACCTATTCAAGGAATTGGACTTCCTGACCGGAGGGAAGACTCAGGTTGAAGATGAGATAGAGATCATTAATTCTCGGTCTAGTTTTATTGAAGTCGTCAGAGAACTTGATCTTAATAAAAAGATCATGCTTCAGGGAAGAATCAAAGATTCGGAAATTTATACTAAGTCGCCTATAAAGATAAATTTCATTGCTGCAGATTCTGTCATAAATAAGGCAGATTTTACCTTCTATATTACTCCAGGTTCATCTACTACTTTCGGGTATTCTGAAATTGAAGATGGCCCGTTAAAAGTATATGCATTTGGAAAAAATATTAGTACGCCAATTGGTGATATTGTGATTACACCTGATGTGGAGTATGTAAAGTCATATAATGGGCAAAGATTGAAAGTCATAGTTGAACCGATCAACGAAGTTGCTCAGGCCTATCAAGAGAAAATACTCATTTCTAGTACAGATGAATTTTCAAATATTGTAAATTTATCTCTGGCCGATCCTGTAAAAAATAAAGCACGTGATATTATCAATGGATTGATTAAAGTTTACAATAGAAATGCAATTCAGGATAAGAAAACAATTGCCGATAGGACTTCAAATTTCATAAATGAGCGGATTGCGGATATATCTGTGAATCTTTCCTCCGTAGATCAATCAGCTGAGGACTTAAAAACTAACCGGGGACTTACAGATATCCAATCGGAAGCAAACATCAATCTAAATGTTGGGGCTACTAACAGACAGGAATTGGCAAATTATCGTACCCAACTTAATATTGCAGCTTCAATGCAGGATTTGGTTGAACAGCAAGCAGGATTTGAGGTATTGCCAGGCAATGTAGGGTTAAACGATCCTTCAATTGCCAGTACAACTGCCAAATACAACCAACTTGTCTTGGAACGTCAGAGACTCCTAAAAAGCTCTACAGAAAAATCGCCCATAATCCAAAATTTAGACCAGCAATTGAGCGGACTGAAACGAACTATGCTTTCTGGTTTGAACAGTACGGTGAATAATCTTGGAATGCAAGTGAATACTCTAAGTGGCCAGCAAGCAATTATTAATTCCAAGATATATTCTGCTCCCGGTAATGAAAGGGCTCTCCGAGATATAACTCGTCAGCAGCAAACCACTGAATCTCTTTATCTTTATTTATTGCAAAAAAGAGAAGAAGCCCAAATCGCAGTTGCTTCCACGGCGCCTAAATCTAAAGTCATTGATTACGCGTACATCCCCAGCAAATTCCCTGTTTCTCCACGAAAATATATAATATACCTCTTAACTTGTATTTTGGGCTTATTGGTGCCTTTTTCAGTAATTTATTCACATAATTATCTGGATACTAAAGTGCACAATATGCATACATTGGAAAGAATAACTAAGAATGTACCCGTTTTGGGTGAAATACCTAAAATATCAAAGCGTGATAATAAGATTATTGTTAATGAGGATCGTTCTGTATTGTCAGAAGCATTAAGGATTATTAGGACTAACTTGGATTATTTAATTAAAACTAAAAAATCATCAGGCCATAATAATGTTGTTTTCATTACATCAAGTGTCCCAGGTGAAGGCAAAACTTTTCTATCTACAAACTTGGCAATGATTTTGGCTAGCACTAATAGGAGGGTTGTGCTAATAGGAGCAGACATCAGAAATCCAAAATTGTATTCCTTCTTTATGGGTAGTCAAATTAATAACTTATCAAAAGTGAATAAGAGCAAGGATGCGGGACTAACAGAATATTTATATGATGATCAGCTTCGAGTACGCGACATTATAAATCCGATGCTTGTTCATAATCAAACAATAGATGTAATTTATTCAGGGCGAATTCCACCTAATCCTGCAGAATTACTTCTTAGTGATCGTATCAGGGAACTTATAAAAGAAGTATCTGAAGCGTATGATTATGTGTTGGTAGACACTTCCCCACTGATGGTAGTCACGGATACACTATTGATCAGTGAATATGCGAATCATATGATCTATGTAACCCGGGCCGGAATAACGGATAAAAATGCCGTGGAATACCCCATTAAATTAAAAAATGAAGGCAAAATAAAAGGACTTTGTTTTGTGGTTAATGATGTAAAGGTCTCAAATTTAGGATATGGAGGGAAGTATGGCTATGGTTATGGGCAACAGAATAAAAAATGGTGGAACATTTAGTACTTACCGTTTGTTTATCCATGTTGTGACCTAATTATACGAGTAGTAACCCTATAATTTGAAACTAACAAAACATTCATGGCATATTTTACTCTCATTAGCACTGCTCCAGGGGATTAACGTAGGTCTATCAGAAAGGTCAAATTGCCAAATTTACCATGTGTATAACAAATGTTATAAGCATACTTTTCTTAATAGAAACTAATATCATCTCCTTTGCAAGCATCCTAAATAAAACTGGGATTTAAGTATTATAGTTTTATGCTTAATTAGTTTATAACATAAGGCTTTGAGAGGTGAACAAAATTTAAATTGATTTTTACTTAATGGAAAATAAAAAACATGCATACCTCGTAATGGCTCATAATGAGCCAGAACTGTTATGTAAACTTTTAGAATGTTTAGATGATGAGCGTAATGACATTTACATTCATTTGGACGAGAGATTTGATTCAATTACTGAAGAATCCATTAAAGACATCATCAGACTATCAAACCTTTATTTTATTGATAGAAAACCAATTTATTGGTCTGGATATAGTCAAATAGATTGTGAACTTAGATTATTGCGGGCATCAATTCCATTAAAATATAGATATTATCATTTTATTTCTGGTGTTGATCTCCCTATTAAAAGCCAAGATTATATCCATAAGTTTTTTGAGGAACACGATGGCGAGGAATTTTTATCTTCAACCAAAGTAAAAACCTGGAAGATAGCTAGTCGATATAAGTACTTTCACTTTGAAAAAATTAATAATAAGTTGCCCAGAAAGTGGTCCAGATCACTTCGATATTTATTCTCATTACTTCAAGCTCTATTGTTGATTAATAGAATGAGAAATTTTCCTATAAAAGACTTCTATTGGGGCCAAGCATGGTTTAGTATAACCCACGAATTTGCAGAGTATCTCTTGCAGGAAGAACCAATGATCTCAGATAAATTTAATAATGGTTTCTTTAATGATGAGGTTTTTTTAGCAACACTTTTAATGAATTCAAAATTTCGAGAAAACTTATCTCCAATGGGTTATGCAAGACTAATTGATTGGGACAGGGGGAAGCCATATATATGGACCTCAAACGAATTTGATGAAATTATGGCTTCTGATGCCTTATTCAGTCGAAAATTTTCAATGAAAAAAGATGCTGACGTCATTGACAAAATTGTAAATAGAATACAATAGGATTTAAAGACAAAATCAACATTTGATCCGACTTGATTCATATTTATTATTTGAATTTGAACTGGCTTTAAATATTCACACAATAGTTTGATGATCAATTGCTTGCTTAGGGGCTATTAATAAATGGTTTCTTCAGGATTACCAAATAATTCCCACCCGTTTTCAGAAATGTATTATTGTTTATGAACCTAATGTTAATTGTTAGTTTCTTTTTAAAATTGCTTTCCTAAACCTAGGTGTTTTTTCTTTACTTTGTGCTCTTAAAATTATTATTAAGGACTGATTTCGATTGGTTTGGATGCGGAAAGCGGGATTTGTTGAATTAAACAACATGTATACAGTGAATGTAACATACCTGTCTCTGACAATACCTTGTCTTTTATCGATAAAAATTCAGTTTTGATCGAATAAAAATTTGCGTTCTTTATTGGGCTTGGGTATACTTTTATCTTTGCTTTTTGGGTAATATATTGAGAAAATTGCTTTGAAATATCTGGTATTATGGAAGAAAATACCCCGCTTACTTTTGATTTTATAGCCGGGCTACTGTACTATTATTATCCACTACCTTTTACGGATCTTTTGGCACAGATCAATTTTGATCAGAGCGAATTGGCTTTCCATGGACGGCGTTATGGGCAGGGAGGCTTTGTCTAGCGTTAAGGACAATGTGAATTGTAACGATGATGGAGGTAGTTGTGGTGGAATTAGTAGAGACTGTAAATGCAGGGGGAAACCAGGGGTATGATTTTAGTTGGCACAGCTTCTATTTCTATGATATATGTTGCTTCCAGTGATTTTTGTAATATAAGACCTACATTATATATGTAATACGACGACAAAGTATAGACTTAAACGAATATAAATATTCGATTTTGTTGTAATGAAATAGAAGGTTTAAGTTTGTTCTACGTGTTTTTTAAGAAGAATTAATAATTGCTAGAGAAAGAATCGATTAATTGTTATGAAATATGAAAAATCTATACCCCAAAGTTCTAAAGTACTATATACGCTGTTTATTACTTTTAACCTTATTTAGCGCTCATAATTCAGTTTTTGCCCAACTTCCTTCAGATTTTGCGAGGGTAGAGATTATAACGGGATTAACCAATGCCACCACGTTTAAATTTGCACCTGATGGTAGGATATTCATTTTGGATAGATATGGCGAGTTATTAATCTATAAGCCGAGTACACAGAGTACGGTATCGGCGGGATTTTTACCGACTTTCCATGGTTTGGAGGACGGATTGATAGGGTTGGCTTTTGACCCGAACTTTTCGGATAACAATTACATTTACCTGCATTATTCACCCTTGTCGGTGATTAAGAATCGTGTATCTCGTTTTACGATGGTAGGGGATACTCTGGACACGAATTCTGAGATCGTTGTATTAGAATGGGGTACACAACGTGATGCGTATTATCATGCTGCGGGAGATATGGATTTTGATTCGCAAGGGAACCTGATCATTGCCACGGGTGATAATTCCAATCATAGCCAATACGCTACACTAAACGAGACAGATTCGCTGCAAAGCTCAGAGCGCACTTCCTCCAATACAAACGACCTACGTGGAAAAATTCTACGTATTACCCCTCAGACCAATGGGAGCTATACAATCCCTAGTGGGAACTTATTCCCTGTAGGTTTGGCCAATACGCGTCCTGAGATCTATGTAATGGGGGCTCGTAATCCGTATCGAATATTTGTAGATAAAGCTAATTCGGACTGGCTCTTTTGGGGCGAAGTAGGTCCGGATGCTAACAGCCCAAGTTCATTGGGCCCTGAAGGATTGGACGAGATCAACCTGACCAAAGCTGCCGGTAACTATGGCTGGCCGTATTTATCAGGAGATAACGAGCCTTATTTAAACACCTATGAGAACCCTCAGTTTTATTATGATGAAGAGGCACTTCAGAATCTTTCGACCTGGAATACGGGATTGGTAGATCTTCCAAATGCTGAGCCTGCGTGGTTAGATTTTTTCCATGAATCATATATGGCAGGCCCTCGCTACACCTTCGATCCTGGTTTGACCGACCAGCAGCGGTTGCCTATCGAATTTGATGGTCTGTTCTTCTATTGGGACTTCAATAACAGTCAGATCTGGGCTGTGACTATGGATGCCAATGGGAATATCTTGAACAATGAAGTTTTGGCCCCATTAGTCTTTCCTCAGTTTGGCGATGATGGATTTATAGAAATTCAGATCGGTCCGGATGGGCATATGTATATTTTAGCCTATGGATCGGGGTGTTGTCCTTCCAATGTGGGGACGGGTAGTTTAATCCGGCTAGATTATACCGGAATCGTTTCTAATACGCCACCTGTAGTGACCTTGAATGCAGATCCTAATAATGGTTCTCTGCCTTTAATGGTCGATTTTTCAAGTGTTGGGACCTATGATCCGGATGGGGATTCCCCTCTGACCTACGAATGGGATTTTGACACCTCAGTACCTAGTACAGACTCTACTGCAGAGAATCCTAGCTTTACCTATACAGTGGAAGGCACCTACAATGCGCAGTTGCGTGTAGATGACGGCAATGGGGGTGTTGGCGTAAAAAATATCACGATATATGCTGGGAATAATCTGGCAAGTTTCACTTTTAATTCTCCGGCGGATGGCGGTCTTATCAGCTGGGATGATGATATTGATATTGATATCGATGTCAGCGACCCGGAAGACGGCAGTACCTCAGGAGGGGGCATTGATTGCAATGATTTCAATGTGGTTCCTTCACTGGGTCATTTAAATCATTTTCATGATGATCTGAGCCTGACCGGTTGTCCACAGACCATCACCCTTGATGCCGAAGGGCATGCCATTGACGGGGAGGCGGATATATTTTTTGTCCTGGGTCCCAATTATACCGATACTGGGGGCTTGACTTCCTTTGATCAGCTAAAACTACACCCAAAACGCAAGGAGGCAGAGTTTTACGATACAGAAAATGGCACAACTATTATCACCAACACAGATCCCTGGGGTGGGGGCAGTAATGCCATCCGGGTAGATCATGATGGATATATCTCCCTGGAAGGGCGCAACCTGTTGAACATTACCTCGGTGATGTATCGTGTTGCATCGACCATGGCCGGCGGTAGTATCGAGTTTCGTGTGGGCAGTCCCAATGGTACTATACTTGCTACCACAACTATACCAGACACTGGAGGTCTTAACAATTGGGTAGATGTAGAATCGAACTTTACAGACCCAGGTGGGAAGAACGACTTGTATTTTGTTTTTAAGAACAATCCGGGCCCGGATATCTTTGATCTGAATTACATTGAATTCATCGGGGCAGGTGTATCAATAGATAATACGCCACCTGAAGTCAACGAAGTGGTGGCCAATACCACTACTGAGCTTAGTGTAGAATATTCGGAGTATGTTACTCAAGCCACAGCAGAGAACCTTGCCAACTATTCACTAGACAATGGCGGGGTAATCTTAACGACCACGTTACAACCGGATAACAGAACTGTTATTCTGACCACGGCTGAACTGAGCAAAGGAATTGTTTATAATCTGACTATAAGCGGGGTGCAGAACTATGCAGGCCTGACTATCGTTACAAATAATTATCCATTTTTTATATTTGACTCTATCCGTGTTAATTCAGGGGGACCGCAAGTGACGTTGAATGGTGAGATCTTTACGGCCGATCAATATGAAAATGGCGGTTCAACTTTTAGTACAACCGAACCAATTGAGGGCACTACAGACGATGAATTATACCAGAGCGAACGCTTTGGTAACTTCTACTATGATATCCCCATACCAGTACCTGGAGAGTATGATATACGATTGCATTTTGCAGAGATCTTTTATGGCGTTGGGGGACAATCCGGAGGTCCCGGATCCCGAGTATTTACTGTTACACTCGAAGGAGTTCCTGTGCTTATTGATTTTGACATATTAAACGAAGTTTCACCTGCAACAGCATTGGTCAAAGAATTCGACAATGTTTCTATAGTGGATGGTTTTGCGTCAATCCAGTTTATCAATGTTGCAAATAGCCCAAAAATTTCCGGTTTTGAAATTTTGCCCAAGGATGCAATTTCTCCCATTCCTGACATTAACATTGCCTCTCCGGGCAATGGTTGGGATGTAAACCAACCATTTGATGTGAGTTTCACAGTGGAAAATTGGACTATCGCACAGGGCAATACCCACATGCATTACTTTATCGATGATGTAATGATAGGGCCTCACTACAGCTACGGCCCGATCACTATTGACGGCTTGCCTCTGGGCAATCATACCATTAAATTAGAATTATTTGATTTTGGTCACACCCCTACTGGTATTTTCGATGAAGTGACAGTTAATGTGACCAATCAGCTCAGCTGTAATGATCTTCCTTTCCCGGACCAGTGGCAGGTACATGAGATCGATTCAGAATTACCCTATCGCTCGGTATATATACTACCCCATGATGATTTGGACGGGGATGGACTTAAAGATATTGTCACCGGAGGTTGGTGGTACAAAAACCCGGGCACTGCTTCGGGTACTTGGACACGTCGGACTATAGGAGCACCTTTTAATAATGTGGCCTATGTCTATGACTTTGATGGTGATGGGGATAAAGATCTTTTCGGAACCCGGGGAGCTTACACCGGCTTTGAAATGGCCTGGGCGGAGAATGATGGAGCGGGGAACTTCATAGTACATACAAATATTCCAGCCGGAACAACGAGTTGGGGTGAGCCCTTTTTAGCAGGTGTTGCAGGAGGTGAATTTGATGGTGGTGGCTTATTTCAACTAGCCCTCAACTGGAATGGCGCAGAAAGTAGTGGATCTGCTGTGCAGGTATTAACAGTGCCTGCTGACCCTGTTAATTCGACATGGACCATTGCCGAATTGAGTCCGGATTCCTTAGGGGAGGATATTAACGAAGCAGACCTGGATGGGGACGGCGACCTTGATTTATTCCAGGCAGGAAACTGGCTTCGTAATGATGGAGGAGGTAGCTGGACAACGTTCTCAACTGGTGTGACGTATCCCACAACTTTTGATCGGTCACAACTTGGTGATTTTGACCGAGACGGGGATCTTGATGCTGCAGTTGGCCAACTAGGTTTAGGATCAGATCCAGATAGATTCGAGTTCGCCTGGTTTGAAGCACCGGCAGATCCGACACAAGCCTGGACCAAAAATGTATTAGACACAGGAATCGAAGGCAGTTTAAGTGTTGATGTAGTCGATATGGATTTCGATGGCGATCTGGACATTATTGTAGGAGAATGGTTAGGTGATTTTGAATTGATTGGTTTTGAGAATGACCTATGTAATTCTGGTACATGGATAAAACATATAATAAACCCTGGTGGCGGTACAATTGATCACCATGATGGTGCACAGGTCGTGGACATTGACAATGATGGGGATCTGGATATTGTCTCTATTGGATGGAACAATATTGTCCCCAGAATATTTGAAAATACGACCCCATTACCGGGTAGTAGTGATCCTGTAGCCGATGCGGGTCTGGATCAGGAGATCTTCCTACCAACCACCAGCATAACACTTAACGGTTCAGGAAGTGATCCGGACGGCGGAACTGTTACCTTTCAATGGACGCAGCTAAGTGGACCAAATACGGCCACATTGTCCGGTGATACAACAGCTGATTTGACAGCTGACGATTTAATAACTGGTACATACATATTTAGGTTAACGGTAGTTGATGATGAAGATGATACAGATTTTGATGATGTAGAAGTTAAAGTAACGGACCCTGTAGAGCATATTAGAATCAATTCAGGAGGTCCGGCTTACACCGATAATGGTATAGATTGGGCAGCTGATCAATACTTTATTGGAGGTGGAGTATCTAACAGTAATGTCCCGATTGGAAATACTTCAAATGATCTATTGTATCAAACGGAGCGATTTATAGCCACAGGGGACCTGGTTTATGAGGTTCCTATTGCCAATGGATTACATGATGTAAACTTGCACTTTGCAGAGATTTTTTACGGGATAGATCCAGACGAATTAGATGGCGGAATAGGTTCAAGGATTTTTAATATAAATATTGAGAATGGTCAGGTCGATATTTCGAATTATGATATCGTTGCCGAAGCTGGAGGTAGTGGAATAGCTATCGTCGAAAGCTATACCGATATTAATGTCACTGATGGATTCCTTACAATAACATTAACGAGTGTAGTTGCAGATCCAAAGATCAGTGGTATTGAAATATTCGGGATAGGAGCTCCAGATGAAATACCATTGGCCAATGCGGGCGTAGATCTTGTTACAAGTGTCTCAAGTAACAGTGTAGTAATTGATGGTTCTGCCTATGACCCAGACGGTGGCCCTATTACTGGATACCAATGGACACAAGTGAGTGGCCCAAATACGGCTACCTTATCTAGTGAAAACACCGATGACTTGACAGCCAGCGATTTGGTTGAAGGTACCTATGTTTTCAACCTAACTGTTACAGATGATGAAGCTCAGACCGGATCTGATGATATGAGCGTGACCGTTGTTCAAGGCGCGGCTACAACTCGAATCAATTCGGGGGGGCCGACCTTTGTGTTTGATTCTATAACATGGTCTGAAGATCAGTATTTTTCGGGTGGAAGCACATTTACGAGCGCCATTCCCATTGATAATACACTTAATGACGAACTTTATCAAACGGAGCGTTTCAATAATTCTGGCACCTTTATATATCAAGTACCTGTCAATAACGGCTTGCATAATGTATTTCTGCATTTTGCGGAATTATTTTATGGTGCCCCTGGTGGAGGTGCGGGAGGTATAGGATCAAGAATCTTCAACATTGATGTTGAAAATGGTCAAGGAGTGATAAGCAACTATGACATTGTCCTGGCAGCCGGTGGAAGTGCAACAGCCGTAATAGAGAATTTCAATAACATCAATGTGACTGATGGTTTCCTTACCATAACATTAACCGGCGTAGTTAATAATCCAAAGATATCAGGTATTGAGATCATCTCTTCGTTACCCCCGATCGTTGATGCAGGTGAAGACCTGACACTAACATTACCAACAAATAGTACTGTAATTAATGGGACAGCAAGTGATCCGGATGGAGGAAATGTAACCTATCTATGGTCACAGGAAAGCGGTCCTGCTACAGCAACGCTTTCCGGTGAAACTACAGCAGACCTTACAGCGAGCGATCTGGTTGAAGGCACATACATCTTCAGACTTACTGTTACAGATGATGAAGGAGATACTGCTTCTGATGAAGTAATGGTTACTGTGATAGCAGAAAATCAACCTCCTGTGGCATTGGCGGAAGCAGATGTAACCTCCGGAGATGCGCCATTACTCGTTAATTTCACGGGAAGTAATTCTACGGATGATGTTGCCGTGGTAAGTTATCTCTGGGATTTTATGGATGGTGGAGCTACTTCTACAGATGCAGATCCAAGTTACACATTCACAACACCAGGTATGTTTGATGTTTCACTAACTGTAACAGATGGTGAAGGACTAACGGATACAGATACAATAACGATCACAGTAACGGCAGATGGTAATCAACCTCCGGTAGCATTAGCTGAAGCAGATGTAACATCAGGAGATGCGCCATTGTTGGTTAATTTCACGGGAAGTAATTCCACGGACGATGTGGGAATTGTTAGCTATTTATGGGACTTCATGGATGGCGGAGCGACTTCTACAGATGCAGATCCTAGTTATACATTCACGACACCAGGCACGTATGATGTTACATTAACAGTGACAGATGGTGGAGGATTAACTGATACGGATATAGTTGCGATAGTTGTCACAGGCGACAATGAGCCACCTGTTGCTGTAGCTGAGGCGAATCCGATCTTAGGAACAGCCCCATTGGCAGTTAGTTTTACAGGAAGCAATTCTACAGATGATCAAGGGATAACAGCTTATTCTTGGGATTTTGGTGATGGAGAAACTTCAACAGAAGCTGATCCAAATCACACTTTTGCAAATCCAGGTGAATATACAGTAATCCTTACTGTAGAAGATGCAGATGGGCTAACGGATTCGGATACGCTCACGATTACCGTATTACCGACAGATTCCATGGAATTTATTATTATTCTTTCGGAAAATCCAACTCAGGAAGGATTGGCAAAGTTAAGCGTATTGAACAGGCCTTCCGGAACAGTAATTACCATGTTTTCTATTCATGATGCTGCAGGTAGATATATTGGATCTTTTGATCCTCAGCAGTATTTCGTAAGCATGGATACTTATGAGCTTCCGGTTGGAACTTTACGGGATGGGGTTTACTATGTTGGTCTCGATACCAATCTTGGCGATAAAATGGCTATCAAAATGGTCATTAAGAATTAGATACCAAATTATAATTTAGCACAGACTTAAGCGGCCTTATCATATAAGGCCGTTTTCTTTTAATTACCTGTCTACGATTACCTGGACAATCAACGTTAAGGGATGTTCAAACTAAAAGATATGTCATTAATCGGAAAACGAGGTATTTAATCGAATTTTACCCGTCATTTGTGATATTAAAAGTCTATGTAAGAGGTAGTCTTACTTTTTGATTATCTTTAACTTACAGGTTAACATAAGTCTCTCTCCACGCATCATAAGTATATAATCTTAAATCCCACG